>Ga0316204_10001561_pt1 | contig 60328 bp, 62 predicted proteins | sample 6monrhotite_MG_2_FD_205661 | JGI IMG/M metagenome (GOLD analysis project Ga0316204, IMG submission 205661) | Microbial mat bacterial communities from mineral coupon in-situ incubated in ocean water Damariscotta River, Maine, United States -... | ecosystem: Environmental > Aquatic > Marine >...
GCCACACCATCACATTCGACAACGGCAAGGAATTTGCGGAGCATGAACTTATAGCGGCAGAGCTAAAGGCAGACATATATTTCGCTCATCCCTACCGCTCTTGGGAGCGTGGCTTGAACGAGAACAGTAATGGCCTACTGCGGCAGTATTTCCCTAAGGGCATGGACTTGACTAAGATCACTGACGAGCAAGTGCAGATGGCGGTAGATCGACTCAACCACCGCCCACGAAAAGTGCTTGGTTTTAGAACACCCCATGAGATATTCTTCGGCGTGCAAGTTAGTTACACCAAGCAACCATTAGCAGTTGCACTTCTAAATTGAATCTGCGTCTGTATTTTCGGTATCTCTGTGGAGAAACTACTGTTTTTAGGTTAGAACCGTTTATTTGGCTCTCCTTTGATCGCACCCGTTCAAGGAGACACAAAGAATGTTTGGATTCTGAAAATTTGTCCTCAAAAATGGGGTGGATCATTGTGCTTAAACAAAGGAATTACCTCCTCACCCTCGATCAGCCGATATATAGATAAGACTGCACAATTCACCCTTGCCAAGGCAAGGGTGAACAGCGTGCGACAAAATGAATAACTAAAGATGGGGAAATTAAAATTCCCGCTATCGTCCTATAATCGCCTACAACAAATGGGGCCTCATGACATACCAATCAGAGTTGCAAAGTTCAGTCACGAGACATTGCAAATGTGAATCCATTCGCAATGTTATTTCAAAGCTTGAAATGCCCTACCATGTTATCCAACTCTTTGGCAGATTGCTCTAAGGTGCCAGCCAGATCGGAGGCTTGTGACATTGCAGATGACGACGATTCTGTCATCTGTGCAATGAGTTCTACTCCACGTGCGATGTCCTGAGAAGCGGCGAGTTGCTGAGAAAGTGCAGAAGCTATATCACTCACTGAAGTTAGTACACGTTGGGTGGATTCCTGAATATCGTTGATCGAGCTTCCTGTTTCCTGCGCAGATCCAGCGCTTTGGTTCACCTGTAAAACATTCTCCGACATACTGCTTACTGCTTCTTGTGTAATCCCCTGTATATGTTCGACCATCTTACCGATCTCCTGCGTGGATTGTCCGGTGCGTTCCGCCAGTTTACGCACTTCATCCGCCACGACAGCAAAACCCCGCCCCTGTTCACCTGCACGAGCGGCCTCAATAGCGGCATTCAGCGCCAGCAGGTTCGTTTGGTCGGCGATTTCACGAATTACTTTGACGATTGTAGATATATCGGTTGCTGCTGATTCCAGTGCAGAGATTTTTTGTGCCGCCTCAGTGACGGACTCGGAGATGAGGCGCATCTCGTCAGTGGATTGCTTGACTACCTGACCTGATGCCCTAGATTTTTCTCCGGCATCTTCTGACATTTTAGCAGCATCATTTGCACGCTCACTGATGTGATTAATACTCACCGTCATCTCTTCTACACTGGCAGCCATACTGGTGGCTGAACCAGCCTGCTCTTTGCCTGCATCTGACAAAGATGAGATGGTAGAAGTGAGTTCGCCGGAAGATCGGAAGAGTCTTTGTGAGTTATCGCGCAAATCAGTCATCATGCCATGCAACTGCTTCTGCATAGTGTCAAGAGAAGCGATCAAACTGTCTTTGCCTTTGCCTTCGATTCGGATAGTACCGCTCAGGTCGCCTTTGGCGATACGTGCAGCGATGTTTGCAGCGTAATCAGGTTCGCCACCGAGACGTTGCATAATGCTATTGGCAACCAGCATAGCGATTGCAATCACACCACTTAACGATAATATAAACGTAATGAATATCTCTAAATCGGCTTGTTTTAATCCAATTTCAGCAAACGCTTCAGTTTTCGCATTGGCATCATTGGTGAGACTGACTACAGTGTCAATAGCCTTACGATGCTCCTCATAAGCTGCTCTCATAGAAGTCAATGCCTCTGACATGGCATCCCTGTCTCCCAACAGTGCGGCAGGAATAAAACGCTCCTGGGTAATCTCATAGAAGCGCTTAGCTGGGGCATACGATGCCTTAGTCAAGGTCTGCATGATGTTATCGTCCAAAGTTTGTCGCAACCAGAATTCATGGCGAGTGCTGTAATCTTTCTGTAGGACTTTTAGGCGCTCGGCCAAAGCTAATATCTCTTCTGGCTTGGCTCGCATCATTTGCAGCGTTACAAGATAGGACTCAATAATGTATTCTGGAGGTGGTAAAATGTCGGCCACCAAGTCTTTACCGAGTACGATCTTAGTATAGACTGGCCCACTCACTTTCATCTGCTCAAGTGTCTTATAGAGCCAACCTCCCAGCAACAAATTGCCCAGTACCACTGCCGCAAGCAGCACCGCAAAGCGCTGCTTAAGTTTTAATTTATTTAACATTCGTATCTCCAATAAAACTTCTGTTAACGCATAAAAAACTGCGGAATGATATTGCAAGGCGTACTTTATACTTTTAGATGAAAAACAATTTTTTGAACAAGATCGTAAAAACACCTCACTTTACCCAATTGAGATTTCAATTGTATATATAAAAATTAGGATATTAGAGGGTAGAACTTATACATAATTAACACCGTCTGAGTGTATCCGACTAGCATAGTTTCACTCTCTTTCAGCAACACCATCCTCAGAGCCTCAACTTCCGCATGCCATTACTACTTCAGAGTGGCATTCTTAAGTCACACCTCTTGCTTATTGGCGCATAATCCCCAATCAATCTTCATTGCCACTATTGCTGCTCTGCCTATCCCTAAGCATCCTAGATTGACTTCAAAAACCAGTTACACGATAAATTGAGGACACGTTTTAGTATCGGCATGAGAATAAGGTGATATAGGAGTCGAACAATTTGTCATCGACAACACCAAATGGCTTTGAGCTTAATGGCGGATCGTTTGCGAGAGAGCCCCTATCTCAACGCAACAAATAATCTAACAACAGCCCCGCGAACACCGCCCCACCAAACCAAGTGTTATGCAAAAAAGCCTTAAAACATGTTTCTCGGCTACGGTCTTTGATAAGACTGTAGTGATAAAATGCGATGCCTTCCGCGATGATCAGGCCGAGAAAATACGCGACACCTAAGCCTGCCATCAGACCCGCCACGGCTAGCAATGCTAAGGTAATGGCATAGCAAACCATCACGGCGATGACATCATATTTGCCGAATAGCAATGCCGAAGAATGGATGCCGAGATGAATGTCGTCGTCTCTATCCACCATCGCATATTCGGTGTCGTAGGCGATGGCCCAGAACACATTGGCGAGCATCAACACCCAGGCCAGCAATGGCACGCTACCTTGCGTGGCGGCGAAAGCCATCGGAATACCGAATCCGAATGCAATGCCTAAATAGGCTTGTGGTATAGCAAAGAAACGTTTGGTGAAAGGATAGCTTGCCGCGAGAAATACAGCCGGAACAGATAGCAGCAAGGTAAGATTATTCAGCGGCAAAATGAGCACAAAGGCCAATAGCGCTAATCCCGCTGCCAGCAACAGCGCTTCGCGCGTGCTGACTTTGCCCGTAGTCAGCGGACGATCTTTAGTGCGCTTCACATGTTTGTCTATGTCGCGGTCAGCGTAGTCGTTGATAACGCAGCCTGCCGAGCGCATCAGCACTGTACCCAGCACAAAGATGAAAACAATCAACCAAGCGGGATGCCCCGCACCCGCAAACCACAAGCCCCACAACGTAGGCCATAGCAATAACAAAATACCTATGGGACGGTTCAGTCGGGTGAGTTGGAGGTATAAATGTAGACGTTGAGTAAAATTCATGGCGTAATTTTAACGTGACCGCGTGTAATTTACTGACCTTAATATTAATATCCGGCTGTATATTTTCTTATGCAGCCATACCGAAGTGTCCACATCGAATCTGTGATGTTCTATGATATATTCTCGCCACCTAAATAATTCTATTGATATATCAAAGGAGTAATTACATGTTTCGGCAAATTGCATTATTTGTATTTGGTTTATTCCTTTTTGCGCAGTTATCTGGATGCGCCACCGAGAGTTCTCGGTCACTAGCTGTGGCACAGGTTAATTCCGCAAAATCGGTTTATAACGGGCCTCGCGCGCCCTTGGTCGTAGGGAAATTCGACAATCGCTCCAGCTTTATGCATGGGCTATTTTCAGACGGAATTGACCATCTGGGTAGTCAAGCCAAAACCATTCTAATTACTCATCTACAACAATCCAACCGATTTTCCGTGATGGATCGCGACAACCTTCAGGAGGGTAAATTTGAGTCTGGCTTGTCCGGTAAACAACAACAACTCAAAGCTGCCGATTACATAGTAACTGGCGACGTGACAGAATTCGGACGCAAAGAAGTGGGAGACCAGCAATTATTTGGCCTTCTAGGACGCGGGAAAACTCAAATAGCATACTCCAAGGTTAATTTGAATATAGTAAATGCAGCGACCTCGGAAGTGGTTTTTTCTGCGCAAGGAGCTGGCGAATATGCGCTATCTAACCGCGAAATAATAGGCTTTGGCGGCACTGCAAGTTACGATGCTACGCTAAACGGAAAAGTTCTCGACCTAGCAATCCGCGAGGCCGTAAACCGCTTAGTGGAAGGCATTGATCAAGGTTCATGGAGACCAGAAAAATGAATTCTCACCACACGCGCCAATTGATGTGGGCATGTCTAGTGCTGGGATGTTTGAGCTTATCCGCCTGTGCAAATACTCGCACTATGTACAACTGGGATGGTTACGAAGATCAAATTTATTCCTCGTACTCTGATCCGGGCAAGGTTCCAGTGGAACAGCAAATTGAAAATATGGAAGCTAGCTCACAGCGCAATACTGAGTCGGCAACAACCACGCCACCTGGCTTTCGCGCTCATTTAGGTTTTTTGTATTTCCAAGTAGGAAAACTAGGTTTAGCCGTACATGAATTTGAAGGCGAAAAATCGGCCTTCCCTGAATCAGCCGTATTCGTTGATCGCATGATCGCTAGGATCCACCTTAAGGAAGCAAAAAGATGAGCATATTTATTCAACGCACTTTGCTTAGCTTAATGGTAATTTTGCTTGCCGCATGTGCTACGCCTGCCAGCTATGATTACACCGCATTCAAACAAAGTAAGCCACGTTCTATTCTGGTGCTACCACCGCTAAATCAAACACCAGATACCCATGCCACTTACACGGTGCTATCCACAGTAACCCAGCCCTTAGCCGAGAGCGGCTATTACGTCTTCCCAGTTGCCTTGGTGGATCAAACTTTCAAAGAAAATGGCCTGCCTAATCCTGAAGACATGCGCCATGCGCCACTTAACAAGCTACGCGAAATTTTTGGGGCCGATGCGGTTCTCTATCTTACCGTCACCCAATACGGCTCAGCGTACAAAGTGGTCAGCAGCGACATTGTCGTGAGCGTTTCTGCCAAATTAGTGGATACCCGTACTGGAAAATTACTTTGGGATGGATCGGCGAGTGCCACTAATGCTCAAAATAATAACGGTGGTGGCTTGACCGGAATATTAATCGGTGCAGTCGTCAATCAAATAGTGAACAGCGTGAGAGGTGACTCAGCTAATCTCCCTATTACTCGTCTTACCAGTGTCGACCTACTCTCGGCTAAACCTGGTGGGCTGCTATATGGCCCCAGATCTCCTATGTATGGGAAATAGCGAACACTCAGCATTTTTCGAGCCGCAAAATGTTAGGCAAAAACACTTCCGTCACCAGCAACGGCGCATCGTGCAAATAAAACAGCGAGCGCCGCGCCCATAATTTGTGGGGTGTATCACCCAACACCGCAGCGGCTCTTTGATACAGGGGATGATGAAATTGCAAGGCTTTGTAGTGTAATGCTTCGCGCTTAACCTGCGGATGCGTAAATAGCAGCGTGCCGAGCGAACGATTATCCAAGCCGCGCACCGCCCTCCATGCACCGCGCAGATGTGCTTGAGCGCAAGCACTATGTGCAAACACCACTGGCTTCGCATCGGCATACAAAAACACTTCACGGGAAAACGCATATCGAGCAGAAGGCAAACCCAGCAACGCGGCTTCGTCATAAGCCACACGCGCTAAACCGCTTCTCAGTGGACGCACCGTAAATATGTCGCAACGTTGCTGAATGCGGCGCGTTAATGAGCCTTCATCACGCAACCAAGGCGAGCAATTTCCCGAACCCTGTATCAGGCTCTGCCAATATTTATCATGCATGTAAAAAGTCCGGTTTATTCGCCATCCAGCGCTGCAAATGTGCATGCGCTACGTCGGGTGCATCACGCAATAACTCATCGGCCAAGGTGCGGGCGGTTTCCAACAGCATGGCATCTTCGTTGATGTCTGCAAAGCGCAACATAGCAACACCACTTTGGCGTGCGCCTAACAATTCACCGGGGCCGCGCAAGCGTAAATCTTGTTGCGCGATTTCAAATCCATCGGTGTTCTCATAAATAATTTTCAGCCGCGCTCGCGCCAGCTCAGACAGAGGCTGCTGAAACAATAACACGCACAAGCTTTCCACCGCACCACGCCCCACGCGCCCACGCAATTGATGCAATTGCGCCAGCCCCATACGTTCAGCATGTTCAATCACCATCAAGCTCGCATTCGGCACATCTACGCCCACTTCGATGACAGTGGTGGCAACCAGCAGATGTATTTCGCCGGCTTTGAACTCCGCCATCACGCGTGCCTTTTCTGTATTGACCATTTTACCGTGCACCAGACCGATGCCAAGCTCGGGGAAAATTTGCGTCAATGTCTCGTGAGTCTCAATCGCGGTTTGCAATTGCAAAGCTTCCGATTCGTCGATCAGTGGGCATACCCAGTAGGCCTGACGATTTTTTAAACACGCGGCACGCACACGCTCAAAGACTTCTTCGCGACGTCCCTCATTGATAAGTTTAGTCACAATAGGCATACGCCCCGGCGGCAGCTCGTCTATCACTGACACATCTAGGTCGGCGTAATAACTCATCGCCAAAGTTCGCGGGATAGGCGTGGCGCTCATCATGAGTTGATGCGGCTCATTGCCCTTGCTGCGCAAAGCCAAGCGCTGCTGCACGCCGAATTTATGCTGCTCATCCACAATGAGCAAACCAAGTTTTTTAAACTCCACTGAGCTTTGAAACAAGGCATGTGTGCCGACGGCAATCTGCGTTGCTCCCTGTGCAATCAATTCTGCAGCGGCAGTTTTGTCTTTTTTCTTCAAACTGCCGGATAGCCACACGGGATTAATACCCAGCGGTTTCATCCAGTCACACAGTTTTAAATAATGTTGTTCGGCGAGAATTTCCGTCGGTGCCATGAACGCGACCTGATAACCATTTTCGATGGCTTGCAATGCGGCGAGTGCCGCAACAATGGTTTTGCCACTGCCCACATCGCCTTGCAACAAACGCTGCATGGGATGCACTTGCGTCAGATCGTGACTAATTTCTTGCCGCACTTTTTGCTGCGCGCGAGTGAGCGCAAACGGCAGGGCTTTCAACAGCGCCTTGCTATGTTTGTCATGTGCAATGAGTTGCGGTGCGAGACGGTCGCGGCGCTTGCGGTAATGCACGCGCATGGAAAGCTGCTGCGCCAATAACTCATCAAATTTGATGCGTCGCCATGCCGGGTGTGCACGCTCCAACAGCGCTGCTTCATCAATCTGCGCAGGCGGGTTGTGCAGCAATTTCACGCTGGCATCAAAAGCAGGCAGACGCAACTTTTGCAGCAACGCCTCCGGCAATGTATCGCTCAATTCGACCGTGTTTAATGCTGCAAGTATGTGCTTACGCAGGGTGACTTGCGGCAGGCCTGCAGTAGTGGGGTAGATTGGAGTGAGCGCCTGCTTCAGCGCTTTATTCTCACCGCCAGTGTGGCACTTGGGATGCACCATCTCCATGCCGAAATAACCCTCGCGCGCCTCACCTAAAGCACGTATGGTTTTACCGATGGCGAGTTGCTTTTGCTGACTGGGATAAAAATTCAGGAAGCGCAAAAACATAATGCCGCTGTCATCCTGCAACTGGCACACCAGACTACGACGCGGACGATAGATCACTTCACTGTGAATAATCTCGCCCTCCACCTGCGCCGTCTCACCCGGCAGCAAATCATCCACGCGGGTAATTTTAGTTTCGTCCTCGTAACGCAATGGCAAATGCAAAACCAAATCAAAGGGCGTGCGGATTCCGAGCTTGCTCAGTTTGCTCTGCGTAACGGGCGGAATTTTTTCGAAGATACTCATCAGGGCTGAAAATCGTAATCCTCAGATTTGCAGTTAATCTACGGACACAAGGCTTGCTCTAAGCCTTAACAAACATCACGCCATCCGCCTCCACCAGTGCATTACGCGGAAGAGAAGCAACGCCAATAGCCGCGCGTGCGGGATAGGGTTCATGAAAATACGTCGTCATAATTTCACTCACTTTGGCAAAGTGTGCGAGATCAGTAAGGAAAATATTGAGCTTCACCACGTCGTCCAAACTCCCGCCTGCGGCTTCGGCGACAGCACGCAAATTTTGGAATACGCGATTAATCTGCGCTTCGATGCCCTCAACCATTTCCATGGTTTTAGGATCAAGACCAATCTGACCGGAAAAATACACAGTGTTCTCCACTCGCACAGCTTGCGAATAAGCACCGATGGCAGCAGGCGCATCGGGAGTTTGGATGATGATCTTGTTAGACATAAAAGCCTCCTGTTTGTGAATGACGTATTTTACAACGACTACGCCCAAGACCGATCCCGAGTTTTAACCAAATCCCTTCACCTTTCACCTTTCACCTTTCACCTTTCACCAGAAAAGACTATCATCTGATGATATGCTTTAACCATGAGCTCAAATATCGGCATTGACACGCTAATTGACTTGAACGGAAATATCGTTCAACAGGAACGTGGGTATTGGGTTGAGATTCACGTTTGGCGAGTAGCGACTACTGCTTTGATACCGCACGGCATCCGTTATGCATTAACTATGCACAATAGGAGCGGCAAACGTGTCATGGGGTATGACAATGCTCACGCAGTTAAACCATCCGGACGCTTTAAGTTTGCGGGACAAGTCTTACCTTACGATCATAAACACCGGAACATCTCAGATATAGGTGTTCTATACGAATTTAAAGATGCTTACCAACTGCTTAGCGATTTTTTTGCTGATGTAGATCGAGTACTGAAGGAGACTGAAAATTGAAAAGTATCGTGATAGGCATCATGCCGCAAGACAAAATTCGTGAACGCATCTATGCGATTGCCAAAGGTGAAATTAAGCCAAAGCCTAACGAGCCAAAGATATGGTTCACTTCCATGAAATCGTTGGCCGAAGTGTTGAGTGATGACAATCGCGCACTTCTCCATGTGATTAAAGATTCACAACCAGACTCTATTTCATCTCTGGCAGAAATGACGGGGCGCAAGCCTAGCAATCTTTCACGAACACTTAAAACCATGTCGTACTATGGCATTGTCGAAATGAAGCGGGAAAAAAATCTCGTGCGCCCCATCGTTAAATCAACTGACTTTCATATCGTCACAGCTTAATAAGTTGCGTCACCTCCGCGTAGCACTGGAGCAACACGGAACAGGAAACAAGTAGGCGACTTTTAAATTTCATGCATATTAATATATAAATTACTGACACAGATAGACATAGTCTATATACTTTAATACATGAAAAGCACAATTGAAATTCACGTAAATGGCACATGGCACGAAGCTGCTCTGATTGAATCTGGCGGGCGCAATCGCTGCACATTTGAATATCTGCCCGAGTATGTGTTCGGAGATATTTGCCAGCCCGTATCGTTGACACTACCCGTATCGCTAGAAACAAGGCAAGCAATGGATGCATGCCCGCCATTTTTGCTGGACATGGTTCCCCAGGGCAATGGACGCCGGTATCTGACGCAACGGCTAGGGTTGACCGACTCGGATGGTCTGGTCATGCCTCTTATACAACACGGCGCATTCAACCCTGTCGGACGGCTTCGGCTCGATACTGCCGTAGCATACGCGGACAGCGCTAGGGAAGATGACGCTTCTTTGCATCGCGGCTTCACGCTTGATGAAATCGTATGCCGCAAAGATGACTTTATAGAAAATTTGTCCAAGCATGGCATGTTGGGAGCGGGAACGACCGGGCTGCAAGGCGCATCCGCCAAATTCATGCTGGTCAAAAACAATGAAGGCTTGTGGCATCTCGATTCGTTCGCAAAAGAATCTGACATCGCTTCTCATTGGCTAATGAAATTGCCGCGCGGGAGACATGAAACAGATTTGGCTATTCTCAAAAACGAAGCCGCGTACATTAAGGTTGCTCGGGGGTGCGGACTGAGATCGCATGGAGAAACTTTCCACCATGACGGTATGTTGTTTGTGCCCAGATTTGACCGAGCAATGAAAGATGGGGCGTTGGTGCGCTTGCATCAGGAAAGCCTTGCATCGCTTGCCGGTCATCGCGCGTTCGGCATCCGCCCTAATCATTTCGATCTAGTAAACGCTTTCTTGCCTTACGTGAGCGATCCGGTTGGTGAAGTTGTCGAATATGTAAAACGGGATCTTTTGAACCTGGCTATGCGCAATACCGATAATCATGCCCGCAACACGGCGGTCCAGCAATTGGAAGGCGGTACGGTGCAGCTAACCCCTGTTTTCGATATTGCCCCGATGTTTATGGACAGAGAAATGATTGTGCGGGCAAGCAGATGGCTGGACAAGCAAGGGCAGGTCATAAATAATTTTGCTGATGTGATCGAGGAATTGCCGTTAGAAAATGAAGACAAAAATGCGGTCATGCTTGAAATTCAATCATTCTCGAAAGTGATTGATGGTTTGCCGTTGACTATGGAGGAGTGCGGGGTTGACGCCAACATCATTCAATTGTGCAAGCTACAGATAGGTCAGGTTTGTGAATCCATCGACAAAGGCCGCTGCCCTGAAATTAATAGGATGTCGAAATAATGGATAAACGACTGAAACCGAGCGACAAGGAGTTTGAAAGAAAGTTAGTGGATGACTTCTTTCAGAAATTCGGGGAAGGCCAGTTGAGCATACGTGAAGCGACTAAAGCTATGCGGCGTATTAGCCGCTTGACGCAACCAGAGTTCGCAAAACATCGTGGGATTTCGCTTGCGACGTTGCGGAAAATAGAAACCGGGAGCGGTTCAGCAAACGTGGAGACGCTGAACAAAATTGCCGATATATTTGGCCTCGAAGTTGGTTTTGTAAAGAAATCCAAGAATAAAAATAAATCATAGGAAAAGCCTCCTACACCATCGCCAACATCCTCATGGCCTTTGTAGCAAAGCAGGAAACCGTGGTCTGCCCCGAATGGCACGTACTTAAGATAGACATTCGTTTAATATCATATTATTAGCAGAATAAACAGCAGGGGGCAGAACAGCACTTACCTGCGCTTTTTCGGATGCCCACATTTCTTCACCTGCTCCTTCAGCAAGAAATAGGTGCCGTAGAATGCGTCACCCAACATCACATCGCCAGCTTCAAAGATATCCAAAAGTGTCCGCAACAACGCCTGCTCACCGCTGCCTTTTCCTTTGTAATCGCCCATAGCTGCATCAAGCACAGCACCGCTGGACAGACAGGTTACCCCTACAATGCGGCAGATGGGAAAACCTAGGCTAGGCTTTTGACCTCGCTGTTGCGGATAAGCGGTTTGGTTGGCACGCGTATCCGGTAGTGTCACGGTCGTGCCGTCTACCAGTCGCACCCCTCGTCCGCGCCAGAACCACATATCGGAGCTCTCTGCGGCAATCAGGTGGCCGGTGTGGCGAACCACTTTAGTGACCATTTTTAGCGGTAATCGCTTGCGGGCTTTGCAGTATGCCCCCGTATTGGTACTGTATTGCGGCAAACCATGGATCAAGCGTTTTACCGCGGAATCATCGACGATGCCCTGACATGAACAATCCGGTTTCAGGCCTTGCGCGAGAAACATGGACAGCGTCTCTGTCGGAGGAAACAGCCGTTCGCGATGGTCAGGCAACGAAGCTTCCAGCATGTCGAGCAGTTCGGGTGAGGTGAGTACATTGAAAAAATCAAATGCATCGTTGGTAGCGGCGTAACGTTGAATGCGGGCAAAGGGGTCAGGCAAAGGGGTCAGGTCTTGACTTAATGACTTCGCCATTTATACTTGCTACATGAGTAGACCTTTTCGATTGGAATTCCATGGCGCGATTTACTAGTGAATTAGGGTCAGATTCGAATTGTTCAACTAAGTGAATTACGCGTCACGGGGACAGACCTTACGTCTTACATGAGTGTCAAACTAAAGGCCTACCCCCATGCCATTCCAAGAGCCATCTCGAGTTTTATATAAGATAAAAGCTGGGAGAGTCGGTAGCAGCAGGGAGTGCAATGAATATGCACAGCGGACAAATTCTATTATCGTCCCGCAAGCGGGGAGTGTTAAATTGACTGGATTCCCGCCTGCGCGGGAATGACGGTCCCTTTCACCTTTCACCCTTCACATTTCACCCACAAACCCCTCACATAAAATTCCGCGTATGCAATGCCGCCAGCCGTTGCGCCATTTTTCCTTCAAAGCCTAAGCGGCGTAATCTAGCCAGCCTGCCTTCAGCCATATCCGTCATAAGTGTTTGCACACGTGCGTAACCGCGCGCTATCGCAGCGGGGGTAAATTCACCCGCCGCCAGCAAAATCAAGGCATCAAACACTTCTTCATTAAGCCCCGATGTGCCGGATAAGGCATCGTTACGTGCTTCTACGGCATTAGCTAGCCGCGAGCGGAATTCAGGCTCCAGTTCCAAACGCCGTAACAGATGCGCCATGCCGAAAGCCACATGACGGGCTTCATCGCGTGCTGCTAAGCGCGCTATTTGGCGGGTTACCGGATCAGGGGCATGCTCCTGAAGAAAGTTGAGCAAGCTGACGAAAGTGCCTTCACCTAGTACCGAAAGCAGAAATCCGGCAATGGAGAAGTCGGCTTCGTCGAGCAGGGTTTTGAGCGAAGCTTGACCACCTGCCGTGGACAGCGCCGGTTCACGTCCCCGCAAGCGCAAACGGCGTGTAAACACATCTATGTGACGCGCTTCGTCAGCGACTTGTATCGCTAACACCGCCTGCACTTCACGAAAATGCGGATGCAGTTGACCGAGAAAGCGCGCCGGAACGACTAGCGCAGCATTTTCATTTTCGATCATATAAGTCATCACTTGCACCACCGCATCTTCCACTTCATCGGCAAGATCAAATGGCGCGTTCCAATCTATGGCTTGATCTGGGTCCCATTGCGCAGCCACCGCCTGCGCATACAGTTCAGCGGCACTATCTGCCCACACTTCGTGTTTCTGATTTAAGCGAAAAGAAAACTCCGGCGCGCCCGCTTCCACAGTTGCCCCCCGCGCTGCCAATCCGTAACAAGGCAATGCATGCTCATGAACTGCCCCTGCTTGTTTTGGATCGACATGGCCGGATTGCGTCGCCCCACGCCAGCGTCCAGCATGTACATCGCTGCGAATGATGTGCGCTTTTTCATCTACGAAAGTGACTTGATGACCTTGCGCACGACACCATGCTGAAAGCTGCGCATCCCATCCAGGCGAATTACCAACTACGACAATTTCGCCGCCCACAGCGACCTGATTCAATCCATGCTTGATAAGTAGATGCGCGCCCGCATCCAGCCCCAGATTCTCAATATCTATAATCGTTGGCAAGGATATTTCCTTTTTCATCATAAAACTTCTCATCATCTACCGCGCGTTCCAATAGCGCATAGCCACTGGTACGCCCCTCGCACCAGACTTTCAAACCTTCCAATTCCAACAACGGACGCACTTCAGGATCATCCCAAGCCATGCCCATCAACAACTCAACAAAGCGCGTCACTGTTGCATCAGACGCACCGGGGCTAGTAGTGAAATTGCAATGATCATAGGCTGCGCTGCGCGTCAGAATGCGCGTTGCGCCCGCTGGCAACACCCCTTCGCGCGAGAAAGCCAGATGATTGCCATCTATCATCCATGCCGCGTCGATTTCTCCTGCCATCAGCGCCAGCGCCGCATCGCGCTCTCCACCAATATGGTCACCGTGCTTACCACTCAGCAGGTCAAAGCGACGGGCCGTGTAATCACGCCCAGCAATCATTCCCTGCGCGCGCAAATGATCAAGTGGGACTAAGTTTGCCTGTGGCGAGTCAATCGCGCCGAAACCTACTACTTTCCCTTTCAGTGCGGAGACATCATTGATCGCGGCATCGCCACGCACTAGCAACACAGAAGTAAGGTCGCAATCTGTATCGCGCATCGCTACCGCACGCACGCTCTGCTGACGTGCACGCGCCATGCGATCTGCGCGCACCCATGCCAAGGGTGAATTCCACGCAATATCTATTGTGCCGTTGAACTGCGCTTCTACCTGACGCTCGTAGTTGGAATAAAGAATGAAATCGAATTCAAAATCATGACGACGAAAATACTCCTTAAAACCTTCCCAGATAGTTACTACTTTTGGCGCATAAGCTACTGCGCCCATTACGAATGGTGATGTCATATTGCCTCCTTAAGAAAATACGGGCTGGCCACAAACAGCTTTGCCGATGAAGTCATACAGCACATCTGAGGTTGGAGCCATGATGGATGCAGCCCGAGCATCGCGAAAATAACGTTCGACACCGAGGTCTTTGCGGAATGCTGCTCCACCACAAACACGCATGGCGATGTCTGTCACTTCCAGTGCGGCTTCAGCAGCCGCAGCCTTAATTTCCATCACGCGCAACATCGCATCGGCACGCCCCGCAGCCAATGCAGCAAGCGTATCATCACGCAAAGTACGCACCATATCGGCACGGATGCGAGCACGCGCAACATAGGCACGAATGGTAGGTAGGTCGGCCAATGTACTGTCTAAATGCTCGAATTTATTGCCACTGACATGTGCCACACTACGACTAATTGCTGCTTCCATCATGCCTATGGAACCCGATGCAATCAGCGTAGAAAATACTGGCAAGACGGTGTTAATCATAATATCGAAACCACCAGCGTCTTCGCCCAACATGGCGGACTTAGGCAAAGGCATCGACTTGCATTGCAGCGGAGCAGAACAATTGCCGCGCAAGCCCATGCCGTCAAAAGACTTAACTTTGCTCAGGCCGGCAGTCAGGCTATCGACCAACCACAGCGTGCTCGCCCCTTCGGCTTGCACGGGGCGTGATGACCAGATATATGAGTCTGCTTCACAGGCAGAAGTCACCATAGATTTTGAGCCATCTAGCAGGTAGCCATAGCCATCCTGCACGGCAGTACCGAGCGGTGCCCAAAAATGGCTGCGTGAGCCAGCTTCCGACCAAGCCAGCGTAGACAAATGTTTCCCAGCGGCCACTTCACGGCGTAGCTCTTCAGCGCCAAATTTTTCGATCACAGCCGTAGCGCTGAAATGCATGGTCAACACCATGGCGGTTGATGGGCAAGCTTGCGCAATGCGCTCAATGGTTTGCGCTGTCTCTGCCAAGCCAAGCCCCATACCGCCCACTTCGACGGCGCTGCTAAGCCCAAGTAATCCGGCTTCACCCAGCGCTTTTATTGCAGCGTGTGGAAATACGCCATCCCGGTCAATGCCGACAGCAGAAGGTTCGATGATGTCGCGGATGATGGTGTCGAGTTTTACAAGATAAGTCATGACTGCCCTTTGTTAAAATAATATGGGCACGACCAAAATAGGGGAAAACAGATATACAGATACTCCGCCCACACTCACAAGCGGAAAAACCCAAGCGACGCAGTAGCATCAAGAGCCTCGTACCTCAATAGGATCTGCTGACCTGCACATTGGCAGCGCTTTGATACGGTACATTCCATCGCTCCCGACTGAAATTGGCTACGCACAGGCCATCTGACCCGATTCACAATCTAATAGAAAATGAAACGGCGTTACGGCGAGCCAATAAGACATAGGAGCAACAGCAGGGCGCAGTTTAACAGAACAGGGGAGGATAAATGCTATGACTCGACTTTTATCCGTTTGAAAGAACGAATGCCAACCGCTTCTTCCAGCATCGGCATATGGCTTCGAGATAATTCTATTACCTGCTTTTGCAGCCCTGAGCCGGACATTATTTCATCCCCTGCATCACTTTGTCCGCCGCAGCATTCCAGTCGAGTCCATCGCGACTCCACCCGATGATCTCTGCCCACATCGTTCGAGGAGCCGCTATTTCTTTGCGACTTTCCAGGTCATATATTTTTTTAACGAGCGTCAATTTCCCTTTCATCGAACCCATCTGGCTAATCGATACCTTGCAAACTGCTTCAAGTATGGTCAATTTAGTGAATGCACGATCATGCGCAAGCTGTATGCAGTCTTGCTCTTGATCGCACTGCGACATCAGTCTTACTATGGACGGATCAAGGGCTATCATCTGGTCAACCATTTTCCCGATCACCCCATCATTTAAGGTGTGATCGCTGTTTAGTACAAATAACGCCATGCGGTCTTTGGCCTGCATTCTCTCTTTGCCGATGGCGGCAATCGCGTTGTTCAGCTGGGTTTCGTAATATTGCCTATTGTTTTCTTCAGGAATATATTTGAAATCGGTTTCTGCCAGTTGTTCTTTTGCGTCTTTAAATAAGGTATGCCGTTCATTGATATCACGATGCCTGTCACGGTTGCCACCCTCTGCCAGTAAGCTTTTAAAGCGCGCTAAATGCGTCCTCATCATCTTTTCGCGTTTAGCCTTCGCTACTGCGGTCTTCTTGATGACCTTCAGTGTGTAAAGGGTGCATGTTTCGTCATCTATCCAGCGGTCTTTGGTGACCAAGCCTCTGAGCACCTCTGCCGTGCTGGCTTTTAGCTTGCTTAAATCCTCTTTTGTCACTTGCTGACCGCTCACGGTCGTTCTCTGTTCATTCACCGACTCAAGCTTGACTTCTATATGTTCCGCCAGATGTTGCGCTGCTCGGGCTTCCGACTCTGTCTGACGTTTGGCTCTATCTTTATTGTCTGACTGCCCGACACCCACGTAAAAGCCAAGCTCGCTATAGCCGTCTTTTAGCCATTCAGGCCTTGGCGTATCCGATCCGTCCTTGCAACTCGAAAAAAACGATCCCGCCAGTGCTGGCATGGAAATCACAACGCCGACCACGAGCAAAATGCCTAATATCTTATTTTTCATGCAATCCATCCCCTTACTATTGCACTAAACCACGAATATATTTGATCAAAGAATCCACCTGTTCATCCTCTAGCGGCGGCGTTACGCCATCCACAAACGAGGGCATGCCATTACCCGGCAACCCTTTGCGAATAGTTTTCTTGATATGGGCATCGCTGACTTTTAGCCACTTTTTATCGGTAAAAGAGGTCGCCGAGGCTCCCTTCCCCCTTTTGCCGTGACATTGAGTACACACGCGATGGTATAAAAAAATGCCAGTCTGCCCTTCGCCACTCTCTAAGTGACACGTTTTACACTTCGCCTCAGTGTTGATGTTGCGAATGTTTTCGATCTTGGGGTGTGGTGGTGGCTCTAACCTCATACTCAGGGAAAGTTCAGCCTTTTCTACGACATTATTTTCCAGTGTCACCGTTACCGTCTTAACGATGATGCCCTTCTTGCCTTTTGTATCAACCACCACTTCCATCTCGCCTGTCTCGCTAGGTTCATATTCCTTAAGTGCGCCAGTGGCAGTGGTGCAACCACATGAGGTTTCGGTCTTGAGGATTTTGGCAGCTTCTGTGCCTTCATTTTTAAATTTAAAAGTATGCTGTACGATATCGCCCTCCATTACTGTGCCAAAGTCATAAAATGTGTTTTCGAACACGATGTGACCGTGGGCTTTCTGGGCCAAAGGTGTCTTTGATGGTGTGGCCTTAACAGGTGAATTGGGTTTGTCGGCCTTCAGATTTGCCAACGCAATGAACCCTGTGACGATCAGGATACATCCCATCAATAGTGGGTCGAATCTAAGCTTTGATCGGTTGGTCATCGGCTCACTCTTTCTTTGGCTTGCGAGGAAATATAGTACTAGTCTGGTTTTGTGATGATATACATCAACCCCACCATGCTCGGACTCGCTCATTCTCTAAAATTCCAAAAACGGGGGCTTCGCCCCCGCCCCAAAAACCATTCCCCATCCCCTCCCAACGGCCGCCTATAACTCATCGGGGGGTAAAGGCGTAAGGAAGCAAGGCGTAAGCTCCCTCCCACTTCGCTACGCTACGTTACGGGAGCGTTCTCGCCAAACGAAACCCGCTGCTGCTGTACCGGTCAGTAGGGGTGCTGCTGCTGCGGTAGGCCGCGCGCAAACCGACGGGGACGCCGCTGAACCAAGAGCCGCCGCGAAGCACACGCCCACCTTTACTGCTGCGGTACCAGTTTTGCATCCACTCCCACACGTTTCCACTCATGTCATATAAGCCATAACCATTACCCTGCTTCTGGCCTACGGGGTGGGTACTGCTATTGCTGTTTTTCCTGTACCAAGCTACGCTGTCTAGCTTGTTCCCTCCGCAGTATTCCGTTTTGTTACCACCATAACATGCGTATTCCCACTCGGACTCCGTTGGTAAACGATACTGCCTGCCAGTTTTGGCGTTCAGTTTTTGCAGAAACTCTTGAATATCGTTCCAACTAACATGTTCTACAGGACAGTTTTCGCCGCAGCTTGTGAACTTGCTCGGGTTGCGGCCCATCTCAGCTTGCCACTCTTTTTGCGTCACCTCGTATTTACCCAGCTCGTAGTTCTTGCCGGGGATGCGTACCATCGCCGGGCCTTTGGCTGCTTCTGCTTTGATGCTTTGGCGTTCGCCGCTCGCTGTTACGCCAACTAGTTCTTTTAGCTTATCCAGTAATTGGAATGCGTCACATCTCCGGCAGGATAGCTGGTTCGCAAGCACTGTTTCATTGGTGAATACGTCCAAAATCGAGATCGACAGCGTATAGCCTCCGCTGATCTGTTTGACGTGCACCATGGCTACATAGGCATTATCAAAGGCCATGGCTACGTCTTGCAAGCATTTGGTCTCGTCACAGTTTTTCTTGGTCGATTTGTTTTGCTTGTCTGCTGACTTTTTCAGCTCAGCTAACACGGCGGCTCCTGAATATACTTGATACTTCTGGCTCAGTCCTTCCTTTACCGCGTTCTGCATTTCACTGATTAAACCCCGATCTTCAACGCTCACGTCCATCGGCATTAAAATCACTTTTTCTTTTGCGGCTTTCCCTTTGGTCGCAGCCTGAGATAGTTGCGGCACTGTAATCAGGCTCAGCGTGGTCAGCACCATGGCTAGCAGGGTCAGAAGTTTTGGCGGGGTGAATTGCATTAGGGTTTCCTTGTTAGAAGAGATTCTACTTTTTGGTAATGCGTTGCAAGGTTGCAAGCAGTTTCTTCATGCTCTTCTTGTCATAACCAGAGATGTTCATCAAGACTGTGTTGTCTTTATCTAGAACCATGGTATGCGGCAGGCCAATAATGTTGAAAATTTCGCCCAGATTTTTACCTGTCGTCAATACGATATTTGAGGGAGCGGCCTTTAACGATTGAATGAACTTCACTACTGTCTCAGGCTCTTCGGTTTTCTTATGCAAGGAGGTATGGACTGAGATAAATTTGATGTCTTGGTATTTTTGTTCGAGCTTTGCCAATTCTGGCAATTCTTTGCGGCAAGGATGACATTCAACCCAAAAGAAATTAATTACCTTAACTCGGCCAATGTCCTTTTTAAGGCTATAAAGGTCGTCATTCAGCGCTCGACCATAAAGTTTTGGCACGGTTTGTCCGATTTCGGGGCCTGAGCCCTTTGGAGCGGCGTAGACAACAGAGGAGATCACAACTAACAGCAAGGACAATACAATATTCTTAAACAACACAGGCCTCCCCAAGTTTGATGTTTGTGTGGCGGTTACTGGGTTCCAGTTACTTTAATCAGTTTTAATGCGTTACCGCATACATGCAGCTGAAAAATTGCAAGTAAGTATTCGCAGAGAACCCAATCCTCCTAAGCGCACGATGGTAACTGCCAGCTTAATTTGACGCAAAGTTTATTATTCTGGCCTCTCTTCTGGAGTCCCTATCTTCTAGCGACTATGGTTCATATTTATAATAGAGGAAAGCATATTGTGGATGTGCCACTCTGCTGTTACTTATTCAGGCCTTCATGAGATAGTAGCGAGATTACTTCGATAAGAGTATGCGGGCAGACAGCAAATTCTAAGCAAGAAACTGCCCCCCACTGCAACGCTCAATACCCGACAAATCTTTCACTGAAAACACAGCCACAAAGCCGGACGCTTGCAACAACTCACGCACCCGCGCAGCTTGATCGTAGCCATGCTCCAACATCAGCCAACCATTCACTTCTAGGTGAGCACCCGCTTGCGCTACGATGTGGCGTATGTCGTCTAAGCCATCTGGGCCAGAGGCTAAAGCAGACAGCGGCTCAAAGCGCACATCACCTTGCGACAAGTGATGATCGTCTGCGGCGATGTAGGGGGGGTTGGAAACGATGATGTCAAAACGCTGCCCATTCAAGGCTGAGAACCAATTGCTTTCAACAAAACTTACCGTGCTGATATTGAGACGTTGCGCATTGCTGCGTGCCACGTCCAATGCTGCGACGGAGGCATCACACGACCACACCTCCACATCGGGGCGCTGATGCGCGACTGACAATGCAATTGCGCCACTGCCCGTCCCCATATCCAGCACTCGCATTGAACACCTCGCCTCTTTCATTGAAGAAACAGGGGGCAAACTTTGCAACACCAACTCTACCAACAGTTCGGTATCTGCTCGCGGAATCAATGTGTCAGGTGTCACGCCAAGACTTAGCCCGTAAAACTCCCGTTCACCAAAAATATACGCTATCGGCTCACCGTCTTTACGCCGTTGCAACAATGCTTGGTAGTGCGCCTCTTCCGTCTCATTCAAAATCCGTTCGGGATGCGCGAGCAAATACGCACGGGCAACACCCAGTACATGCTGCAACAGGCACTGCACTTCAATGCGCGCGGTGCTGTCATCCAGCTCCAATGCGGCGGCTAACAGGGTCTTGTCTTGAAAAAGTACGGTGTGGATAGTGCGCGGCATTTGTCTCTTTAACACGTAATAATTCGGGCTATTTTATTCGCAAAAAACTCAGCGCCAGCTAAGCGCCGAAAGCAAATTGCAGATATCGAAATGCTAGCAGGAAAATCTACACCCTGCGCACGCTATAAGTCTAACTCTTTGGCTGCGTTTGCTGTACTCTTATGGATGGCATACGACACACTAACTCATCAACTCAAAGCAAGCAGGAAAAGCATACATGAGTCTTAAGAGAATCAACGGCAAATTACACTTGGCATTGAACAATCTTGACTCGCTGCCTGCTATGCCTGAAATTGCCCACCGCTTGCTTGCGCTACCGCTGGACACCGAAGATGGCGAAGTCCAGATGCTGCGTCTGATAGGGCAAGATCCGCAACTTTCCGCAAGAATTATCGGCCTAGCAAACGCAGCGGCATTAGGACTTAAACGTCATACGAATTCGATTCATGACGCAGCCATGCTGCTCGGGCTAAAACGGCTTAAATCAGTGGCGCTCGGAATGGCAACGCTGTCTACACTATCCAATCAAGCCGCCACAAAAAATTTCGACCCACAAGACCTCTGGTCGCATAGCATGACTATCGCCATAGTGATGAATCTGCTTTCGCAGGAAATGTCCGAAAAAATTCGCCCGAATGAAAATATGACGTTTCTCGCTGGGCTGCTCCATGACATCGGCCTGATGGCCTTACACCATCTCGACAATGAAGCCAGCGATGAATTACACCATCAGCTACGCCTACAACCCAAGCGCCCAATACAGGACATTGAAATAGAATTGATCGGCATTACGCACAGCCATATTGGCGCGCAATTAGTCCGTCACTGGAACCTGCCTAGTGAAATTGTCGAAGTAGTCGCTTTGCATCATGAACCACACGCCGAAAAAACCGCCCCGCCAAATTTGCTCATCCTAATGGTCAATATCGCAGAAAGACTTCTGCCGGACTTTGGCATAGCGGAACACCATAGCACTGCGATTAGTGATGAAGAGTGGCGCGAACTAGGAATAGATCCTGCACGCTCAAGCGGACTATCTGCCTTGGTTAACGAAGTCGCGATGCAGATAATACAGTTGCCAGATCCTTATGTCAGAACACCGACCGCACCAAACAATTCGACACAAACGGGGCCGCAACTCACTGGACAAGCAAAATATTCAAAAGCACTTGCCCCCGCAAAAGCGCTAGCTGGCTGGGCGCGCAAGATATTACGCTAGCCCATCGCATGAAATGCATTTAGTTTTTTGCTGACGGCGAACATCTTTTCCCGATTATTACTTTGCTCACAGGACGAACGGATTAACGACGCTCAGCCCTGCGACGCGCTCAAAATCAGCTTGATTACGAGTCAATAATTTCAAGTTATTAACCAAAGCTGTTGCCGCGATAACAGCATCGGGCAACTTGCTGCCTTAGTGAGATGGCTAGTTGTTCCATCAGGCACAAACCGCATCAATCGCGAGCGATGCGCTTCCTTCGTCAGCACATCCTACCTATAACTTTCAGACACTGCTGTTTGCCAAAGGCGAACCTCAACTCCCAGTCCAGTCTGGGAGTTGTCTAGCTTCTTACTCAGAATAAATAGTGTTTTTGTTATGCCACTATCAGTTGGGCGCGTTGCACTTTTGGCATTCCTGCTTTGCGCACTTGCCACAGGTCATATTCCGCTTGCTGTGCGATCCACGCATCCGCATGACCGCCATTCTCCAAGCCTAGCCAGCCTTCTAAGCGAAGTGCCATAGATGGTGAAATTGCAGCACGTTCATTCAGCACACGAGATAGCGCAGCACGGGTAACGCCTAGCTGTTTTGCGGCATCGGTCACGGTCAAACCAAGTGCAGGCAATACATCCTCTCGCAAGGTTGCGCCGGGGTGCGGGGGGTTGTGCATTCTCATGTTCATTTACTCCTAATGGTAATCTTGATAATCAACTAGCACGGCATCCTCACCTTCAAAGGCAAAAGTCATGCGCCAGTTGCCGTTGACGCTTACAGAGCAATATCCCGCCAGGCTAGCGGCCAGTGGATGAAAGCCCCATCCCGGCATGTTCATATAACTTGGGTCTTTTGCCACGTTAAGACGTATCAATTGCCGCTCAAGTTTGGAGGCATGACTCGGCTGAATCCCTGCTTTACTGCCCGTCTCAAAAAAGACTTTGAGTCCTTTGTGTCGGAATGTTTTAATCATGCTTCGAACTGTATAGCGTAGCGTTCCGCAGGTCAAGCAATGTTTTCTCACCTCGAGCGGAGGACTTTCTCAGCTTACCCCTAGACTTAAGCGTTCAACCGGGCCAATAAATCCTGGATCTTCAGAGGATCATCCGCACGCAATATCTTCTGGGCAAGCGGGCGGGCCTGGATCAGACTGGTGGTTAGTACTCGCTGTTTGGCGGCGAGCAGTTGTGCCGGGTTCATGGAGAATTGGCGCAGTCCCATGCCCAATAGCAAGCGAATATAGATTAACTCCCCCGCCATTTCACCACATACTGAAACAGGCACATCGGCTTTATTGGCACTCGTTATTACATGTGACAGCAGATGCAACACCGCTGGATGCAGCGGATCGTAGAGGTGCGCGACTTCTTCGTCGGTACGATCAATCGCTAGCGTGTATTGAATCAGGTCATTGGTGCCAATTGACAGAAAGTCCAATTTTTTCAAGAACACATTCAATGCAAGCGCGGCAGCGGGAATCTCAATCATGCCGCCAATCGGTATATTTTGATTGAAAGCTATGCCCTGTGCCGCCAAATCTTGTTTGGCTAATTCAATAAATTGCAGTGTCTGAATAATTTCTGAAGCACCGGACAACATCGGCACTAAAATTTTTAGATTTCCATACGCAGAGGCACGCAACAATGCGCGTAATTGCGTGCGAAACAGTTGCGGTTCGGCTAGACACAAACGAATAGCGCGCAGGCCCAACGCTGGGTTACTGGCAACACGTACCGCGCCTTTAATCTGTTTATCCGCCCCTAAATCGAAACTGCGAATGGTAACTGGCAAGCCGTCCATGCCTTCTACCACGGCGCGATATGCCTCGAACTGCTCTTCCTCGTCTGGCAGGTTGTCGCGGTTTAAAAACAGGAACTCACTACGAAATAATCCCACCCCGGTAGCGCCGTTTTCCTTCACAGCAGTCAAATCGTGAGGCATTTCAATATTGGCAAGCATTTCGATGTGCGTGCCGTCCAGCGTGTTCGCATGCGCTGTCTTCAGGCGCTTTAGTTTTTGTTGCTCTAGCTCTAATTGGCTATGACGCAGCTTGTATTCGGCGAGCAGTTGCTTATCTGGGTTGACCAGCACCACACCTTGCTCACCATCCACAATGAGCATGTCGTTGTCTTTTATCAGTTCACGCGCGTGATGCAGACCCACCACGCAAGGCTTATTCAGACCGCGCGCTACAATAGCGGTATGCGAAGTCGCCCCACCTACGTCAGTCAATATAGCTGAAAACTGATGCGGCTTAAGTTGAATCAAATCAGCAGGGCTGACATCGTGCGCAACCAGAATCAAATTCACGTCATGTTGAACGCTAGGTGGCTCATGCCCTGGCTGACCGCTCATGATTTTGAGGATGCGCTCTACAACTTGTACTACATCTGTCTTGCGCTCGCGCAGATACTCATCTTCAAATGCCTCAAATTGGCTTACCAATTCTTCCATCTGCGTCTTCAATGCCCATTCCGCATTGCATTGTTCGCGGGCGATCATTTCACGCGCTGCTTTACTGATATGTTCGTCTTCCAAAATCATCAAATGCAGATCAAGGAAGGCATCGAATTCAGCGCCAGCCAGTTCTGGGCGATGCTCTCGCAAACCGCTCAACTCATTGCGAGTGACATCCAAAGCCTCATTCAGGCGCGCAACTTCTTCGTGAACCAAATGCTTGGGCAACACATAATGTGTAACTTCCAAAGCGGCATGGGACACCAGATGTGCATGTCCGATTGCAATACCGTTCGATACAGGAAGTCCGTGCAGCGCGAAGCTCATTCGCCTTCTCCAAAGTAATCACTTATTAACGCCACAATTGCATCCATGGCTTCTTGCTCTCGCTCGCCATCAATCTCAATTGCGATAGTCGAGCCTTTCGCCGCCGCCAGCATCATCACGCCCATAATGCTTTTCGCATTAATACGCCGCCCGTTGCGCGACAGCCAAACCTCACAGGAATACTGCGAAGCTAGCTGGGTTAGTTTTGCAGAAGCACGGGCATGCAAGCCCAGCTTATTAATTATCAGTGCATCTTGTTGTAACATTGCAGGCCTTCGATTCTGAGTTCATAGAAACAATACATTCGCGTCCGCCGTCCATAGCGCGTTCCACCATTTCGAGCAGCGGTTTGTCGCGATTACAAACGGTTACTTTCAGCAGCATCGGCAGATTCACCCCTGCCACGCCTTCTACCCGCCCCGGCTCACACAAACGCTGCGCGATATTGCTGGGTGTTGCGCCAAAAATATCACACAAGATCAGCACACCGTTGCCCTTATCCAATCGCTCGATAAGCGCACGGCCTTCAGCCTCTTTGCTATTCGGATCATCGCTGGCTAACACCGACAACACCTTCAAATACGAAGGCACACTACCTGTCACATGTCCCACGCAATCGACCAGACTATCTCCGAGTCCGTTGTGCGTTACCAATAAGATACCAACCAATTAATACACTCCTATTAAATCTGCCAATCCATTCGCACCGTCATTGACCTTAAGACCTGTCATTGGTGGAGCTACTAGCCATCTCACTAAGGCAGCAAGCTGCCAAGTGATTGGTTATCCCGCGCAGGCGGGAATCCAGTTCAACAATATCCCGCGTAGCGGACAAAACCTTAATGCTGACCCGCTACGCGGGAATGACGAGTTTTAGCATTACTCGACGGATACTCTTCCTCTATTATTCACGGCACAAGCTCACGTACAGTTTTGCTATCAGTGAATTCTAGCCGTTTCTGCATCGCAGCGGTGAGATGCACGACACCATCTGCATCTATCAACATCGCATCGTCGAGTTGCATCTGACGCGCTGCCGCTCTCCAACCCTGTACGCCGGAGATAAACAAAGGCTTTGATGCCGCATCAGACAACAGCCCAGCATGCTTGCCATGCGTCAGAATAGTCACCGCTTGCACGCCTTGTACCGGATAGCCGCTGCGCGGGTCAATCACATGACAATAGCGTTTACCGTTGAATTCGAAATAGCGTTGATAATCACCCGAAGTGCCGATAGCTTCGCCATCTCGCAATTCCAATGTAGCCAACGGCCCCGGATGGCGCGGGTTCTGAATGCCTACGCGCCACGAGCGTGAACCATGCTTGCCCAATGCCATCACATTTCCGCCAATATTAATGAGTGCATTATGTATGCCCTGCTGCCGTAAAATATCCGCAGCGCGATCCAGCGCATAACCTTTGGCGTAACCACCGAGATCAAGTTTAACGGCGCGATTATTACTCGTCACTTCTGATCCCGTAATCCGCAAATCACTCATCTGTGGCTTAGCTTTGACTAGCGCGGCGAGTATTTTCTCATCTGGGAGTTGCGCCTTAAAATCATCCGCCTGAAACCCCCAAGCCTGAATCAAACCTCCGATAGTGGGATTAAACAGCCCACCCGATTGCGCCGAAACTCGTGCCACATCTTGTAGCATCACCGCCAATTCGGGCGACACCTGCTTGCCTTTACCCTGCGCAATAGCCGTATTCAGCTCACTCAATTCGGAAGGTTTCCAAGCGTGCAATTTATCGTGCAGACGCTGAAACTCATGCATCACTGCTACCGTCGCCTGGCGCGCTTTAGTTTCGTCAGCGCCATAAATACTCAGATCAACCTGTGTGCCAAACACATAGGCCTGCTCTTGATAGAACGGCTCTTTACTACACGCCGACAGAAATGACGAAACAATCAAAATCAAGCATAGAGACACATAAGCAGAAAAATCGTTTTTTTGTCTTTCTCTGTGTCTCTGTGTCTCTGTGGTGAAAATATTTTGACTCACCCCATCATACCTTCCAGCTCTCGAGACGCAGCCAACGTCGCCAATCTAGCCACAACCCCATAAGCATAAAAGCGATTCGGTGTGTCATCGGGCGCGCAATCGGGATTAGGCAAGGTACAACAGGCTTCAAATGCCAAAGGTTGGAAGTGCATACCTGGTGCGTTAAGGTTTTCATTCGCGCCGCGTTCGGTATGGACTCGATAGAAGCCACCCACCACATGCCGATCAATCATATACACCACTGGCTCAGCGACAGCGTCATCCATGCTCTCAAAGGTGTAAATCCCTTCCTGTATCAGCACATCCGAGACTTGCTGCCCGCCTTTAGCGACAGACATTTTGTTACGCTGCTTGCGATTAAGCTCACGTATCTCGCTAGCATCTTTTACCGTCATAATGCCCATACCATAGGTACCTGCGTCGGCTTTTACGATAACAAAGGGATCCTGTTTTACGCCATATTCAGCATACTTCACGCGTATCTGTTGCAGTACCGAATCCACTTGTGAGGCAAGACATTCTTCACCGACTTTTTCCTGAAATTTAATCTGGTTACACACCGCGAAATAAGGATTAATCAGCCAAGGGTCAATGTCTAGCAACTCAGCGAACTCATTACATACTTGCTGGTAATCCGCGAAATGCTTGGACTTGCGCCGCACATACCAGCCAGCTTCAAGAGGTGGTAACACAGTCTGTTCCAGATTTTTCAAAATATCCGGCACGCCCGCCGAAAGATCGTTATTGAGCACAATCACACAAGGGTCAAAATCTGCCACGCTCAAGCGATTACCCTTACGTATCAAAGGTTCCAGCGTTAGCGAATGTCCATTCGTCAACTCTATAGTGGTGGGTTCGGTAATCTCCGGCAACAAAGACCCCACGCGCACATACATCCCCGCCTGCTTAAGGATGGTCACCAGTTGCGCCACATTTTGTAAGTAATATTGGTTGCGCGTGTGATTCTCAGGAATCAGCAACACACCGCGCGCATCTGGACAGATCTTCTCCACCGCGCTCTGCATCGCCAACACACACAGCGGCATAAAGTCAGGAGTGAGATTATTAAATCCGCCGGGAAACAGATTGGTATCAACTGGGGCGAGCTTAAAGCCGCTATTGCGCAAATCAACGGAAGAATAAAATGGCGGAGTATGCTCCAGCCATTGTGCGCGAAACCAATGTTCAATAATCGGCTGCGCGCTAAGGATGCGCCGCTCCAATTCTAGTAGCGGCCCTTTCAGTGCGGTGGTGAGATGTGGAACCATGTGACTGCCAAAGAAAACGATGTGACATTCTAGCCGATTTGGTGCGCTCAAAACGACACACCTCGCATCGTTGGCAATTGCACAGCAAATAAAAGCTTGCGTAGCTCGGGTTACACCAAAATGCGGACTAACACGAGCTACGAATTCGGGCCAAGCATATCGCCAAAATTCAAACCACCTTACTCTGGCAAAGCAATCTTATTATCGGTACTAAACTGATAGTCTTTAAAGATGTGTTCCGCAGACAGTATTTGATAACTGCCATCCGCCGCTTTATGCGTCGTATCTTTCAAGCGGTAGGTATAATGACCACATGTCCACAACTTGAAGTTGCGCATATGCGTGCATAGGCAAGTCTTGTCGAACACTTGAATTTTTTTCTCGCCAGGATGCGAGGCAACTTCACGATTGTAGGAGTCGATATATGAACACTTGCCGCTGGCATCAAGAATGTAGCCATAGGATTCACATCCGGGGCGAATTCCTGAACCAATTGCGGGGCTATTTTTCAACATCCGCATCGGGTAACCGGTTGGTGAAACACCATTCACTTCGATGTCTGACTCACTGGCTTTGAAATATTCCTGCTGCACATTGCTCGGCAAGCCACATTCATCTGCTACGGTAAAGCGTGTTGCCACTTGTACTGCAGCAGCGCCAATCTCCAGAAAATTCGTCGCGTCGGTGCCAGTAAATATTCCACCTGCTGGAATAACTGGAATATCAAGCTGTTCGGCTTTCAGATATGTCATCACTTCTTGCGTGATGGTGAGCAAGTCATACTTGGCCCAATCCATACCAAAACCTAAATGTCCACCTGCCAACGGCCCTTCGACTACGATGTAATCGGGTAGGCGATTAGTACGCGCATTTTTGCGTAGAAACAGCTGTAGCGCACGTAGTGATGAAACGATGATACCCAGTTTTACATCTCGAAAACGCGGATGGCCTTCAATCATTGCAAAAGAGCCGAGGTGCAAGCCAGCCGCCAAGGTAACGCCGTCAATTCCCGCTGAAAGTGCCTCATCCAAACGCACTTTAAGCGTTTCTTTTGGCGCATTCATGGTGAGCTTTTCCATGACATTTACAAATATCATGCCCGAGCCACGCTTGGATTCCATGGTCTTGCCAACATGCAATCGCGTCGATTCCGCCACTTGCCCTAGATCAAATTTGACCTCCGCTTTATCGCTGTTTTTAAGATTATATTTATACTGGGTTAATTTTATTTTGACGAAGTCAGTGTCATAACGACGGTCTGCCACCGTAGGCAACATCGCATCTGATATATGGCCGACGCCACCTAGACGTGCAGCTTCCAAGGCTAGCTCGGCTGAGGAAATATCCACACCCATACCGCCTATTACAATAGGCACTAGCTCTTGTTTGCCAAAACGTAAGCGAAAATCGTCAACTTTTTTTGTCATTACTTCCCCCAAAAAAACGGGGTCCCTCCTTATAGTTTTACTTGTGCGATGCGCGTTTACAGCGTGCCAGCTACTCTGGCACGCACCATCTTACCTCAAAGCGAGAAAACACCCTATCAGATGACTTTTGAATAATTTGCGCTTGCCTTCTTGGTGCGCAGATATTTATCAAAGATCATGCAGATATTGCGAATGAGCATACGCCCTTTAGGGGTCACCTTAATAGCCTGCGTTGATATGGTTATTAGACCTTCACCTTCGTATTCCGCGAGTTCGTTCAACTCGGCGGCAAAATACTGATCAAATTCAACATTATTATCCGCTTTGAAAGTCTCTTTAGATAATTCAAAATGACACATCAAAGCTTGAATAATTTCCCGACGCACCAAATCGTCCGCATCCAGCTCCATGCCGCGCATGATTGGCAAACGACCATTATCCAAAGCATCGTAATACGGCTCTAATTCGCGGAAATTTTGACTATAAGTCGGCCCGACTTTACCAATAGAACTCACTCCGACCGCGACCAAATCACAATCCGAATGCGTGGAATAACCTTGAAAATTGCGATGCAAACGACCTTGACGCTGCGCCACCGCAAGCTCGTCTTCCGGCTTCGCGAAGTGGTCCATGCCGATATACACATAGCCCGCATCGGTCAATGTCTTCACTGCCAAGCTCAATATGTCGAGCTTGAGTTGCGGCGCTGGCAAGTCTTCATCCTTGATACGACGCTGCGGTTTAAACAAGGTCGGCATATGCGCATAGTTGTAGATAGACAAACGATCCGCCCCTGCCGCAATGACTTTTTCCAAAGTTGCTTTAAATCCTTGCAGATTTTGTTTCGGCAATCCGTAAATCAAGTCGATGCTCACAGACTTAAATCCGTTAGCACGAGCTGCACGAATCACCTGCAAGGTTTCTTCTTCGCTCTGAATACGATTGACTGCTTTTTGCACTTCACCATCAAAATCTTGCACGCCGATGCTGATGCGGTTAAAGCCCAGCTCGCCCAATAGCGCCACTGTTTCATCACTTACTTTGCGCGGATCAATCTCAATGGAATATTCGCCATCTTCAACCAACTCGAAATTGTTACGTATCGCGCTCATTAGTTCGCGGAGTTCGTCATTGCTCAAAAAGGTTGGTGTACCGCCACCGAAGTGCAACTGTTCAAGCTTGCGCCCTTCGCCAAGCAATGCCGCCTGCATTTCTAACTCTTTACTGAGGTAATTAACGTATTCCTTAGCCTTGCTAAAGTCTTTAGTAATAACCTTGTTGCAACCACAATAAAAACACAACGTATTACAAAACGGAATGTGCACATACAAGGACAAAGGACGCTTCTCCCCGCCGCTCGCGCTCTTACCCAACCATGAAGCATAAGTGTCGGCAGTAAAAGTATCGACTAAACGATCTGCGGTGGGATAAGAGGTGTAACGTGGACCGTTCTTGTCTAAACGTCGGATTAGCTCTAGATCAACCTCCAGGTTTCCTACGGTATATGCTGCATTTTCACTCATGGCTTTTCTTACATCATTGATCTGTGCAAACAAACTGCATCTAAATGCAGGCACAATCCGTTTAACAAAAAAATTGCTATAAGAATCTATAGCAACCCCTGTACAAATATGGAGCGGGTGAACGGGATCGAACCGTCGTATGCAGCTTGGGAAGCTGCCGTTCTACCATTGAACTACACCCGCATGTAGAATGTGCGTCTATTTTAACACGACAAAAACTTAAACGTGATTTCAGTCTTCATCAACGGCGCGCCCAAAACATTCGATTATCCTATCAGCGTCGCTGATTTGATAACATCTATGCAACTCACTGGTAAGCGCATCGCAATCGAGTGCAATAACGAAATCGTACCGCGCAGCCAATTCGCACAACACCTACTTGCCGATGGCGACAAATTAGAAGTTGTCGTTGCGGTTGGCGGTGGTTAAGCAACTCATTAGGAATATACACAATGAACGACCAATTTATCATCGCAGGCAAAAGCTATTCATCACGACTACTGGTAGGCACGGGCAAATACAAAGATTTTGCTGAGACGCAAGCCGCCATCGAAGCCAGTGGCGCTGAAATCATCACCATCGCGATCCGGCGCAGCAACATCGGCCAAAACCCCGACGAACCAAACCTGCTCGACATCCTGCCGCCATCAAAATACACCCTGCTACCCAACACCGCAGGCTGCTATAGCGCCGATGATGCTGTGCGCACCTTACGCTTGGCACGCGAACTATTAGACGGACACAGCCTAGTCAAACTGGAGGTATTAGGCGATCCACAATCGCTTTATCCAAACGTAGTGGAAACCATTGCAGCAGCAAAGACGCTGGTCGCTGACGGCTTTCAAGTCATGGTCTACACCTCAGACGACCCTATCATCGCCAAGCAACTAGAAGATATCGGCTGCGTCGCCATCATGCCACTCGCATCACTAATCGGCTCCGGCATGGGCATTCTCAACCCGTGGAATCTACAACTGATTATGGAACGAGTACAGGTGCCAGTCATCGTGGACGCGGGCGTAGGCACCGCCTCAGATGCCGCCATTGCGATGGAACTAGGTTGCCAGGGCGTCTTAATGAACACTGCCATTGCAGCCGCCCAGAAGCCCGTATTGATGGCCTCCGCCATGAAGCAGGCAGTAGAAGCCGGACGCTCCGCCTTTCTAGCCGGACGCATGCCACGCAAGCTATACAGCGCTGCGCCCAGCTCGCCGACTAGCGGCATGATCAGCAAAGCCTAAGCCGTAACCAAGGTAGGTCGGGTTTTAACCCGATAAATCGGGCTGATTAACATTTAGGAGTGAGTGAGCTCGCTCCAATAAAACCTTAAACAGGTAGATGCCATGGAACATAGACACATCCGCAGCTTCGTTCTGCGTCAAGGGCGCTTATCGCCAGCGCAACAACGCAGCCTAGCAAACCTAATGCCTAAATTCGGCATCGATTATGCCGCTCAGGCATTAGATCTAGATACTGCATTTGGACGAAGCGGAAATAAGATTCTAGAAATTGGCTTCGGCATGGGTGAACCAACCGCGCAAATCGCGCTGGCGCAACCCCAAAACGACTACCTCGCTTTAGAAGTTCACCCGCCCGGCGTGGGCAGCCTGCTCAAGCAGATTGAAGCACAAGACATACACAACATTCGCATCATTCAGCATGATGCCGTGGAAGTATTGCGCGACATGGTGGGCGACAACACACTCGACGGCGTACACATTTTCTTCCCCGACCCCTGGCACAAAGCGCGCCACAACAAACGCCGTTTAATTCAAGCCCCGTTTATCGCCGCACTAGTGCAAAAAATCAAACCCGGCGGCTACATCCACGTTGCCACCGATTGGCAAGAATACGCAGAACAAGTACTAGCCGTACTCAGCGCCGAACCCTTGCTAGAAAACACCGCTACCGACTACGCAGAAAAACCCGACTACCGCCCACTCACCAAATTCGAGCAACGCGGCTTAAACTTAGGGCACGGCGTGTGGGATTTGGTGTTTCGTAGAGAATAAACTCGCTATTCCCGCGTAGATGGCAACATGTAGGTCGTGTTAGCGCAGCGGAGCGTGTGTTGTTGGGGCTTTAGTCCCTTACAACCACGGCCTACTCCTGGCGGGTGTAACCCGACAATTTCATTTGCAACCGCAACGCTGATGTCGGGTTACGCCCAAATGCGGGCTAACACTACCTACAGAAGATGTGTCTCTGTGGTGAAAGCTTTTAGCCTATCTCGCGTCACCCATAAACACCTCCAACAAGTCATTCAAAAAACGCTGGCCTAATGGCGTCGGCGCAATACGCTGCGACACCTGCGCGGCATCCATTGCGTTGGGCAGCAATTGTCGCGACAACAATCCTCTTGCCTCCGCCTCGTCCAGCTCTTTGCGTATCGCCAGCAGGGGCAAGCTAGTGCGCTCTGTAAACAGCTCCGCATTAAAGCCTTCATTCAAACGCAAGGCATTCATCATGAATTCAAAAGCGATGTCTTTGTGTGACACCGTATGCTCGTCCTGCAAAGGCTCGCCGCGCGCCACAGCATCCATATACGCTTGCGGCTGTTTGTAGCGCGCTTGGCGCAGCACCTTGTCGAAGAAACTCAGCTTGCTGTGCGCACCCGCACCGATACCCAGATAGTCACCAAACTGCCAATAGTTGAGATTGTGTTTGGAACGACGTTGCGGCTGCGCGAAGGCGGACGTTTCGTAATGCTGATAACCGTGTGTCGCCAGCAATGATTCAATCTGCTGCTGCATATCGCTGCTCGCATCGTCGTCTGGTAGCGACGGCGGATTGAGATGGAACAGCGTATTCGGCTCCAGTGTCAGGTGGTAACAAGACAAGTGCTGCGGTTTGAATGTCAGCGCAGTCTGCACATCCTGCAATGCCTGCGCCAGCGTTTGATTGGGTAGCGCATACATCAAATCGAGATTGATATTATCGAAACACTGCTGCGCGATGTCGATTGCGCGTTTCGCCTCATCCGCAGAATGAACACGCCCCAAGGCTTGCAAATGCGCATCATTAAAACTCTGAATACCCATCGACAAACGATTCACACCCGCATCACGAAACGCCGCAAACTTATCTGCCTCCACCGTGCCCGGATTCGCCTCCAGCGTGATCTCAGCATTCAGATCAAGTGGCAACAGCATACGTACCTGACGCAGAATTTCTGCAACGCCTGCGCCGCTCAACATACTCGGCGTACCTCCCCCGAAAAACACCGTATAAACCTTACGCCCCCATATCTGCGGCAAAGCCATTTCCAAATCGCGAACCAGCGCAGCAATATATTCTTGCTCGGGAAAGGCCGCGCGCGCCTCATGCGAATTGAAATCACAATACGGACACTTACGCACGCACCAAGGGATGTGGATATACAGCGACAGCGGCGGCAAAGCCTGAAAACCAACAGCTTGCGACTTTAAGGCAACAGGGTGAAGACGGTGAGTACTCATACAGATAGATTTAATTAATTGATTACAGATAAATGCTCTGCTGCATATTGAGGTTCCCGCTAGCGGGAGAGGGTTAGGGTGAGGGGCGTTGATTTCCCAACAATCTTTTCGTCGTACAACCCCTCATCCCCAACCCTTACACCCGCAAGAGATACGCCAGTGTGTCCCCACACTACCACGCAAGCGGGATAACCAGCGACTTGCACGGTTTTATCGTGCTTAGTCGAATGGCTAGTAGTTTTATCAGAAGGGGAGTAAGGACGGAGGAGAACCAATTGGTTTAGGTTATGGAACTCAATCAGCCTCCCCTTGACCCTGAGAGGAAGAACCACCGCCATCGTGATGATGCCCCATACCATCATGCCCCCACATACAACCGCTCAACACCAACACAGCAAACAGTAGGAATATTTTTTTCATCACACTCTCCTCATCAGGAAATAACAACACAATCTTACACCGCATTCCCTTCACCTGCGCGGCTTGAATACCACCTTGATCGGCGCGTAGGGTGGATAAAGCGCATAGCGCGTATCCGCCAAAACCAGTCATCTGTGGAAACGCTACGCTTTTTCCACTCTACATAAATTGATTTTTTGGATTGATTTCGTGCACACCATCCGGCGCAATATGGTGTTTTAACTGGAAGCGCAATCAGGCAATCGCCATTAGTCCTTTTTTCTGAATTACCGCCAGCAGGCTTAATGCTGGGCCGCCCGGGGTTTTTACGCCGCGCTCCCAATCGGAAACTAGATTTTTTGAAACATTCAGGTAACGGGCAAAAACTGGCTGAGAGATATGTTCGCGCATTCGGATGGCTTTGATCTCCCCCGGGCTAAGCGTATGCACTGACGTAAGGCAAGCCTCGTCAAATTCGCGCATCGTCTGTTTGGTGACCGCACCCACATCATGCAGCGCCTCCATCGTTTCATGGATGGCGGCGGACGCATCACTACGGTATTTTTTTGTCATCTTTGCACAGGTTGCCGTTTTCGCTCTTGGAAAATCCGTATACGAAGAAAGACAACTCGCCCTTGCGAAAAACAACAATACTGCGGCAACCCTTGGACTTCCCTTCTCCGCGACGGGCAATCCGCCGCTTGATGATGCCACCGCCCAAGTCCGTATCTATCTGACCATTTTCCGCATGCTCGACAGCATCCCAAAGCACCTCAGCCGAGATTTTTTTCTTTGCGGGCAAAACGCCAAAACCATGAATTTTTGAAAGCTCTCACGCTGATCGTCCAATTCCCATGCATTCGTAATATTACACTAAGTGTGATACTTAAACAGCAACTCCAAGTTTGTTGGGGCAAACTATTTAACTTGTTTAGAGTTCTTCCAGTGCTGCCTCAATGGCACGGTGTTTAAAGTGCTCTTTGGCTAGGCGCGTCAAATGTATGCCATAAATCTTGTCCAGAATTGCTTCCTCCTTAAAGCCGCAGTTAAATTACAGAGACACCAAAAATATAGTGTAAAAACGACAGTATCCCCATGCTTTCCAGCTCACCCGATGGGTGATTGCCGCAAGGGCTGTTAGTTGTTGATGTTTCGCTTTTCTCTGTGTCTCTGTGGTGAAGTTTTTAGGTTCATTGAACACGGGCGACATCATATAAAGCGCGGGTTGCGGCTAAGTACAAGCACTGTATGCAGATTTGTGCACCATTGGGGGTTCTTCGAACTCCGGCATGCGGGCCGAATTAAAGCGATTGTGGCCGATTATTTTTTTTCTTAATCAATCATCAATAGCCCGCTCCAGCGTTGCTACCGGAAGATACAGCGACAGTGGACTATCTATGCAGGCAATGAATCCCAGCTTGGCATAAAACGCTTTGGCCTTGTCGTGTTTTGCATCGACCACGACAGCGTACAACCCTACGCGTTGCGAGAATTCCACCGCTAAGCGCAATGCGAACGCCAGTAGATCTTGACCTATGCCTTTGCCCTGATGCCGGACATCCACGGCCAAGCGGCCAATGCGCAGGATGGGGGCGGGATGGCGCGGTAGCTTTGACTGGACGGCTAGCGATGCTGTGGCAATCTGGCCTGCACTCACGGTGACGAAGCCGATGACTGTAGCGTCCTCTTCCGCAAGCGCGACATAGGTTTTGCCGAAACCGCGCCGTTGTTGCTGTCCTGCTTGGCGCTGCAAAAATTCGTTAAGCGCTGCGTCGCTGCAATCAAACCCATTGCGCTTGTGCTGTTTGCCAAGCAGTTGGATCTCTGTCACGTTTATGGGCGCGCCATGAGTTTGCGCAATGCGGCTTTGGGTTTGGGCGGTTTTTCCATGGACGAGGCAAATGCCTCAAAGTCGCGCTGGGTAAGCATGAGCGTGTCGTAGTCGGACACAACACGGCGTGCGGCTTCATATGAGTTCTGCAACATGAAACTGGAGACGGTCGTCCCCATCAACGCGGCAGCGCGTTCGATCATGGCTTTTGCATCGGCGCTGGCGCGCAAGTTGATGCGGGATGATTCATTGGCAAGGCTGGCAGACATGGTAGTTTCTCCCGATTTAACAATGCGGGCATTGTACGTCATATTTACGCACGCTGCGAAATGAGCGCGTCTGCTTAATGGGGGTTTATTGAATAATTCCAGTTGAGACCGCAAACTGGACAGGCGACAGGGTGTGGCCTGTATATTAAGTTTTTGATGGCGAGCCAATTTGCTTCGCCTTGAATTTGTCCCACAAGCCGCGCTTGAACCATTGTGGCATCAGCGTGGTTTTCATCTCGAGCAAACTTCCGTTGGTCACCTCAGCCAAACAAATACATTCATGTCCGGTGTTGTCGAAGAGGTAGGCCGGTCAGCCAATTGCACCGCGTCCATTAGCAACGCTAGGGAACGGTGATATCGGCTGATGATTTTGTCTTCAGGTACGGGATGCCCACCCATTTTGACACGATGGCGGACGCGCGAAATATTAATGACGGGGTCTTCTGTAGCAATGTAATACAGATAAATGCGGAAGCCTTGTGCTTTGGCCTTGGCGAGAAATGCGACTTTGTCCGCCGACGACATGACGGTTTAAAAAGTAAAGCTGGTGCGGGTTTCCAAAAGTTTGTGGCGAATAAAATCTGCCGCAACCGAGGCGAAATAGGAGCTTACTGATACAGCAAAGAAGCTCAGTTGGTCATCGTTAAAGCGCAACTCAGCGGCTTCATCGAGCAATTCAGCATGTTTCAATAAAGTTGAATTTAGAAAAAACGGCAGTATTTCTGCCGCTGTGGTGTTTACACCGTAAGCACGCAAATCAAGCGCGTCACCGCGTTCACGAATTTCTTTTTCGATATCATCTGGGTTGATATACATCCCAAGCAATTCGCGAGCTATGACGGCTTGAATACTGCTCTTGCCTGAACCGTTTGGCCCCGCAAACATGCGCAGTCTCGGCACTTTCCCGTTCATGCGATTTTCAATTGTTGACCGGGGTGCGTCTGTGTTTGCGCAGGCAGTGGTTTAATTATCTTGCGGCTGCCATCGGGAAACACTTCCACCAAACTGTCGTTTGCACGTTCCAGCACACTGCTGCCGGTGGCCAGTGCTTGCCAGTAAGCCTGTTTGCTTGCCGCATTCGCTAATTATGGAATGTGTTCTTCCTGGTAACGGATTGCTTGTTCTTGTGTGCTCATAGGATTCTCCTTGGTGGTGCATTATATCAGCCGCATTTGTATGGGCTAGACGCTATATTTACATGTGCGAGATGCCACTTTGTCGGCTCAATCATCACTATTTATCCCACGGTGTAAAACCAATGGTGGTTTGGGGGTCGGCGGGAGCCATCAATTGGTGAGTGGCTTCGACAAACTCAGCCCGAACAGCATTAATACTTCATCATGCCGGATCAATAGCACAAGAAATTTGTTGGGCACGGCATCGCAGGATATACGTATTTTAATAAGGCGATAGTTGCTTCAATACGGAGCGGTGTGTAAGTGCCATCCTTAATACCCACAATGCATTAAAATCCCCGCTTCCTTCAATTTGAAAAAGCTGCTCATGCGTTCTCTCTCCCGCCAGGACTATAATACTCTGTTGCTTGCCGCTTTAGGTGGTGCTTTGGAGTTTTACGATTTCATCATCTTTGTCTACTTCGCGACGGTGATCGGGCAGTTGTTTTTTCCGCCCGACATGCCGGAATGGTTGAGGCAGGCGCAGACTTTCGGGATTTTTGCAGCGGGTTATTTGGCTCGTCCCTTGGGCGGTATTGTGATGGCGCATTTCGGTGATCTACTGGGGCGCAAGCGTATGTTCATGTTGAGTATTTTGCTGATGGCTTTGCCGACTTTGGCGATTGGTTTGTTGCCGACTTACGCCAGCATAGGCATCTTGGCTCCGTTGTTGCTGCTGGCTCTGCGCGTATTGCAGGGTGCGGCGATTGGCGGCGAGGTGCCGGGAGCATGGGTGTTTGTTTCTGAACACGTGCCGCCGCGCCATGTTGGCTTCGCTTGCGGCACGCTGACAGCGGGGTTAACGGGTGGAATTTTGCTTGGCTCGCTGGTGGCAATGGCGATTCACAGTCATTACACACCAGCAGAAGTGTTAAGCGAAGGTTGGCGCGTGCCATTTATTCTCGGCGGTGCTTTCGGGCTGGTGTCAGTGTGGCTGCGTCAGTGGTTGCACGAGACACCTGTATTTATGGAAATGCAAGCTCAACAAGCGTTAGCGAATGAGCTACCGTTGCGCCGTGTGATACGTGAACATCGCCCAGCGGTGATTCTCACTATGTTGATGACTTGGCTATTATCTGCCGCCGTGGTGGTGGTGATTTTAATGACACCGACGCTGGTACAGAAGCTATACGGCATCCCCGCCACGATTGTTTTGCAGGCCAATAGTATTGCGATTGTGTTTTTAAGTATCGGCTGTATTTTGTTCGGCGCAGCGGCAGATCGTTTTGGCGCGGGGCGCGTGTTAATGCTGGGTTGCGCAATGCTAGGCTTAAGCTCAGCGCTGTTTTACCAACAAGTCGCCGTTGCACCAGAGAACATAAACCTTGTGTATGCCTTGTGCGGATTTTGCGTTGGGGTTATCGGTGTGATACCCAGCATGGCAGTGAATGCATTTCCCGCTGCCGTGCGCTTTTCCGGTCTGTCGTTTTCTTATAATGTGGCTTATGCGATATTCGGCGGGCTAACTCCAGTGTTAGTCAGTTTATTACTGCCTTGGGATAAGCTGGCTCCCGCACACTATGTAGAGGCATTGAGTGTGCTGGGTATAGCCATCGGGTGGAACTATTTGCGTAGTTCGAAGTCGGAAGCGGCCTCAAGTTAATGTGCCCCTCTCGTCAACGACGAGCTGCATTTTTCACAGGCGTTTGTTGCTAATAGCTTTATGAGGTTTTATGCGACAATACGCGCCTTTGTTTTACCACGAACTATCAGGATAAACGGTGTCACTAGAAAATCTTAATCAATTAATTGCGGCTGATATGGCTGCCGTGGATCAGGTCATCCGTTCCCGTTTGTCTTCCGATGTCGTCCTGGTTAATCAGGTCGGTGAATACATTATCGGCAGCGGTGGCAAGCGTATTCGGCCTGCACTGGTTATTTTATCGGCCTGTGCTTTCGCTTATCAGGGCACGCGCCATCATGACTTGGCTGCGGTGGTTGAATTTATTCATACCGCAACACTGCTGCACGATGATGTCGTAGACGAGTCTGAATTACGCCGTGGGCGCGAGACAGCCAATGCCCTATTTGGCAATGCCGCTAGTGTATTGGTCGGAGATTTTCTGTATTCGCGCGCTTTCCAGATGATGGTAGAAGCCAATGATATGCGCATCATGCAGACACTAGCAGATGCGACCAATCTGATTGCTGAAGGCGAAGTATTGCAGTTGCTCAACTGCAACGATGCCGATGTCGATGCAGAGAATTATCTGCGCGTCATCCATCGAAAAACAGCCAAACTGTTTGAAGCCGCTATGCGTTTAGGCGCTATTCTCAGCAAGCAAGACGCTGACACTGAAAAAGCCGCTGCAAAATACGGCATGCACTTGGGCACGGCGTTCCAACTGGTAGATGATGTGCTGGATTATTCCGGTGATGCGCAAGAAATTGGTAAAAGCCTAGGCGACGATCTAGCCGAAGGTAAACCGACCTTGCCTTTAATCTACGCCATGCAGCAAGGCACAACTGAACAAGCAGGCGTGATTCGTAGCGCCATCGAGCAGGGCGACATTAGCCGCTTTGCCGAAGTGTTGCTAATTGTGCAACAGACGGGGGCTTTGGAATTCACCCGCCAACAAGCGCAACTCGAAGCCGATTTAGCTTGTGCTGCAATAGCGGATATTCCAGATACGCCATATAAACAATCTTTGCTAGAATTAGCTAAGATTGCGGCTACTCGACAAGCTTAAATCTCGGGGCTTGCGCCCGAGTAGTCTCACCAGTAGCAAGTCAAAGCCCTATGCGCCACCCTGTTTTATCGCATGTATTCACCTTAATCTGTGGCTAATTAAGGTTTTTAGGTTTGCGGCTGTTTCAGTTAGAATGCTCGTCTAAAATTTAAACCATTAAGGATCAAATCATGACTTATAAGATCGCCCCCTCAATTCTTTCCGCTAACTTTGCCAAGCTAGGCGAAGAAGTAGATAACGTACTTGCCTCTGGCGCGGACATCGTGCACTTCGACGTAATGGACAATCATTACGTGCCTAACCTAACTATCGGCCCTCTAGTTTGCGAAGCATTGCGCAAGCATGGCGTAACCGCAGAAATCGACGTGCATCTGATGGTTAAGCCAGTGGATCGCCTCATCCCCGACTTTGCTAAAGCAGGCGCAACTTACATTACTTTCCACCCAGAGGCTTCTGAGCACATCGACCGCACTATCGGCCTCATCAAAGAACTTGGTTGCAAAGCTGGCCTAGTATTCAACCCAGCTACGCCATTGGACATTCTGAAATACACCTTGCCTAAATTGGACATGGTTTTGCTAATGTCTGTAAACCCAGGCTTCGGTGGTCAGAAGTTTATTCCTCATGTATTGGACAAAGCACGCGCTGTGCGCAAGATGATTGATGATGGTGGTTACAACTGCCGTTTGGAAATCGACGGCGGCGTTGGCCCAGCTAACATCAAAGAAGTGGCAGAAGCTGGTGTGGATACCTTTGTTGCCGGTTCAGCCGTGTTCAGCAAATACAACGCTAACGACAAAAACCACTACGATACCGTCATCGGCGAATTGCGCGCCGAGTTGGCCAAGGTCAAAGCATAATGGAGAAGGGCATGCTCTTCCCCCTTCCCATAGCGGCTATCGTTATTGACCTTGACGGTACGCTTCTCCATACCGCGCCAGAGCTGGCTGAATCAGCCAATCGTATGTTGCGCGACATGGGGCGTTCTGCTGTGTCACAAGAATTGCTGATGAGCTATATTGGCAACGGTATTTCTTGGTTGGTTAAACGCGCTCTGACGGGTGATATGCATGCAGAGCCGGATGCGGTGCTGTATGACAAAGCCTTACCCATTTTTGAAGAACACTACACCGAGCTACTGCTGCAAAGTAAACCGTTCGCGGGTGTAATTCAAGGCTTGGATGAGCTGAAAGCAGCAGGCTTTAGGCTCGGCTGCATCACCAACAAGGTAGCACGTTACACTGAGCCGCTGTTAAAAGGCATTGGCCTTGCACATTATTTCGATATTGTGCTGTCCGGCGATACCTTGGCGGAGAAGAAACCCCATCCCCTGCCTTTGTTGCATAGCGCGGAATTTTTCGGTGTGCCGATTGATCAATTGTTGTTGATTGGCGACTCTTTAAATGATGCTGTTGCAGCACGTGCTGCAGGCTGTCCGATATTCTGCGTGCCTTATGGTTATAATCACGGTGAACCGGTGGATGGCTTGGACTTGGATGCGGTAATTGCCGACCTGCCTGCTACCTTAAAATTAATTAAGCGCGTGTAATGATGAAATTAAAAAACCTCCTCAGTTGGCGATGGTGTTGATGCATATTTAGGGTGGACAGTTTTGTCCACCGTTTTTGTATAGCGTCAGCGCGAGTAAAAATACCCGCGCTACAAATACCGGAGGTTTTAAAATGCTGTCCCCTATCACTGAAGTAGAATTTAACGCACTTGCTGCACAAGGCTATAACCGCATCCCTTTGGTTGCGGAGACTCTTGCCGATCTCGACACGCCGTTGTCGCTTTATCTCAAACTTGCCAACCGTCCGTATTCCTATTTGCTGGAATCGGTGCAGGGTGGTGAACGTTTCGGGCGCTATTCTTTCATCGGCTTACCTGCCAGTACGCGAATCACGGTATGCGGCAATCAAGTTACGCTGATCACCCCCACTAGCGAAACGACGCAAGAATGCGCTGATCCGTTGAGCTACATCAAAGAATATCAAGCGCAGTTTAACGTTGCGCCGCTATCCGGTTTGCCACGTTTTACTGGCGGACTAGCGGGCTACTTCGGTTACGACACGGTGCGCTACATTGAGCCGCGTCTCGCAGCCACACAGAAAAAAGATGTTATCGGCACGCCAGATATTTTGCTCATGCTTACCGAGCAACTTGCCGTGATTGATAACCTGTCCGGCAAACTTAGCTTCATCGTGTATGCCGATCCCGCGCAGCCTGATGCCTACATGAAAGCCAAGCTGCACCTCGATGCTTTGCTGCGCGCCTTGCGCCAAACCATCAAAATTCCCGAGGCCCCGCAACTACCGCGCCACGAGCCGCAATCGGAATTCGGCGAGGAGGCATTCAAACAAGCAGTAGAGACCGCTAAACAATACATCTTCGACGGCGACATCATGCAGGTGGTGATTGCGCAGCGTATGGTGCAACCCTTCGCGGCTTCGCCGCTGTCGCTATACCGCGCTTTGCGCAGCATCAACCCCTCACCGTATATGTTTTATTACGACATGGACGACCATCATGTGGTCGGCTCGTCACCTGAGATATTGGCGCGTCTGGAAGGCGAGATTGTCACCGTACGCCCTATCGCCGGAACGCGCCCTCGCGGCAAGACCACACAACACGATGTAGAGTTGGCGGAAGAGCTATTAGCGGACCCGAAAGAGTTGGCCGAACATTTGATGCTCATCGACTTGGGCCGCAACGACATTGGTCGCGTAGCCGAACACGGCACAGTAAAGCTCACCGACAAAATGGTGATTGAACGCTACTCGCATGTGATGCACATCGTTTCCAATGTCGAAGCTAAGCTTAATCCCGGCTTAGATGCCATTGATGTATTGAGAGCGACCTTCCCCGCAGGCACGGTAAGCGGTGCAGCCAAAGTGCGTGCGATGGAAATCATCGACGAATTAGAACCCAGCAAGCGCGGCATTTACGCAGGTGCTGTCGGCTATCTCGCCTTCAACGGTGACATGGATGTTGCCATCGCACTGCGTACCGCCGTAGTGAAAAATAAAACCTTATACGTGCAAGCTGGCGCTGGCATCGTCGCCGACTCTGTCGCAGACAGCGAATGGATGGAAACGCAGAACAAAGCGCGCGCCGTGCTACGCGCAGCGGAAATGGTGTTGGACGGTTTAGATGCAAAGGTGCATCGATGACAGGCCAAACCATTCACCACAGAGACACAGAGACACAGAGACTAGCCCCTAGAGATTCTTTAAGCGAAGCCGTGATTGGCGCGGCAATTGAAGTTCACCGAGTGCTTGGGGCGGGATTATTGGAATCGGCTTATGAAGAATGTCTGTGCCACGAATTAGAATGCCGCAATATTAAATTTGCTAGGCAAGTTGCTCTGCCTATCCGCTATAAAGAGATTACTCTTGATTGCGCCTATCGAATGGACATTGTTGTTGAGGGGCAGCTAATACTTGAGTTGAAGGTAGTAGAAAAACTTTTGCCAATCCACGAAGCGCAATTGCTAAGCTATCTCAGGCTCAGCGGCTTAGCCACTGGGTTGCTATTAAACTTCAACGTCCCAGTCCTGAAAGATGGACTAAAAAGGATGAAATCATGATTTTGTTTTTCTCTGTGTCTCTGATGAAACAACTAGCCATTCCACTAAGCCCCAAACTGCGGGGCAAGTGGCTGCTTATGTGTCTCTGTGGTGGAGGTTTTTCATGCTTTTAATGATAGACAATTACGACTCCTTTACTTACAACCTCGTACAGTATTTCGCCGAGCTAGGTGCGGAAGTGCAGGTGCATCGCAATGATGAGATTACGATTGAAGAAATTGAGAAATTAAATCCTCAGCATCTGGTTATTTCACCCGGACCATGTACACCGAACGAGGCGGGCATTTCCGTTGCTGCGATTAAACACTTTGCTGGGAAGCTGCCTTTGCTCGGCGTATGCCTAGGGCACCAGAGTATTGGACAAGCCTTTGGTGGGAAAATTATTCACGCCAAGACATTGATGCACGGCAAGACTTCGCCTATCCATCATCATAGCAACAGTGTTTTCACTGGCTTGCCAGACCCCTTTACTGCTACGCGCTATCATTCGCTGGTCATTGAACGCGAAACACTGCCGGACTGCTTAGAGGTTACGGCATGGACAGATGACAATGAAATCATGGGAGTGCGTCATAAAACATTGCCAGTGCACGGGGTGCAGTTTCACCCTGAGTCGATTCTGACTGAACACGGACACGATTTGTTACGTAACTTTCTAAACGGAGCAAAATGATGAACTACTCACACACTCTCACCCAGTTACTTGAACGTCGCGATCTCACGCAGACCGACATGCTGGCGTTGATGCAGCAAATCATGGGTGGACAACTCAGTCCCGCACAAATCGCGGGGGTATTGGTTGCCTTGCGTATTAAAGGCGAAACGGTGACCGAAATTGCCGCCGCCGCACAAGTCATGCGCGAACTGTCCACCAAGGTTGATGTTAAAGACAACGGACACCTTATCGACACTTGCGGCACGGGCGGCGACGGCGCACAGACGTTTAATATTTCCACAGCCTCAGCTATTGTTGCGGCGGCGGCGGGAGCCAAGGTCGCTAAACATGGCGGACGTTCAGTATCCAGTACTTGTGGCAGTGCAGACATTCTGGAAAAGCTCGGTGTGAATGTAAATCTTTCTCCCGAACAAGTTGCGCGTTGCGTGGAAAGTATTGGTGTCGGCTTTATGTTCGCGCCCAATCATCACAGCGCAATGAAACATGCAGCTCCTGTGCGCCGTGAACTTGGTGTGCGTACGCTATTCAATTTACTGGGTCCGCTAACCAATCCAGCAGGTGCGCAAAATCAGGTAATGGGCGTATTTCTGCGTGACCTCACGAGTAAACTCGCGCAGGTATTACAGCAGCTCGGCAGTAGCCACGTGTTGGTGGTGCATGGTTCGGATGGTATGGATGAAATTTCTATCAGCGCACCAACTTTTATCGCTGAATTAAAAGATGGAAAAATCACGGAATACACGGTCAGTCCCGAAGAGTTCGGCTTAAAGGCAGCAGCATTGAATGACATCCGAGTTGCCAATGCCGACGAAGCCAAAGCCATGCTACTTGATGTGTTTGACAAAAAGCCAGGTGCGGCGCACGACATTGTTTTGCTCAATGCAGGGGCCGCGATTTATGTGGCAGGTTTATCTGATTCGCTAGCCCATGGCATCAAAAAAGCCGCCGAAACGATTTCTTCTGGAGCGGCCAAAAACAAACTTACACAACTGATTCAAGTCAGCACAATTAAACTGTAAGAATCCCCAAGTAACATCTAGATTCTGCATGAATTTTTCTCTGCATTATCAGCATCGGTAGATAAATTTACACGATTTACAACAATACAAATTATATGAAAACGTATTACCTTTTTCTCAGGAATAGAAATGTCCAAGCTACTTGAATTCGTTGCCAAAATGACATTGGGGCAATTATTAATTGCACTGTCAGTATTTTCTTTAGTGTTTGCCTCCGTTCTAACGTTCGCTATATCAGGTGTAGTGCGAGACCGGGCAGTACACCAACTCGCTCAGGAAGATGCGCGACAAACTTCTCAAATGATTTTCCAAAGTTTGTATTCCGCCATGCGCAAAGGCTGGAACAAAACGGAGATTAAAGAAATTATCGCACGCCTTAATTTAGCACTCCCGAACATGAAGATACGCGTGTTTCGTGGTCAGATCGTTGCTGGTCAGTTTGGCGAAATGATCGGTGAAAAGGAGGTAATCCAACAAGATCAGGCATTGGCGAGGGCGTTGAAAGATGGCAAGCCTGTTCTCTTGTTTCCTTCAGCCGATATGATCCGTTACCTCTATCCAGTTGTAGCAAAACAAGAGTGCTTGGTGTGCCATACTCAATCACACGTAGGTGCCATTCACGGAGTGATTGATGTTGCTTATCCGATTGAAAACCTGAAAGTATCGTTTAGCTATGTGCTGAATAGCATTATTATTTACACGCTAGTGGTATTGGCGATCGTGTTCATCGCACTGTATATCAAATTACGTTACCTGGTTGTTGCGCCACTGGCTTCTTTCGTCGATGTGATTCACCGCGTCACCAGAGATATGGATCTTTCTCATCGCGTGAAAGGCAGCCACTTAATTGTTGAGCTACGTCTCCTTGCGGAGTATTTCAACCATCTGCTATTCACCGTGCAAGACTACAACAACAGGCTTGAAGAGCTGTCTATACGCGACCCGCTTACTAGTTTATACAATCGTCGTAAATTCGAAGAATTTCTTGAATATGAAATCATCCGAGCAGAGCGTCATCAATACGCCTTCTCGATCATCATGGTCGATTTGGATAATTTTAAATACATCAACGACACCTACGGTCACCCTATCGGCGACTTGACGCTTAAAGAATTAAGCGTGCTGTTGGCCGGAGAGCTGCGTAAGGGTGATGTATTAGCGCGCCTAGGAGGTGATGAATTCGCATTGCTACTTCCTCAGACACCTCCCGAAAATGGCCTATTGGTCGCACGCAAGTTGCACGGAAAGCTGTCCTCGCATGACTTTGAATTACCCATTGGGAAAATACGCGTCACCGCAAGCTTCAGCCTAGTAAGTTACCCTGAAGACGGAAAAACCCGCGACGCATTACACACCGCGATGGATGTAGTTTTGTACAAGGCCAAAAAAGCTGGCAAAAATCAGGTAATGACTGCGGAGTGCGATCAGGATCGCACCATGATGGAAATCTTCAAGCAGGGCGACTTCCTGCGCCGTGCATTAGCTGAAAAACGAGTAGAAGCATTTTTACAGCCCATAGTGGGCGTAAGCGGACAAGAGATCTTCGCATTTGAAGCATTGGCGCGCATTCGCGATGGCGATGTTGTACTTGCCGCCGGACAATTCATCGAGGTGGCCGACGAGTTACGTATGCTACAAGAGTTGGATTTGGCAGTTTTTTATAGCGGTCTGAATCAATTGCTGCATTTGTCCAAGAAACATCCACAAGCAAAAATGTTCTTTAACCTCTCAACCGCCACGTTTAAAGATGTCGAATGGATGCGCACTATTCCCGACATCATCACTCAGATGGGTATCGACTGCAGCCGCATCGTACTGGAGGTGACAGAACGCGAAGCTTTGCACAACATCAGTCAGGTGAAGGAAATTATCGACGAACTACGCTTGAAAAAAATCTCATTTGCCTTAGATGATTTCGGCAGCGGCTTCTCTTCGTTCATGTACTTGAAATATCTGAGCGTGGATTTCGTCAAGATCGAAGGCAGCTTCGTGCGCCAGATTGCCATAGATGGACGTGACCGCATCATGGTCGATCACATCCACCGCATGGCGAGTGAATTCGGCCTGAAGACAGTAGCCGAGTTTGTAGAAGATCAGGCAACCGCAGATGTATTGATCGAACTAGGCGTAGATTATGCGCAAGGTTTTCATTTCGGTCGACCTGAGAGCTGGGATAATTAGATCGGTACGACAGAGGACTCATGAAGCCTAAAAACTTCACCACAGAGACTCAGAGAAAAGCGAGGATTGCTGTTGTTGTTACTCCGGATTCTCGGTGTCTCTGTGGTTCAACTGCGGTTTTAAATCCGCACGCCGATTGGCATTCGCCAGCACGACTTCAACTTGATGTTTTGGCATTTCTCTGTGTCTCTGTGGTGAAGCTTTTAGGTTTGTATCTCATTCAACATATCCCCAACAGTTGGATAACGTAGCTTCACGCCAAGTTCTTTCTTCATTCTAACGTTACTCAAGCGCCTCGATTCGTTCATAAACGACCACAACATCGGCGATACGGCTCGCTCAACTTCTGTACGCGGCAAACGGGTGGGACGGGGGAGTTTAAACTTGTCCGCTACAACATCGAAGTAATCCCCCATTTTCATTTCACTGTCGTCACTAGCGTGATAGACCCGATTGGGTTTGCCGTGGCGTAGTGTTGCCACAATGATGCGCGCCAGATCATCGGCATGAATGAGGTTGGTATAGCTGTCTTGTTCGGCGAGGATGGTAGGGCTAGCCATACGGAGGCGAGCAAGCGGCAAGCGGTCTGCCGCATAAATTCCGGGTACGCGCAGAATGCTAGCTTGTACGCGATTGCGTTTTGCCCATTCACGAATACGATGCTCGGCATTGACTCTGCGTTGCGCGCGCGCTGTTTGAGGGTTGAGTATATGGGATTCGTTTAATTGTGCGCCGCCTAAATCGCCGTATACGCCACTTGTGCTGATATAGATAAAACGTTCCGGCAATCTACCTTGCGATACAGCCGCCAACAAATTGCGGGTACGTGGATCATCGTCTCCCACGCTAGGGGGTGGCGCGAAATGTAAGATGATGTGTGCAATTCCTGCTAGATGGGCAAGACTGCGACGATTATCTAGATCACCTAGCACTGGAATGATCCCTGCGGCACTTAATAATTCATGGCGACTGCGGTTGCGCAGCAAGCCAAAAAGTCGGTAACGCACGCCAAGTAACCTTGCCGCTCGTAGTGCTATGTCGCCACTACCTACAATGAGTATGTTTTTCATTTGGCGATTATGCGTTAAAATTGCAGATTCAGTGAATTCGACAAATCGACATGACTTTTAACGCCACTATCCGCCCTAGCAATCACAGTTTTGAAATCAAAACAGGAGAAACCATTCTTGAAGCTGCATTGGAGCATGGTTATACCTTGCCCTATAGCTGCCGTAACGGCGCTTGTGGAATGTGCAAGGGTAAGCTTTTAGAAGGTTCGGTAGATTATGGCAATCATCAGGATTATGCTTTAAGCGACGCGGAAAAGGCTGAGGGACAAGCGCTGTTCTGCTGCGCAAAGCCGAAGACTGATATTGTCATTGAGAGCCAGGAGGTCACTTCCGCTGCCGATATTCAAATTAAAACATTGCCGTGCCGTGTACAAAAGATGGAGAAGGTCGCAGACGATGTGATGGTGTTGCAATTGAAACTCCCCGCCAATGAACGTCTGCAATTTTTAGCGGGTCAGTATATTGATATACTGCAAAAAGAAGGCAAGCCGCGTAGTTTTTCACTAGCCAATGCTCCTCACAACGATGAGTTTTTAGAATTGCATGTGCGTAATATCGCAGGCGGCGCATTTACACATCATGTATTCACCGAAATGAAAGAGCGCCATATTATGCGCATCAAAGGCCCGCTCGGCACTTTCTTTTTGCGTGAAGACTCCGCCAAACCTATCATCTTTATTGCCAGCGGCACGGGGTTTGCACCTATCAAAGCCATCATTGAGCATGCTGTACATTTGGAGATTAAACGCCCTATGCATTTCTATTGGGGGGTGCGTAAGCAAGCTGACCTGTACATGCTGGACAAGGCAAAGGAGTGGGAACAGTACGGTATCAAATTCACGCCTGTCGTGTCTGATGAAGCTTGGGCTGGGAGAACGGGCTTTGTGCATCAAGCCGTAGTCGAGGATTATTCGGACTTGTCTGAGCATCAGGTCTACGCATGCGGTGCGCCTATCGTTGTGGAGGCTGCACATCGCGATCTCACAGCGCAATGCCATCTACCTAATGAAGAGTTTTTCTCGGACGCATTCACATTTGTAGCCAAGACTTGATACTGACATCTGAAAAAAAATTCTGATATATTCACGCTACAATTGACCAGATGTAATAGCATTTCTGTTTGAGCGGCTTGCATGCTCGACGCAAGCGGCCTCATGCATTATCTATGCCGAGTCAATTGACGGAAAATTTTACGTTCTTACCACTCAGGGAGTCGTCATGCAAAAACTCACTTTAGCCTCAATTTCTTGTGCCTTGCTGGTGTCCTCCGCACCTGTGTTTGCTGAAAATAATGCAGCTATTTTTTCGCCCACTTGTACCGAGTGGAAATCCAGCGTTCCCGTCGACGTGGAAAAACTGGATAAGCTCAGAAAACGCGCTGCCAGAGAGCGTCCATCCAAAGGATTGTCACAAACTAAAAACCAGTTCATCGTACTTCTCGGAAAGAATCTGGTCGGCGCACGCGATACGCTGGCCAACTACAAAAATAAATTACCGAAAACGAGCAAGGGTATGGTGGATTTGCGAGATGCAACGCTCGAAGGCTTTAACCTGAGTGGCTTGAATCTGGATAACGTTGATCTAAGCGGTGCCGAGCTGAACGGTGCAAACCTCTCCGGCTCTACTTTCCGCGGTGCTTCTCTGCATAAAACGGAACTGGAAGGGGCAAATCTGAACAACAGCAATCTCTCTTTTGCAAATGCATCCAGCGCAGAACTTAACAACGCCAGCTTATGCCAAGCTGACCTGAGTTCAGCCGAGTTTGAAGATGCTGTCCTGCTTGGTGCATATATGAAAGGTGCAAAACTCGACAGGGTGCGTAATATTTCCAAAGCTGTTTATCAAAATGCTCAAGGCATATTATTTTTTGGCTTGCCTGTGCCCGCTGAAAATTGATTCTACATCTTGAAAACAATAATCCTAAAAACCTCACCACAGAGGCACAGAGAGAAATAAACACATCAACAAGTTACGGTCGTGGCGGCGATCACCCATCGGGTGAGTCAGTAAAACGGGGATGCTCTTGTTTTTACTCTGTGTTCTCGGTGTCTCTGTGGGGCAACTGCAGTTTTGCGGATAACAGTGTCACGGGTTAATTAGACACCACCTAGCTATATCTCTTTAACTCCAAGCCTCATTCGAGTGAGCAATGCTGTACCAATAATACGTGGTTTTATCTATGGCTAATTACGGCTACTAGCTTCACTTTTCCTCATGCGCTAAAAGGTAGCTGGCCATTGGTTTATCTGCGAATTGAATGTGATTAAGTAGCCAGTCTTTGATCGACTGCAAAGCTAGTAAATCTCCACCTTCGGTCAAGCGTGATTTGTAGCGCTGTGCTTCTTCGAGCAAATGCGTATGTTCTAAATCATGGTGTATTAATTCGGGATAGCCACATTCCTCCATCAAGCGATGTTCAGTCGCAAAATGAAACGCCGTAAACTCTAACAGTTCATCGTATAAACCCAAAGTGCTCGCATCACCCTCTTTGTTTTTTATTGCACCATTCAAACGATTAACCAAACGCACCAGTTCACGATGCTGCTCGTCAATTTCAAGCACACCGACGTGATGCGTCTCATCGAATAATATCCAAGCTTCGGCATCATTGCTATGGATTGGTGCCCCGCCAAAATATGAGCAGGTATTTTTTCCCTTACGCTTGCTGTCATACATTGCCTCGTCTGCGGCAGCTAGCAAACTATCCATCTCGCCCCCGTTATCTGGGTAAATACTGATGCCGATACTCGTACCTACTGTGCATTCAGCCCCGTTAGGTAAGGTCATGGCTTGGGCAAAGCCCCGCAATATCTGTTCCGCGATTCGCTCTATCTCTGTCGGAGAGTCCAATTGGCACACGATAACCGCGAATTCGTCGCCTCCCAAACGCGCTACAGTATCCATGCTACGTACACATGCCAGCAAACGCTGGGCAGCCATTTTCAACACCGTATCCCCAGCTTCGTGTCCGTGTATATCGTTGATCGGCTTGAACCCGTCTAAATCAAGATACATCAGAGCCACATGTTTATGCCCACGTCTCGCCTGCGAAATAGCCTGTGACAAACGATCAAAGAACAGGGCGCGATTGGGCAATCCGGTGAGCTTGTCATGGTAGGCCATGAAACTAATCTGCTGCTCTGCCTGTTTGTGTTCGGAAATGTCTTGACTGACACTGAAGATGTACTCTGGCTCACCTTTTTCATCTCGCACCAGAGACACTTGATCTATCCCCCACAATACACGACCCTCCTTGTGGATATAACGCATGTCGAGCTTAAAATGATCAATTTTTCCGGCAAGCATCTTTGTTAACTGCTCAAGCTCCGATTCGACATCGTCTGGATGCGCAATTTGCTGCCAAGTCAAATGCTGGGACAGTACTTCTTCGCGCTTATAACCGTACATGCTGCACCATGCATCATTAACCTCAATAAATTCTCCGTTGATTGCACTTCGCGCCATAGAGAGCGCTGTATACTCAAATATTTTACGAAAACATTTTTCCGATTCCAAAAGCAAAGCGTCGGCACGCAAACGTTCTTGAAGGATAGCTGAATCTGATGCGGCCTGCTCGCGACGATGCCATTGCCAGAACCAAGCGCCCGTCAATCCAAAAATAAATATGGCAAGAAACAAGGTCACATTGCGTAACTTATTTACCAAATGATAAGCATCTTGTTCGTCAACCTTGGAGATCAACACCCAAGGTGTGCCTTGGATGGCTGTGGCATAGGCCAGCACCGCTTGTCCGCGTTCATCCTTCGTGCCTTCAAGCAGACCGAGCTTGCCACGCAATGCAACAGCAGGTGCGAGTTGGGCCGTATTTATAGGCAAACTAAAGCCCAATGGAGGCTCATCACTGTGGCGCACCTGATTCAGGAAGAGCACGGTATCTTCTTCTATGCGTACGAGTTGAGTCTCTGCCGTCTCTCGCCCCTCAGGTTCATTGTCTAGCAATGAAAATAGATTCTGCGTCGGATCCTCGGCAAGATAGATTGCACCAGATATGTCACCGCCTTCCCGCAAAGGGCTTAAAAAACCCAATCCAATCGAATGAGCTGGGTCATGATGGCGATGAAAATCAACTAAGCTAAGCTGCCCAGAATACATATTGTGCTTTACTTTCATCCCAATTTCCAAACGATCCGGGATTTTCTTCCCGGCGCTCAACACGATACGACCAGCAGCGTCATACAAGACGATGGCTCGATAATGATGTCCCGTCAGAAAAGCGTTCAGTCGTTCAATAAGTAGCCGACGTTTAGCATCGTGCGATGCTCCCGCATGCATCCACAGTGTAGCTTCACGCGAAAAGAAGGAATTATTAGAAAGTGTGTTTGCGTCAGACATACGGTCATCCAACCAATCCCGAATTTGGTTTGTCTTTATCTCTCCAATTGCTGAAATATTTCGTTGCGCATCACGTTTTGCACCTTCGCGCAGATCAATGAACAACCAATTTCCAAACAACAAAAACACCAGCATTGCCCCCACGAATAGCGGCAATGGTTTAATAACAAAGCGTTGCGGGTTTATTGGGTTGTTATATGAATCCATTGGGCTCTTAATTGTTATGAAGAAGCACTATCCAGACCATACTCAAGAGTCACTAGTTGATGGCTACATATAAAAAGCCCGCGCTGAAACACGGGCCGATGCAGCATAAAGTTCAAAAATCGATATTATTTTGCTGCCATCAACTGATCATATTTGACTTGCAGTTGCGCCTTGTCTTCTACCACTTCCGGGTTAAGGGGTATGCAATCCACAGGACAAACTTCAACGCATTGCGGCGTGTCGTAATGTCCAACGCACTCAGTACATTTATTAGGGTCAATCAAATAAATAGTATCACCTTGCGAGATGGCGTCATTAGGACATTCCGGCTCACACACATCGCAATTAATACATTCATCGGTAATCATCAATGCCATTACTACTCTCCTCTAAGTTGGTTTCTTATCATTCAATTTTAGCGCCACGGAGGGCGACACAAATTTGCCTACATCGCCGCCAAAACGGGCAATTTCCCGCACCATACTGGCCGATATAAACGTATATTGTTCCGCAGGGGTCAGGAACACGGTCTCCACATCCGAATGCAAACTCCGGTTCATACCTGCCATTTGAAACTCATATTCAAAGTCCGATACCGCACGCAATCCACGCAGCACGACTCGTGCCTCTTTGCTCCGCACGTAATTCATGAGCAGGTCGTTAAATCCTTCCACGCTGACATTGTTAAAATCAGCGAATACCTCGCGTGCCATATCTACCCGTTCATTCAAGGTAAACAGGGTGTTAGCTCGACTTTCGGCAACGGCAACGATCACCTCACCAAACAGTCCAGCTGCACGGCGTACTACATCTTCATGCCCCCGAGTAATAGGGTCAAATGTACCCGGATAAACGACTTTTATCATTGTTTTCTGTACTGTAATAATTGGTAAAACACGGCTCCCGCCCTTGCTTGTTTAATTACGTGCCAATCAGCAACCGCATCGAATGCTGCTCCGCTTTCCACATACACCAGCCCATTTTCAGCCAGTTTTTCCGCCAGCAGCGGCAACAACATGGGCAGGTAATCGCTTTGAAACGGCGGGTCGAGGAAGATAATATCAAACTGTCTGTTCGCCTGCTTAGCGAATTCTAGCCCATCCTCGCTACGTAAAGCTACATTAGGCAAATCTAACTTTTTGATATTATCCTGTAAAGTGTGAAAAACCGCACGATTACGCTCTATCATTATCACTTCAGCCGCGCCACGCGACGCGGCCTCAAAACCCAGCACACCACTGCCCGCAAACAAATCCAAACAGCTCCGTCCATCCAGAGTCTGTCCCAACCAATTAAACAAGGTCTCGCGCACTCTATCCGGTGTCGGGCGCAGCCCATCCGCGTCGAAAAACTCAATCAAACGACTGCGATGACTGCCGCCAATGATACGTACCTTGTTGACTTTTTTGTTCTTCATGCCTAGCTTATTTATTTATTTGTTCTGGCGCACCAACGATCACAGTTGCCATCGCATCGGGATGAACATGCCGCTTAAGTGCATCATGTATCTGTACTGCCGTCACTTTTTTCACCTTTGCGGAAAAGTCGTCCAGATAGCTAAGTGGCAAGTCATAAAAGCCTATTACCCCCAAGTATTCGAGTATTTTCCTGTTACTGTCGATGCGCAATGGAAAGCCGTTAATAATATTATCTTTCGCAGCCTGCAACTCTTTCTCGCTCACACCTTCATCTACAAACTTACGCAAGGTAGCCCGCACCAATTTCAGCGCTTCATCTGCCTGCGCCTTCTTAGTTTGCAAACCAATTTGAAATGCGCCGGGTTGTTGCATCGGAATAAAATAGCTATACACGCTGTAAGCCAAGCCGCGCTTTTCGCGAACCTCATTCATCAAACGTGACACGAACCCGCCCCCGCCCAAAATGTAATTAGCGACATACAGGGTTACATAATCCGCATCTTTACGGGCGATGCCTGGCGCACCGATGAGAATGTGACTCTGGCTAGCCGGATGTGAGATGCGTTGCTCGCTGGCTTGTATTTTCATTACTACTGGTGCGATACGAGTGCTTGCCCCACCTGCGGGCAAACTCGCTGTCAATTGCTGGGCAATAGCCTCAGCTTGAGCGCGAGTAATATCACCCATCAAAGCTACAATTGCCGAATGCGCACCATAATGCTTCTGGTAAAACGCCACTAGATCAGCACGCTGTATTTTTTCGACATCCCCCACCTCTAGCGTCCTGCCATAAGGGTGCGTGCCAAATACTGCCTTTTCGAATACTTTGCTGGCAATGCTTGCCGGCTTAGTTTCAGCTTCTTTTAATCCCGCGATCAAACGCGTTTTTTCGCGCTGCAATACTTTTTCGGGGAACAATGGATGCTGCAATACCTGAGCTAATACATGTAGTGCGACATCACGCTCTGCCGCGCTGCTCAAGGTGCGAACACCTACCCCAGAACGATCCGCATCAAAATGACCACTCATCTGCGCGCCGACATCGGCCAGCTTGCGTCCGATTTCATCTTCGCTCAGACCTTTCGTCCCCGTATCCAGCAGAGCATTACTTAATCCTGCCACGCCCGGTTTGTCGGCATCATCAAATCCATTTCCTGCGGCAAAGTTCACTGCCACATCCAACATGGGCAGATCGTGGTTTTCAACAAAATATACGTGTGCCCCGCTGGGAGCTTGCCAGTGTTGAATCTTCGGCATCGCAAAGGCATTGCTCATTCCCGCGCTCAACATAATCAAAACAAATAATTTAGCGCGCATGAACAGACCCTCCTACATGCTTAGGTTTATCGGATAGCGGCTGCGGATCAAGCACGGCCACCGTTAATGCGTCATCCTTGAGGATGTCACGCGCGGCATCCTGCACTTGTTGAGCGGTCACCTCCTGTATTTTTCTTAACATCACAGGGATTGCCTGATAACCCAAGCCAATGCTTTCTAGTTGACCAATTTGCATTGCCTGATAAAACACCGAATCGCGCTTATAAACTTCGTCTGCCGTAACCTGTGCTTTGACGCGCTGCAACTCATCCGCACTTACCCCATCGCGCACTAGCTTAGCCACTTGCTCACGTAAAGCAGCTTCAAGATCAGCAACAGTTTTACCTTCAGAGGGTGTTCCCTCAAATATAAACATACTTGGCCCACGTGCGGTGCTGCTGTATCCCGCGCCGACTGAACTAGCTACTTGTTGCTCTCGTACCAAGGCTTTGTTCAAGCGCGCTGAGGAGTTGCCATCTAGCACGCCAGCAAGCACCTCAAGCGCATAAGGCACGCTATCTTTCTCAGCATCACGCAAGGTCGGTGCGTGGTAAGCCATGATGAGGTGTGTAAGTTGCGCAGGAGCTTTAACCGTAATACGTTTAATCCCATGCTGCGCTGGTTCGACAAACTCCCGGCGCGACGGCAAGCGATGCTTGGGTATTTTTCCGTAATAGCGTTGTGCCAAAGCAAAAACCGCCTTAGCTTGCACATCCCCAGCAACCACTAACACTGCATTATTAGGGGCATACCAAGTTTTGTACCAATCTTGTGCATCACTTGCCTTCATTACCAGCAAGTCACTCATCCAGCCGATGACGGGATGGTGGTAGGGGTGTTCTTGATAAGCTGTCGCCATCAGTGTTTCGTACATAAGTGCATGCGGCGAATCGTCGGTACGCATGCGGCGCTCTTCCATGACCACTTGAATTTCTTTTTTGAACTCAGCCGAAGCGAGTTGCAAATTTTGCATGCGGTCCGACTCAAGCTTCATCGCCAACGGCAGTTTGGATTCATGCAAGCGCTGAAAATAAGCGGTGTAATCAGCCGTGGTAAATGCGTTCTCGCGTCCGCCCGCCGCTGCAATGCGCTTAGAGAACTCTCCCGCAGGGACGGCCTTCGTTCCTTTAAACATCATGTGTTCCAGCACATGTGCCACACCCGTTTTGCCAGTATGCTCATCAATGCTGCCAGCGCGATACCACACCTGCTGCACGGCCACTGGCGCGCGATGATCCTCTTTAACGATGACTTTCAAACCGTTTTCCAGCGTCTTTTCGAACACCTCTGCGTGAACAGAAAGACTCGATAACAACATCAAGCAGCCGAAGCTTCTCAATAATCTTATGTACATATTATTAGCCCAAGACAGGTCAATCAGAATAGAATAATGACGACGGCAAACCAACACCGTAGCAAGCGCGTATTATGCGCCATTTTACTACCTATCGACTAGCTGCTATAACAATCAAATGTTCGGTTTCTTAAAAAAATCTACTCCCTCAACCACTCCTGAAAAAACCAGTTGGTTAAATCGACTCAGGACGGGACTATCCCGTACTGGCGGTCAACTGTCCGAATTACTCCGCGTCGGCGGACGAATTGACGATGAGTTGTACGATGAGTTGGAAGCCATTCTAATCACCTCGGATGTGGGCATGGATGCCACACTGCTTTTATTAGCGGACGTGCGACGGCAAGTCAAAGAGCAAAAACTCAGCGATGCAGGCCAGCTCAAAGCAGCATTGGCGCATGCGCTGCTTAAATTATTGCAACAACTTGAACAACCCTTGATCACTGAACCGCACAAACCTTTCGTCATTATGATGTGCGGTGTCAATGGTGCAGGCAAAACCACCTCTATCGGCAAGCTGGCAAAATATTTTCAGAATCAGGGAAAATCGGTGTTACTCGCTGCTGGCGACACCTTCCGCGCCGCAGCACGTGAACAGTTGATGGAATGGGGTGCGCGCAATAATGTCACCGTCATTGCACAACAAAGTGGCGATGCGGCGGCGGTAATTTTCGATGCGGTACACGCCGCGCAAGCACGTGGCATTGATATCGTACTGGCTGACACTGCTGGGCGCCTGAGCACTCAAACTCATCTCATGGATGAAATTAAAAAAGTAAAACGCGTCATTGCCAAAGTGCTACCCGAAGCACCGCATGAGGTGCTGTTGGTGCTAGATGCAAATACCGGACAGAATGCGCTGTCTCAAGTCAAAGCGTTCGACGACGCACTCAATGTAACGGGCTTGGTTCTTACTAAATTGGATGGCACAGCCAAGGGTGGAGTCATAGCAGCTATCGCTAAAGCCCACCCTATTCCTGTACGCTTTATCGGTGTTGGCGAAAACCTAGAGGATTTGCGCCCTTTTGTTGCCGAAGAATTCATATCTGCATTATTAGGGGCCGAGGCTTGATTAAATTCGACCATGTTAGCAAGCGCTACCCAGGTGGGCATCAGGCGCTCAAAAACTTAAGCTTTGAGATCGCAAAAGGTGAAATGGTATTTCTCACTGGTCACTCCGGCGCGGGAAAAAGCACACTACTCAAACTCATTGCAGCCATCGAATGCCCCAATAGCGGCAGTGTCGTCGTAAACGGACAAAATATAAAGTCTATAAAGAACGGCGCGTTGCCCTATTTGCGACGTAATCTGGGACTCATTTTTCAAGATCATAAATTATTATTTGATCGCAGCGCTTTCGACAACGTGATGCTGCCATTGCAGATCTGCGGCTTTGACCATCGAGAAAGCAGCAAACGGGTTCGCGCTGCCTTAGATAAAGTTGGCCTGCTTAAACGTGAAAAAACCAACCCTATTGCCTTGTCTGGCGGCGAACAGCAGCGTCTATGCATCGCCCGCGCCATTGTTAATCGTCCTTCTATTTTGCTAGCTGACGAGCCTACAGGCAATCTTGATACAGAATATTCCAACGAGATAATGCACATCTTCAAATCCTTCCATCAGGTTGGAGTAACGCTAGTTATCTCCACCCATGATGAAAGCGTGCTAAAACAGTTTCCCGCACGTGCACTTGCTTTAAAGCTTGGGGAGTTACAAGCATGAAGAACGCCGCGATCCAACATCTGCACGTCGTTCGTTTTACTGTGCAGCGCATGCTGAACACCCCCATCACCAGCCTGCTTAACATTCTGGTCATAGGTATTGCGCTCAGTCTTCCCGTCGGCGGCTATGTATTGCTGAAAAACATACAAGGGGTATCTGAACAAATGACGGGGACACCGCAGATCAGCGCCTTTCTTGCCATAGGAAGCAGCAAGAACGAAGTCACGCAGATCCGCAAAAAACTCAAAGAACATGGCGCAATAGACCATATAGAATTTGTTCCGCGTGACTTAGCGCTGCAACAATTACAACACAGTACAGGACTCGCCGATGTCGTCGGTGGGCTAGCGCACAACCCCTTGCCGGATG
>Ga0316204_10001563_pt1 | contig 60293 bp, 41 predicted proteins | sample 6monrhotite_MG_2_FD_205661 | JGI IMG/M metagenome (GOLD analysis project Ga0316204, IMG submission 205661) | Microbial mat bacterial communities from mineral coupon in-situ incubated in ocean water Damariscotta River, Maine, United States -... | ecosystem: Environmental > Aquatic > Marine >...
CCCGCCGCAAACGTTCGCTCTGAGCCAGGATCAAACTCTCCAGTTTGAACTGTGCTCGAGTTCGCCTGCCCTCTCGGACAGACAGCTTGCTCGATTCTTCTCTTTGGTGACAGCCTTCCCCTCTCGGGTCCGGTCTGCCAACGGGCGGATGCTGTTGCCAACATCCAGTCCCGTACGCTTCTGACGATTGACTCGAGAGTCACGTCGTCAGACGATTCGTCCTTCTTCTCCTATCCAGTTTTCAGAGGGCGTCCTCCGGGCGACTCACTCACCGCTTCGCTCGAGAGCTTTTCGGTGTGGGCCTTGTCGGCCCCTGCGGTGTGTCGCCGTTGGGAGTCGGGTGTTTACTCAAGACGGCCCGATGGGTCAACACAAAAGCGAAAGTATTTTCGCCCCGCGATCCGCGGCACAGGCAGCCCGGGAAAAACTGCATGATTTCATGCGGTTGAATTTCCCGTTGATCGCGCTAGTCGGAGATATCCAGGCGCTTCGCGGCGATGCGTGTTTGGTCGTTTTCGATCGAGAGGCTTTCGCCCTCGAACTTGATGCGATCGGAGGTCACCGTGGACTCCCCGCGTATCTTGATCTCGAGCGTGCCCCCGCTGATCTCGATGCCTTTTGAGCTCAAACTGATCTCGGTGTCGCCACAGCGCAGCACGATGCCGTCTGGCGCGTCGACGACCACCTTGCCGTTCTCCAGCTTGGTACTGCACCCGGAGCTGCTCTGAAGCTCGACTGCGGCGCTCTCGAGCGACACCTTCCGCGGAGTCGCCTCCACGCTGCTGGGCCCGGAGAGCAGCGAGGCTGCGTCAGGAGCGAAGAGTTCGGTCCTTCGCTTGATGACGAGCCCCGATTCCCCGGTTGCGGCCCCCATCCCTCCACCGACGGAAGGCTTTGAGCTGAACGAAATGCTAGGGGAGTCCACGCGAAAGGACCCGGCGGTGCACGTCATCGCGCCCGTCGTTTCCATCATGAGCGTGCTCTTCGCGGTGATCCCACCCGCTTTCCCGAGGTCCAGCGTGCCGTTGCCGCCGACCTTGAGGTTGTAGTTCGCTCCGACGTCGACGTCGCTCTTGGCGCCAACCTTCTGCTCGTAGTTGGCGCCCACCTCTTCTTTGAGGTCGCCTTCGACCTTCTCGGTGGCCTCGCCCTTGACCCAAAAGTCGGCGTTGCGGGTGACGTCCACGCGGTAGTCGCGGGGGGCGCCCATGTACAGGAGCTCAGAGCCCTCCGCGACGTTCATCGCAAACATGGTCCGCGCGTTCGAGGACGGCCGGCTTCCCGCGATGCTGCTGTGACTCCACCCGAGCCAGCTCGCGCTGGAGGGCAGCTGAGTTCCGGCCCCCGATTTAGCCTCGGACGACATGTGTCCAGGCGTATCGGCAGGACCGATGTGCAGTGGACTCTGCTTCGCGTCGTACTGGCACCCGATGATCACGGGGTTCTCGCGGCTCCCCTCGAGGAAGGCCACGATGACCACGTCGCCTTTGCGCGGGATCCACTGGGTTCCGCCGTAGGCACCCGCCATCGGCTGCATCACCGGAGCGCGGGTCTGGGGCTCGTCCTTGCCCTCGGTGTCCCAGACGAACTTGATCTTGCACCACAGGCGACCGTCGACATCGACCGCCGCACCGGTGCTGGCGACCCGGGCCAAGGAGAGCCCGTTGTACTCGGTCGGGGGCCGCTCGACGGGGGCACGAACCTGGACGGCTTCGCCCGAGGACGACCGGGTGGGCGCGACCTTCGTATCCGCGCTGAAGTTCCCGTCCTTGGAGGAAAACTTCACGGACGTGACGACCGCATCCATGTCGGTTCCGCCGTTGTCCAGGGGCATCAGACGTCCCGCAAGACATCCCAGGATGCTCGTATCGAACTCGAAGGAGTTCTGCGCGGTCGCAGCCCGCTCGGCGTGGCGCTCGGCGCTTTGCTTGTGGGGCCCATCTGGGCTGTCGTCCCCACCGTGGCGGACCGCCGTCCATCGCAGCTCCTTGGCACCCGAGGGGAGATTCGAGTCTCCCATTCCAAGCTGCCCGATGTTGAGGTTGGGGCTCTGGACGGGGTCAAAGCCCGCGAACTCGGTGCTGTTCGGGCCCGACGCGGCAGAGTGCCGCACGTTGTTGACGAAGTTGGCCCCCTCGGAGTCCGTCAGAGAGATGCGATCCTCGTAGGGGAGATTGGCCGCCTTGAAGCCACTGTTGTCGTCACACAACACGAGGACCTCCTTGGCCCCCGCATCGTGGTCGAAGAAGCTGTTGATGCCCGACTCGTAGAAGAGCCGCTGCACGAACGCCAGCGCGGACTCCCCCGGTGACCGCGTGATCAGCGGAATCGTGGGTCCAGGCTTGGCCTTGTTCTGAACCGTTCGGCCATAGACGGCCAGCTCGGCCTCGAGGACCTGCTGCAGCACGAACGAATGGGTGCGGTTGTGCCACGCCTGCGGCTTGTCCTTGTGGTGCTCGAGCAGCGCGAACGCCGGAACAACCTCGAGCGTGAACGCCTTTCGGCTTCGAGAGTCGTCGGTCTCGTCCTTGCGAACATCCGCGTAGAACGCGTTGGCGACCATCCCGCGGATCTCGAGCGCGGTGCTCTCGTGCCGTTGGCGCTCGATCCTCAGATGGATCTCGCGGTGCCGAAGCCCTCGGTTGATCGACGCCCCATCGGCATCGCGGCCGACCTCGAGAACGCAGAAGACGGAGAGCTTGAACGGCGAGTTGAGCTCCTCCTCGTAGGAGATTTCCCCGACCTCTCGCACCTCGTAGCCGGCGACAGTCAGGGTGGTACCCACAGCGGAAAACAGTTCGGACATCGTCTACCTCGTATTGGTACGCGCCCCACCCCTAGGGTGAAGCGTCGTGAACTCGGTCCGCCGCTCGACTGGATGGTCTACGGCGGCAGAATGGAAAGAAGGGAAGCGGGATCGAGGGCCGACAGCTCGTCCATGAGGTGCTCGTCCTCGGGACCCAGTCCGAAGGCATCGCGCTTCGAGGCCAAGAATCCTCGAATGCAGGCCGCAAAGATCGGCGGGTCCCACTCTTTGACCGTCATCTGACGCAAGTGGTTGTGGAGCCCGCGAAATACGATGTGTGCGTTGTTGGCGGCGTTGGCCGCTCCGAACGCCTCGGCGAGGGTGACGCTTCGCGAGAAGCGAACCCGGCCCTCGGGGTGGGAGATCCAGACGGATGCTTCGGAGAGCGCGTCTTGGAGGCGCCCTTCATCGAACAACGTCCGCACTTCGGCCGGCAGGACTTCGTTGGAGTCGCCGCGGGTTTCTTGGCTCTCGAAGACCGACTCTTGGATCCACTCGCGCGTCGCCTCGGAGGCGAGCGGCTGTCCGGCGGCATCGGTGGCCATCACGAGTTCGGGGGCGCGGGCGAGGAGGTCGCGGACCACGCCGATGACCCCGACGGTCGCGGCTCGGTCGAAGACATGCGTCGCGGCCCGCGCGACATAGAAGGTGAGGTCGAGCCAGAACGGGCTGCCCGAGAACGCGGTCTCGGCTCGCTCGAGAAGCTCAGGCCACGACTTGCTGTCGAACAGGCCGACCATCTCCTCGGCGGCCGCATGGTCGATGGTCGTGTCGAGGACACCGTCCTCCAGCATCGGCACGTTGTCCCAGAGCACCCATCGATGGATACGAAGGCCCCGCGCGGTTCGATCGACCAGGCTGTCGTGTTCGAGCATGCGAACCGCGAGTTCGGCGAACTCCGGATCGAAACGCCCCAACACCTCGGCGCGCTGCTCATCGTCGGAAAGCTTGACGGAGGCGCGCTCCATCACGACCGTCTGGACGCTCCGAACGGAGCTGGGATCGAGCTCCAGCTTGGAGACCAGAGTGGCGGTGGTGTCCAGAGCGGCCACGAGCGCGCCCTTGTCCTCCCCAGTCATCACCAGCGAACCCGCCTCGAGCTGAAGGTCCAGCCGCTCGGCGAGCCAGGCGAAGATCGACTTTCGTGCTCTGGGACGGCGAGGATGAATCCCCTCGCCGAAGCCCTCGAGCAGCCGATTGAGCAGCGAAATCCCGGCCGGCAGCGCCTCGGGCCCCTCGAGCGAGAGGTGCGAGACGAGCACGTACACGGCGCAGCGGAGGTCCTTGCCGGACTCCTTCAGCAGGTGGGCGCTATCACGTGCGATGGCGCTCCAATCCACGGGGACAAGGTCGACGCCACCGATCTTGGAGAGCTCGTTGCCAATGGCTTCGAACTCCTCGGTGTTTCGAGGATCCGCGCCGGCGGGGTCTTCGCCGGCCAGAGGCGCTACGAGAGCGTCAACCGTGTCCAACAGGGGCATGACTACTCGTCAGCGGCCAGCGACTTGTCCAGCTTGCCCACGAGGGAGAGCGAGAAGTCGGCACCCATGTACTTGAAGTGAGGGACGATCTGCAGCCGAATCTTGTACCAGCCCGCGTTGCCCGGAACGTCCTCGACCCAGACTCCCGACTCTTTGAACGGGAACTTCGACTTCATGAACGGAGTCGAAGCGGTGCTGCAGGTGTGGCCAGTCAGCCACCACTGCAAACGAGACTGAAGGATCTCGCGGCTGACGTAGCTTCCGATCAGCTCCCGCTGCATCACCTTGAGGTAGTGCGCCACGCGGCTGATGAGGAACATGTACGGCAGCTGGGTGCCCAACCGGTAGTTGAGCTCGCTGTCCTTGTCATCGCGGCCGTAGGTCTTGGCCTTCTGCACCGAGTTCGCCGAGAAGAACGCGGCGTTGTCGGAGCCCTTGCGGAACGTGAGACCGATGATGCCCTCTTCGGACAGCTCGTACTCGCGACGCTCGGAGAGCTGAACTTCGACCGGAAGCTTGGTCTGCAGCTTGCCCATCGCCTCGTACTGGTGAAGCGGAAGGTCCTCGACCTCGCCACCGGACTGCGGCCCGATGATGTCGGCGCACCACGACGTGGATGCGAAGGCCTCGGCACAACGCGCCGCCATGGCGAACGATGCGGGGCCCCACAGGTAGTTGTCGTGCTGGTCGCGAACGTCCTCGTTGAAGTTGAACGCACGCTCGGTGTTCTGTCCAGGCTCGTACGGCTGCCTCAGCATGAAGCGGGGCATGCACAGGCCGATGTAGCGGGAGTCGTCGTTCTCGCGGAACGAACGCCACTTGGCGTACTCGGGGCTGTCGAAGTGCGCCTTGAGGTCGCGCATCTTGGGCAGGCCTTCGAACGACTCGTCACCGAACATCTCCGGCGGCGTGTTCGCCAGCAACGGCACGTGAGCCATGGCGCTGACCGAGGCGAGGTTCGACATCAGACGGATGTCTTCGAACCCGTGCGTGAAATCGAAGTCCGTGACCACCGCGCCGTACGGGACACCACCGAAGGTGCCGTACTCGCTGGTGTATAGCGAGCGGTAGTAGCCCGACTTGACGATCTCCGGGGAGTCCTCGAAGTCGTCCATCAGGTCCTGCTTCGTCGTGTTGACGACGTCGACCTGGACGTTCTGGCGAGCGTCGCTGTGATCGACCAGGTACTTGAGGCTGCGCCACGTGGACTCCAGCTTCTGGAACTCCGGAGCGTGCATGATCGCGTTGACCTGCGACTCGAGGCGCAGGTCGATCTCGGAGATCATCAGGTCGACGGCGGCGCGATCGACCTTCTGGAACTTGTCGCCGCTGGTGAGCAGCTCCCCCAGGAAGGCGGACACGCCGCGTTTGGCGACATCGACGGCATCGGCGTCGGCCGACGGCAAGACGGCCTGATCGAGCAGCGATTCGAGGAGGCTTTCCTCTCCTGTGGCCGACTGCGTGGCGTTTTCTTTCTGCGTCTTTTCACTCATCGGAGATCACTCTTTCTTGTCCAGCCCGAGTTCAGCCATGAGCTTGGCGCGCGCGCCATCGTCCTTGAGAACTTCTTCGATCTGCTTGCGGAAGTCGCGGCGGTTTCCCAGCGGCGACTTCAGCGCAGAGAGAGCTTCGCGAAGCTCGAGCAGCTTGGCCAGCTCCGGTACCTGCTTCGCCACGCCGCCCGGCGAAAAGTCTTTGAGCGACTGGAACTTGAGGCTGGCACCAAACTCGCCGGCATCGTCGCCCTCTTCGAGCTTGTTGGGCACGTTGACGGCGAGCTTCACGTTGGTCTCGCGGAGCACGTCGTTGAAGTTGTCCTTGTCCACGCGGATCGGCTCCCGCTCCTCGAAGGGTCGGTCATCCGCTTCCCCGGTGATGTCAGCGAGGACAAGCATCTTGAACGGGAGCTCGATCGTCTCGTTGGGCCTGGTCGCAGACCGGTACGTGATGTTGATGCGCTCTTTTGGGGCCTTCGATGGTTTCTTCGCCACGCTGATACTCTCGGTCAGGCCCGTGCTCGGGCCATAGGGTTGTGGGGGTTGCGGCCTTGCGCGCCGGTCGCACAAGTCACCAAGATCTCATCATATTCGGTGCGAGCGCTCAAGCAGAGCCCACCGTTGCGTTGCCGCGCCTCGAGATGGGGCTCAGCTAGCATGGGACACCCTCTGCTCACCGGCTCGCGGGAGGTCGTGCACGGTGATGGTCACCGATTCATCGCGGTCTCGTCGGGCCGTGATGCAAGCGTCTCTTGCGATACGGCGCTGGCCAAGGACGAAGGGGGGGAACGCCCGGGTACGAATGTGCAGTTCGAGCTTCATCGTGGCCGGAGCGGGGCACAGCGTGTCGACCAGGGCCGCGACGCGGGAAAACACGTTTCCTCCGGGGGAGAAGCTCTGGGCCTGGGCCGGCACCAGCGGGCCGATCACGACCCGTGCTTCATGCGCTGGGTGCCGAACCCGGGTGCCGATAACGAACGTGTTGCCTGCCCCGTTGTTCCGCCGGCCTAGCTCGTTGCACTGCTCCGAGTCCAGGGGGACCCAGCCGCCGGTGAATTCGCGGACGCTGAGGCCCGCGCCGTCGAGCTCGATGCCAAGCAGGGAGCGCAGGCTGTTTCTGAGGCTCCGCGGGGTAGAGGGTCCGCCGGCAAACAGCGCTGCGACGTGCAAGAGCTGCAGACGATTGACGCCCGCATGGGCACAGTTTTCGACGTCGAAGCCCGCGAACTGCAGGGCACGCCGCGCCATGGGATCGGAGGCGTCGCTGAGGAGCTCGGCAGGGAAGTCGTACTGCGCGACCCCGCGGTAGAAGAGCGCAGTCAGCCGGTTGTGGAACATGTCCAGGAACTGCCGCTGGAGTTCGGCCGAAGCCTCGTCCTGGACGAACTCCGACACCATGTATAGCGGAAGGGGACTGTCGGTTCCCGTGAGTCCGAGGACGCAGGTGACAATCTCGTAGACCCATTGCGTGCGCTCGAGCTCGGTGCCCTTCTTGAACCGGGGATGCGCCTTGATCGACGACACCTCGTTGGGCTGCGACAGCATCGATTGCTCGTGCGAGAAACGAATCGCCTCGTTCGCATACGGTCCCGTTCCGCCGATGCGAACCTTGGCGTTGAGCAATCGCTCGAGCAGACGCACCGCTGGAAAGAACCCAGCGCGCGAACGCTCCGACGCGGTCAACCGCTCGAGGAACGCTATCGCAGCTGTTGAGTCGCGTTCCGCGGTTTCCACGTATACCTCGCGCCCGATGGGGCGACTTCGAGAGACATGATGTTGAAGGAGTTGAGTCCGACGCGGCGCGCGAACAGATCGTCGAGCATTTCGCCCAGGACTTGGGCCTCACCCACGAGCGCGAAACTCTTGGCATCGACCACCACGGTCGTCCGCGTTCCCGTCACCGGGGCTCCTGCGATCAAGCGCACACATGTCTGGACTCGTACGTCACGTATCGATTCAATCCAGCGTGTGTTGATGCGAGACAACGACGGATTGTTGCCCGCCGCGAAGTTGTAGACGCGCAAGACCGCCCGCAACGACTCGGTGTCGAGCAGGCCCTTGCGCGACAGCGACAGGTGCGCCCCGAGCTGCCAGAGCAACTCGGAGTTGTCGTGCGGGTATAGCGGGGGGGAGACCGGCTTGATGTTGGAAAACGGTACAGAGGACCCCGCACCGCGGACAGGGTCACAGATCTTGCCAATGCCAAGCTCGCAGGCGAGCGCCCGGTTGCTGCACAGACCGCGCATGGACAGCACCTCGACGCCCAGTGGTGGCTGGCGGTCGAGCGTGGAGACCAACGAGATGAGACGGTGCGTCCCAGTTCCGTTGGGTGCGGCCTCGCGGCGGGTGACGAAATAGCTCGACACGCTGGCCTCCCCCGCGCCGGCAGCCGCAAAATCTTGAAACTCGACGCGCGTCTCGGGGCCCAAGCCCACGACCTCGGTCAGACTCCACACTTCGGAGTGGTTTCCCCGATGGCGTGAGACTCGAAGGAGTTGCCAGGGGTTGTAGACGTCGATTCGAACCGGCTCGAGGTCGGACTCGAACAGGTTGATGACCGGCGTGCAATGCAGCCGAATGTCGCCCTTGGTCACCGTCTTGGGGAGCTTGGGTGCACCCGAGAAACGACAGCGAAGCTGGAACTCTCCGCGAGCATCCTCGCCCAGCGGCGGGAGGTCGACGAATGCGAACTTTGAAGGGCACGAGAAGAACTCGGCAATGCGGGTAAAACCGTCGTGCTCGAGCGGCTGATTCGGCATCAGAGACACGTCGTCTCCGTGTCCAATCCCTTTGACCTCGGACGCCGGAATCCGGGCTTTGATCTCGCCATCGACCACCAGCGCCAGCTCCTCACAATGCCGAAGGAACCACGTGCGCAAGCCCGTCCAGACCTGAGCATCGCCCTGGAAGAAGAGTCGTACCGCGTGGTTGCCCACCGCCGCGTCGCGTTGCTCGCCGCCACGAAACGAAAGCGTCAGTTCATCGACGCCCTCGACCGGCTTGCGGTGCTCGATGTTCTCGAGCGTCAGGGGGAGCAGAAGAACCGGAGCGGTCGTCTGGAATGAGACCGCAACCTCGGAGCCCCCGGTGCCGGACACTTGGGTGCCGCGCGGGACGAGCTCAGCAACCCGCAGACCCTGAACCTCGGGTCGATACTCGATGACCGAAGTCGGCGGCACGTACCGAGACAGAGCGGGGACGAGCATGCCGGCGTAGCTGGCAGCGAGTTCGGGGACCGCGTCGTCGATGCGCTCACGAACGGCAGCCGACAAAAACGCGACGCCCTCGAGCAGCCGCTCCACGTCGGGGTCGTCGCTGCGCTCGGCAAGAAGACCCGCCGTTCTCGGGTGTTTTTGCGCCAGGGCGCGGCCTTGCTCTCGCAGGTACGCGAGTTCGGCCTCGTAGTATCGCGCTTTCACTCCCGCACTCCCCCGTTCACACAGACCTGCTGCCGAGGCACCGCTGCGGATTCTACCCGCTGTGAGCACCACAGCCCAAAGGCTGACGAACGCGACTAAACCTTGGTAACGACTTGTTCGACCTCAGCCGCCCCAGAGGCGGTCATGTCGGTCCGCGCCTTGAAACCCCTGCCGTCCTCGAGCGTGGCACTGATGAGCACGCTGAACCGAACGGAGTTGCTGTGGGGCGCTTCTTCGACCTCGACATCCGTGAGTCGAGATTCGAACCTGTTGATTTGCTCAGCGATGGCGTCCAGGACGGTCGCCTGGTCGGAATCCCAGTCCTGCAGGCACCGGTGGAGGGACAAACCCAGCTCCGGGGCGCTCGGGGAGATTCCGTGGTCGCTGTTCAGAATCGCTCGGAGATTGTGGACGATGGAGTCCACCACGTCGAGCTGCTGCTCCGGCCGCTGAGATGTCGACAACCGGAACAGCAAACCGCGACTCGCGGACGACCCACCCTCGGGCGGGTCACCTGCGGGATCCATCGGCATGAGCCGACTAGCCGATCTGCGGGAAGCTGGAGTTGAGCAGCTCGGGCGACGGTGCGTTGGACGCGATGCCGGGGGGCAGGAACGCGGAGTTGGTCATCGACGACAGGCGGCCGGTGGGGCTGGTGATCGTCGTGTTGTTGTCCTTGCCGCAGTCGATGTACTGGGGCTCGGCGGACACGTTGCCGGGCAGGATGCGCTGGCTGGCAGCTGCGAAGACGGCGAAGTGGAACGAACCGGGGTCTTTGATGACCGTCCAGTAGAGCATCGAGTGGAAGCAGGTGATGACGCCGTTCTCGTCGTTACCCCAGCCGAGGATGCTGAGGATCGCGGCTTTTCCGACGTGAGCGGAGAGCTGGACAACGAAGTTTGCGGCTTCGTCGTGCTCTTGCGGCATCAGGAACAGGTTGGCGGCTTTGTACGGCGAGCCCTGGATGTCGACCATGGAGGCCGAGAGGGTGTTGAGTCCCTCGGGTGCCATGACAACGAGGCCGTCGTGAGCGAAGTGCTCGTTGCGGTGGGGGCCCATCGTCGGCGTGTGTCCTCCAGTGGGGGACCAGACCGCGGCACCGGAAAAATCCGAAGCGGGGGTCGTGTTGGCGAGATAGGTGTGGAGGCAGTAAGCGGTTACGTTCGTCGACATTTTGTGTTCCTTCTCTTCCTCAGCGAGTGTGGGAAGACTCTCACCTGGGACAGGGTGAGTCCAGGGGCGCCTGATGACGCCGGTTTCCCCACGATTGGTTACATGGTGTAACGAGGTACGTAAGATGGGTATTCAGAAGATCGATCTTTTTTCAGGCGCGCCATGAGCGGTGGATCAAAAAACCGACGATACGACCCTCTGGCGGACCGTTTGAGGGGCTTCGTTCGACGCCCAAAGATCCGAGTTTTTTCGATCGAAACTTGCGCCACGGACCGGCAAGACGTCGTTCGGATGGTGGGCGGCTTCGAACACCACGCCGACAACCGGTCGCCTTTTTTTCCGGCGCGAGTCGCCGACTCCTCATGCGCAAGATCCGCCTGGGTTGACGTCCTTCACGCGCTCCAAGAGCGACACGCGGAACTCCGTTCTGCAGGCGCTCCTGTGGGGTCCTTGCCCCCCTACAAGGTGGGTGCAGAAGCTGCCGCGAACGTCTCAGTCGTGCTTGCGGGGATCTCTTCCGAAGTCCAGGAGCCGGCCGAGGGGCTGTTGCTCGCACTCGACCTCAACGGCAGCGCGGAGCCCGCGTTCTTCGATCAGCTGACCACCATGGTGCGGAGCCGAGAGCTCGATCGCGTCCGGTTCGTCGTGCTCGGCGAGCCTGGAGCAAAGCTGGAGGCATGGACCGCCCGGATCGGATCCGACAAGGCGTGGTTCTACCGACTCGACCCCGCGCCCGACGTTCGCGCCACCCAAATCGCGCAGGCGCTCGAGGCCGAAGAGCAGCACGGCCCCGGCGTCCGCGGCGCCTGGCCCTACGGCGTTCGACCTCCTCCCAGGCCCCGCCGGCGCGTCGGGACCCTCCGAGGAGGCCCCACGGCGTCGGCCCACCCGCCGACCGAAGCACAGAGTCCTACAGACCCCAACCCGACTGAAGCGGCCGAGACGACGGAATCGGCCGATCCCGCGGACTTCGAGCATGAGTTGAGCTTGCTCGTTCGGCGCGCCGAAGCGGAGATGCAACAGGAGCGCGGGCCAGAAGCGCTGCGACTCCAGACCCAAGCCCGCGAGCTGTGCCGCGAGCACGGGCAGCCTGTTCGTGCCGTCGAAATGGAGATGATGCTCGGTGGCTACCTGATGCGCCTCGACCAGCCCCGATTGGCCGCCGCCACTTTCGTGCGAGCCGACGAGTCCGCGTACGAGCACCAGTCCTACGGCCTCGCGTCTCGGGCCCGGCTGAACGAAGGGGTCGCCCACGAGGCAGACGACAGCGTTGTCGATGCCATCCGGGCCTACCGCCGCGCGATCGAGACCGGCAAAGGGATCGGGGAGTCGCCTCGGATCGTCTTCGAAGCGTACCGGCGCGCAGGGGAGGCAGCCCTCGGCGAGGGCCTCGAGATCGACTGTATTGGCCTGTGGGCGGACGCGGTTGCCTACGGACAGGAGCTCGAGCCCGAGCAGCGGGGCGCGACGCTGAAGGAGCTCGCCAAACGCCTGTCAGAGCTGCTGACCCGCCACCGACGCTACTCGCAAGCGCGCGAGATCGACCGCATCGCCGAGCAGTTTTGAAGGGCGCCCAAACGCCGCTCAGGTGCTCAGCTTGCGCACCGGGAACGGACTGAGCCACCGCATCAGGGAGGCCGCGTCGAGCCTCGTGGGGGCCACAGACGGGTCCGTGACCTCGGGCGCCCAGTCATCGGGATTCCACGGCAGCGAGCCCTGCATGGGACGCGGCTTCGGGTCCCAAATCTGGCGGCGGAACGTCTTGCCCAGAACCGCCGCGGGCGTCAGCTCGAACAGCTGGGCTGGAAGTGGCTGGGCCGCGAGCCCACAGGCCGCCACGAGCTCGTCGGAGCCCGCCCGGGCACTGCCACCAACGCTCTGCGCGAACACCAGCGACTCGCCACGGACCACCGCGAGAGGCTCACCGGAGGGCGGTGCGAGCACATGAACGGCATCGCCCTCCCGCACCAGTCGGCTCTCATCCCAGACCAGCGGCTCGCCATCAGCATTGGCCAGCGGCCGGAACAAGGCATCTGTGGCGGTACCCGTCGAAGCAACGACCGGCGGTGCATGCTCGCCGACCGACGTCGAGTATTCCGCGCGCGCCTCGCCGTGACGCGCCACGCCCCGCGAGCCATCCGGCGAAACCTCGAGGTCGATCTCAAACGCGACCTCGCCGACCAAACCGATGCGCTCGACCGCACCCGCGGACGACCACAAGTAGAAGATCGACGCACCACCGGGGAGGTCGAGCCCATAGCGGTTCCCGCGGTAGTCGACGTCCGGGCTGGCCACGACATCGTCCCCCACGGTTTGCGACACCACGACGCCCAGGCGGTTGCGCCCCAGCGTGCAGACGTGATCCTCGGTCGAGAACGCCCGGAGCAGGCCGTCGTCACCGTAGGCGTACGTACGCGTGCCATCGCCATCGGAGCACGACAGCAGGCGCCCTGCCCCGTCCCAGGTCATGGTGACCGTTCGCTCGTCGGTGACCAGCGAGGTGAGCGTCCCGGCGGTGTGCTCCAGCTCGGTGGGCTCGCCACCATCGACGCGGTAGCTGGACACGAGACCGGTGGCGTCCCGAACGAACTCGACCCGAGGCCCGCCTTCGCAGGTGGCCTGCAGGCAGCGATCCTCGGCGTCGTATTGGTAGGCGATGTCAACGCCCTCGCCGTGCCGCCGCAGCAGCCGTCCGAACGCGTCGCGCACGTAGACCTCGAGCTCTTGGTCGCTCTGGCGCTGGGTGAGGGAGCCTTCGGGGTCGCGACGCCACTGGGTCAGCGTTCCGCCGCGCATCGCTCCAACGAGCTGCCCTGAGCCATCGTAGTACCAACGAGCTTCGTCGCCAGATTCGGTGGCTACGCCCGTGAGCCGGCCGGTGCCGTCGTACTCGAACGTCATGTCCGGCTGCCACGGCGCACGCAGCTCGAGCAGCTCGTCGGCGGGTCCGAGCGACACCTCGAGAACACGTCCAAGCGGATCGATGACCTTGCTCAAACGCCCCTGGGCGTACTCCATGCGGAAGATGTGGTGCTCGGGGTCTTGCACCCGGCACAGCCGACCATCGAGGTCGTGGCTGAACTCCCAGCGACCGCCGCCAGCATCGACCCCAGCCACGATCCGACCACCGTGGTCGTACTCCATCTGCCAGGTTGCGCCGCCGTGGTCGCGATGTTTCACCACGTTGCCCGCGTCGTCATAGATGTCGACGGAGCGGGTTGAATCGGGGTGACGGATCTCCGTGAGGCGGAGCTGGTCATCGAACTCGAACTTGGTCTCGAGCCCCAACGGATCTGTGACGGACTTGACCAGGCCTATCGGCGACAGCTTGTACGTCGTGCGCTCGCCAAGGCTATCTGTGACGAGCGTGGTCCCGCCCTCGTACGAGATCATGCGGTGAAGTCGACCGCCGTCGCCCCAGGTCCGGATACAACGAGCGCCCGCACCATGGCCGTCGTAGCCGTAGTGGAAGGCCCCTCCGCGGCGGTTGGTCTCCCGAACCAGAAGATGCGACGTGTACTCGTACAGCCGGGCGTGCCCCTCGAGGTCGCGGGCCTCGGTGAGGTCGCCGCCCGCGGAGTAGGCGTAGCGCATGACACGATCGTTGATCGAGTCGAGCTGGCCATCGCGGGTGTAGCGGAGCGAGAACACGGCCTGCCCATCGCTACGAACCGAGGTGAGGCGGGCCCGGTCGTCATAGTGCAGCTCGACGAGCGGTTGGCCAGGGCGCGCGATGGTGGAAAGCATCGCGAGGCCGCGATCGGTGTCCTTCCCGGAGGTCCCGGGCATCGGCAGGAAGTACCGGGTGCAGGTGCCGTCGAACAGCTCCCAGGCGTTGCGGCCGTGGCTGGTGAGCGTCAAGCGGCCCGCGGGGTCGTGCAGCACGTCCCCTGCGCGGGTAACCTGGTCGAGAAGGTCGAACGTGTCGAACTCGATCTCCCGCCCGGCGTCCCGAAGCACCACGCGCCCGGGCTCGAGCCAGAGCGTTTGGTCGTAGTTGTGCGCCCAACCCCACCCCAGCACGCTTTCGCGGTCGCTTCGGTGAGAGTCATACCGTCGCTCGAACCGCAGACCGAAGCGGGGCGATTCGTCGTCGACCTGCCAGGTGACCACGGCGCCGGTCGCCACATCGACCGGGTCACCGACGAGGTGCTGGTACTCGGGCGGAAGGATGTCGGCCAAGCGGGCGCTCGAGATCCGCGACGCCATCACGTGCTCCGCGCTGGGCTTCGCATAGTCGCCGCGCGGGAGCGCCCCCCCGGCCGCGCCAGCTTCGCCCCCTGCCGCGGTCGACACGTCGAAATCCGTACCGGAGGGGGCCGTCACGGCCTTGCTGCAGCGCACCGACTGCTGGGTGACCGCCGTGGAGGCGAGCGAACCCATCGGTGTGGCCATGAACGGGCCCAGCTCGACGAGCAGGGGTTTTCCGTTGAGCGTGATCCCGCTACAGAACGCCATGGGACGCGCTTGCGGGAGCGGCGGAGTGGCCATCGAGACACAGCCCGCGTGGGCCACCGGGAGGCCGTTGACGGTCATGACGCAGCCCCCCGCGGAGGGAGGCGCGGAGGCAGACTCCATCGCAGCGGTCTGTGGGGCCCCACCCCCGGCAGCGGGATCCATGAGCTGACCGACGTACGGGGTGACCGCGTCGGACATGCCGGAGACCATGTCCCCGATGAGGAGGAGTCGCTTAGCTGACATGTCTGCTCATGTGTCCCTTAGGCATACGCCGGGAAGGGGCAGGAGATTCTAAAAGCGCCCCTGGAGCCTCAAACCGGCGTAGCCGCGGCCCATGCTGGGCGTGAATGCCATGTAGCGCATTCTGCGCTTTATTCCGATGCCCAGCATCGCGGCACCCCCTGCGAGCAACACTGCAGTCGTGACCGAGCCGGCGATGATGAGCCCGTTGGCACGTCTCCGGTTCTCCCGGGCGAGCTCCTTCTCGGCGTCGAGCATCATCATCATCTCGGCCTCCGTGGCGTCCTCGTCGTTTTCTTCGTCGAGGACTCTTGTGGCCTTCCGGCGGTTGATACCACCCACGATGATCATGGAGGTCGCCCCCAGGCCGGCGGTCATGGTGAGGGCACCGGCGATGATCAAGCCCGATCCGGACCGGCCCGGAAAGGTGGGCCTGTCCGGCGGCTGCGGGGGCAGCGGAGTCTTGGTGTCGACGCCCGCGGTGGGGGGCGGCGGAGGTCCGCATGGCGGCGCGCCCAGGGCGGTCTCCGCCTCGCTCAACAGCTTTTGCAGCTCGTCGTGGGACTCCAGCGCAGCTTTGCTGGGGTCCATCGCACCGCCGTACTCCTCGCGGTACGTCGCCAGGTATTTGTTGTAGTGCCCCTGCGCCGTGCACAGCAGCTTGGCGGCCCGTTTGTCCCCCGCCGCCCGCTGCTTCCGGTAGGCCTCGCGGTAGACCTCGAGCGCGATCAGCAACGTGTTGTCGCGCTCCTCCAGGTTCACCTTGTTCTCGGGCAAGACCTCGAGAATACGCGCGTACGTGCGCGCCGCCTCGGCGTACTGCCCGTCCTCAAACATCTGCTGGGCTTCGGCGTTGAGACGCGTGGCGTCCTCGGCTTTCTCGCCGGGCATGTCGCCGGGCTGCGCAAGCGCGGTTCGAGGTGCGGCAACCGCTGCCGCGAGGAAGATCCCCAGTACGAGACGTCGCTTAGCTGACATGTGCTCTTTTATCCGCCACAGACATACGTGCAGAGGGGCTGGAGATTCTAGAATCGCCCCTGGAGGCTCACACCGACGTAGCCGCGGCCCATCTCGGGCGCGAACGCGATGTAGCTCAATCGGCGCCGGACGCCGACACCCAGCATTGTGGCACCGCTGGCGAGGAGAACGGCGGTGAGGACCGACCCGCCGATGATCAACCCGTTCGCCCGCGACTGATTCTCTTCGGCCAGCTTCTTCTCGCTCGCGAACGTCATCATCTCCGACTCCGTGGCGTCCTCGCTCTGACTTCGGTCGAGAACGGTCTGGGCCTTCCGGCGGTTGATGCCGCCGATGACGATCATCGAGGTCGCGCCTAAACCGAACGTCATCGTGACGGCTCCAGCGACGATCAGACCGATGCCGTTGGGTCCTCGCGGAGGGTCAGGCGGGGGGGGTTGGAGGGCTCCGTCGATGCCGGGCTCGACCACCACGGGTGGAGGTCCGCATGGAGGCGCGCCCAATGCGGCTTCCGCGTCACTCATCAGCACCCCCAGCTCCTCGCTGGACGCGAGCGCGGCTTTGCTGGGGTTCATCGCGCCGCCGTACACCTCGCGGTAGGTCGCCAGGTACGTCTCGTAGAGGCCGTCAGCGGTGCACAGCAGTTGGGCCGCACGCCGCGTGGCCTCCTTGTCCCCCGCGACACGCTGCTTTTTGTAGGCCTCCCGATAGACCTCGAGCGCGATCAGGAGCGTATTGTCTCGCTCTTCCAGGTTCACCCGGTTTTCGGGCAAGACCTCGAGGATTCGTCCGTAGATGCGCGCTGCCTCGGCGTAGTTTCCGTCGGCAAACTTCTGTTGCGCCTCGGCATTGAGACGCGTGGCCTCTTCGGCTTTCTCGCCGGGCATGTCTGCAGATTGCGCGAGCGCGCGCCTGGGTGTGGCAACCGGCGCAGCGAGAATGATCCCCAGAAGCACCGAAACGATGCGGGGCAAAGACGACATGGGTGGCATGGTCCCCTCGCAGTCTCGCCGCGTCAATTCTAAGCTGACGCGGCCACGAGCCCCGATGCAGATCTTCAATCGACTCTCCACCGCCGTCCTGCTCACGGCGCTCGCCACGTTGAGCGGATGCGTGTCCCGGGAGTACGTGACCCGAACCGTGCTCTACTCGATTGCCAACAGCGATCCCGACCTCAAGAAGCTCCGGGTCTATCCGAACGTCAGTTTCGTCGCCGTCTATAGCCGCGAGCTCGGAAAGGCGACCGACGTCAGTGGATCGGCCGGCACCGTCGAGGCGGGCTTTCGTGGAAAACGCATCGAGGTCGAGGTCAAGCGCAAGCTGCCTGGTGCTGTCATCAAGCGCGAGGAGCTCGACGGCGAGCCCGTGCTCTGGGTGACCTTCGACGAGCGGTGCGTCGAGGTCGAGTGCTCCTACGGTTTCGTGCGCACATCCGACGGGTTGTTCCGGTTGTTCCGCGTGCCGGCGCTCAACGGCTACGGCGAGCCCGACGTCTACCGAAAGCGCGTCTCCCCTCGCAAGACGATGGAGCGCACCAAGATCTACTCACGCACCGATGCGACGGCGGTGTACTTCACGACGCGCGGACATGCAGCCTCGGTGGGGCTCGAGATCAAGAAGCGTGACGACGTCGACATCGAGGTCATCACGGCACCCAAGGAAGGCGTACGCCCCGGGCGCTGAGGGCCGCCTCGTTCGCTACAAGGAAGTTCGGCGCAGGGTCAGGGTTCGGCGAATGTCGCCGAGCCCCTCCTTGGTGGACCGGAACTTCGCCTTCTGGCGGATGACCTTGGCCACGCACAGACCCAATGGGGTCTTCGAGTGCGGCGTGCGCGAGTACGCCTCGGACACCCGACCGTTGGCGGCGACGCTGAAGTCCACGGTCACGAGCGTCTTGTCGATCGCGCCATGTTTCGCGGCGCACTGGTTGAGCGCCGCGCGAATCTTGCCCAAGCCGCGATCGACGTCTCCTTTTTCGAGCTTGCGCTTGACGCTCTTGGTGCGCTTTCGAATCTGCGGCTCGGGCTCGTCTTCCTCGAACGGCTCGAACCCCGTCGGATCAGCGACCGGAGCCTCAACCTTCGTGAGCGGGAGCACCGGATCTTCATCCGGCGGCTCCAGCAACCACAACGCCAGTGCCACCCCGCCCACCATCGCGAGCAGCGCGAATCCGACGATCATCAACATGAAGTTGCGTCGGCTTCGCTTCTCGGCTTCGAGGTCGAAGCGTCGCTCCTGACGGGAATTGTCGGGCATGAGGGGCAAAACGCTCAGACCACACTGGGAGGTCCACGTCAACTTCGGCGTCGTCCAGGCGCGAGGTGCGCACCTGTTTTCCCTGGACGTGACGGGACTGCTAGCCTTCCGGGACCCCGATGCAGGTGCTTCGAGTCACGCGGAAAGACGGCCATGCCTGGACCGTGCCGATCGAGCCGGACCGCATCAACATTGGCCGAGACCCGCACAACGAGCTGGTCCTCGAAGACGACGCGGTCTCGCGGGAGCACTGCCTGATCGCGCGCGAGGGGCACGCGATCGTGGTCAAGGATCGCGGCACCCCGAACGGCACCTTCATCAACAACGAGTTCCTCAGTGAGCCGCGGCAGCTTCACGAGGGAGATCGGGTCTACATCGGTCCCTTCCTCCTCGAGTTGGTCAGCTTGGCCGACGAGGCCCACCGAAGCGTTCAGCCGCTGTCCGGTCCGAACGGACCCGTGCTGCGGCAGCGATCGATGACGGCCGATGATCGCTACGCGGACCGGCTGCGAGGGTGGGCGCAGCGCTGGGACATGGGCGGCCGCCTTCGCTCCGAGCTGCTTCGTGGCCGCCTGCTCACCGAAGCCCGCGAACATCTTCGAGCCGGGCCCGTCGATCCACTCATCCGCACGTTCGTGACTGCGAGCGCCCGCCGAGGCACGACTCGCGGGGTTGGTATCGGGCTTGGAGTCTTCGCGGCGGTGACGCTCGTCGCCGGGGGACTGTGGGTCACGAAGCCCTGGGAGAGCGCGGAGGAGACACCCATCGCCGCCGACGAGGAAGAGCCCACCCTCGAGCCGCTGCCGCTGCAAGCCAAGCGCGCGGCCGCCCCCCCGGTGGAACTGACCTGGGTCGAGCACAAGGTCATCCCCGCCGAATCGATCGATGACATCGCTCGCCGCTATGGCGCGACGGTCTCCAACGTCGCGCGGTGGAACGAACTCAACCCGGATGCACCGGAGATCGAAACCGGACGTACGCTGCGGATCCACGCCGCCAAGGCTCCGCTCCCCCAGCAGCTCATCGAGTTCGAGCTCGACCGAGACTACGACTGGAAATCGCTGAGCGACCGCTTCGACGTCGACCCGGCCAAGCTGCGCTCGTACAACCCCGGCGTCGAAGAGCTTCAGGAGAACCAGCGCATCGCGGTCTGGATCAACCCCAAGCCCTACACCCGGCGCTCGGAGACGCTCGAGCTGCCCGAGTTCGAGATCCGCCCCGGCGCCATCTCGGTGGGCGCACCCAACCAGGGCAAGCTCAAGAATGGGGTCCAGATCCCCGAGAGCCCGCTGTACATCCGCCGCTACAAGAACATCATGTGGGGCTCGAGCCACACGATCGAGACGCTGCTCGGAGCCGTGGCCCGGTTTCGCCAGGACCTCACGTTCGACCACGAACTCGTGCTCGCGGACATGTCGCGTCGCAACGGCGGCGAGTTTAGGCCGCACAAGTCTCACCAGGCCGGTCGCGACATCGACATCTGGATGCCGACGCTCAAGGGCGTCTACAAGCACAAGTATCTCGGCAACGGAAAAGAGCGGGAACGCAAGCCCCGCTCGAGCGAGGTCGATTGGTATGCGACCTGGGGACTCGTCCGTGCGCTGATGGAGACCGGCGAGGTGATCAAGATTTTCCTCGACTACCCGCTGCACGAAAAGCTGCATCGTGCGGCCGTGGAAATGGGCGCGACCGAAGAAGAGCTCGCGAAGATTCAGTGGCCGCGAGGGCGCGGCGCCGGAGGGGCGATCGTGTCGCACTCGGCGGGGCACGTCGGACACATCCACGTTCGGTTCAAGTGCGCCCGAACGGATCAGGACTGTCGCAACAACAGTATTCGCGGCCTCGGCGACGACGAGTAAGCGGGGTTTCATCGTGAGGGGAAACCTCTCGGTTTCCCCCGCTGCGGGAGCAAAGCTCCCCCTTCCAAGTTCGGGCTGCGCCCTCGCCGACGGAGCTCATCGTGACGGGAAACCTCTCGGTTTCCCCCGCTGCGCGAGCAAAGCTCCCGCAGCTCCCCTTCCAAGTTCGGGCTCCGCCCTCGCCGACGGGGTTTCATCGTGAGGGGGATTCTAGAGGCAGGGGTCTTTGACCGGGACGCCCAGCGCCGCGGCGGCGTCGCCTTCGGGCAACGACTGGCCAACAACATCGCAGATGGTGCGAATGAAGCTCGTGTGTGCGAGCGGCCAAACCCGCAGGGTGCCGTCGAATCCGGCGGAGACCAGGTGCGCGCCATCTTGGGTGAGCTTGAGCCCGGTGACGACGCGGTCGTGCCCAGGAAGCACCAGTTCGCGCCCCGTATCCAGCCGCCACAACCGCACGGTCTTGTCGTTGCCCCCGCTGGCCAAGACTTCGAGGTCTCGGCTGAACACGAGCGCGGTGACGGACTGCTCGTGTCCGACCAACGCTCGGGGCGACTCGCTGGGGTGCTCCGAGGTCAGGTCCCACACCAACACCCGACCATCGGCGCCACCGGTCGCGAGTTTCTTGCTGCGGCCAAACGCGACCGAGCGAACCTCTTCCCGGTGGTCCCGCATCTCGTACAAGAGCTTCCCGTTGCTCGCGTCCCAGACATGGGCCTTGCGATCCGTGCTGCCCGAGGCCACCTGGGTGCCGTCCGGCGAGACCCGGACCTGCAGGATTTCCCCTCCGTGACCACGCATCGAGGTGGACGTGCCGTCGGCCACATTCCACCGAATGAGCACACCATCGAGCCCTCCGGTGAACACGACGTCGCCAGCCGGGGACACCGCCATGGCGACGACCTCGTCGGAATGACCGGCCCATGTTGTCGCGGCCTCCGGGGCTGAGGCGTCCCACAGCCTCACGCTTCGGTCACTGCTGATCGACACGAGTCGGCCATCGGGGAGATACGACAATCCGTTGACCGGCCCCGTATGCCCCTCCAGAACCGTCGGGGGACGTTGTGGCTTGGACAGGGACCACACATGAATCGGACCCGCCTCCGTCCCGGCTGCGACAAATCTCCCCTCCGGATCGATCGCACCGGCTTTGAGCAGACCGGACGCACCGTTGAGAATCACAGGCGTCCGCCAGCGGCTGCGATCGGCGAGCGTCCACACTTTGACCTCTGCGGTGGAGAGCCCCAGCACCGTGTCCGAGTTCGAAACCCCAAAGTCCTGGACTGCGGTGGCACCCACGCGAAGGATCGCGCCACCACGCCCGGCCGACCCCCCGAACGCGTCCCAGACACGGACCGAGTTATCCTCGCCCCCGGACGCCACGCGAAGTCCATCCCTCGACACCGCCACAGCTCGCACGCCCGCGGCATGTCCGTCGAGCACTTGAGATGTGATCACCGTCCGAGATTTTTCGAGGTCCCAAACCCTCACCGTGTTGTCGGTCGCCCCGGTCACGGCCCGATTGCCCGCCGCCAGCACCATCTGGGTGACGTCGCCGGAGTGACCGGGGAGCGAGATGCTCGCGACGCTCGGATCTTTCGGCCGCAGGTCCCACATCCGCATGCCCGCGCCGCCGGCGGTGATCAACCAATCCCCATCGGAGGTGAAGCCGACGGACTCAACCACGCCCGTGTGCCCGACCAGGGGGAAGGCCGGCAGCAGACCGGCCTTCTTGTTCTTCTTTCCGCGCCTGCGCCGGGTGCCCCGAGGCCACAGAAAGACCTCTCCTGCGGATGTCCCCGTGGCTGCCCATCGAAGGTCATCGGAGACCGCGAGAGCCGTCACCCCACCGAGGTGTTCGTCCAGGGTGCGGACTCGTGCAAGCGAGCCGTCCTCTCGCAGCGACCACTGACGCGCCACGCGGTCCTCCCCTGCCGACCACAACGAAGGCGGGTCCGAAGCATCGAAGACCAGGCTCGTGATGGCGTCCTCGTGTGCCTTGCGGGTCGATCGTGGGTCCTGCGGAGCGTCCGCGTCCCACAACACCAACACGCCGGTCTCATCCGCGGAGGCTAGGCTTCTTCCATCCGGGTGCCAGGCGACCGAAAGGATGCGCCCCTTGTGCTCGCGCAGCAGGACCCCCGAGGCCGCGGGTTCGTCCGCGCTTGCATCCCACAGCCAAACCTTGCCGCCATCCCCGCCCGTCACCAGGCGCGTCCCGTCCGGAGAAAACGCCAGCACATTAACGGCACCGATGTGCCCACGCAGCGTCGAAACGCGGCCCGGGGACGGTGCCGAAAAATCCCAGATCCGGGCGCTCCCGTCCTCGCTCGCGCTGGCGACCCGAAGGCCATCCGGTGAGAACTCAACGTCGGTCACCGGCGCGATGTGGCCGCGCAACACGGTCTCACGCTCCTGCGCGAGCGTGCCATGGGCGGACCGTTGAAGGTCCCAGACAGGGTCCGACAATAGCGGGCGTCCCTGGCTTCGAGCAACCTGGGCGACCGCACTCTCGAGCAGGAGGCGCCGCGTCGACTTGGCTTCCGTCTGAACCGCTGCGATGAGCGCGGCCAACTCGACCGGCTTCGACTCCGGTCGCTCCTCAAAATCCGGTGGTGGGTCCAGGTCTGTGTCGATGGTGCTGCCGTTCCAGAGCTCGAGGAGATCGGCTCGGAACACGAATGCCGCAACCCCGCCACCGATCACGATCACGCCCAAGACCAGGAACAGCACCAGCATCTGCAACCGGAACAACCGACCGTTGCGACTCTGCTCGACGAAATCGCGGTGCAACGCGCCCGGCGTGGGGCTCTGGTTGATCCCCGCCGCGAGCCACTGCTCGGCGATCCGCACGACCGAGCCGCGCAAGAGCTTCCCCTTGGGTCGTCCGGAGTCCTGCCAACTGCGCGCCAATCCGTCGAAGTGCTCGAACTGCTGCATCCACGGTGCCGCGGCGTCGAACGCACCGAGCTGCGCAGCGGCCCCCTGAGCCACGGGAGATGGGGCCGCGACGGGCTCCGGGGCGGGTGACGCCAGCGCCGAAAGCCCTGCGATCGCGGCTTGCTCCTGACCAGGTTGGGCGAGCATCAGCATGCTGCCCCCGACCGAAACCACATCTCGTCCCGACACCACGACCGGTCGACCCACGCGGGCGTTGTTGACGAACGTGCCGTAGGTGCTCGCGAGGTCCTCGAGCAGATAGGCACCGGGCAACTCCGGCATGGGGCTGAGGCGGCAGTGGGACCCCGAGACACCACGTTCATCGAGCACGACGGTGGAGCGAGGATCCCCTCCGACCACGATGACTCCCTCGGCGCGCACGACCCGGCCACGGCCGTTCTCGAGCGATGCGATCACGACGCAGATCATGGGGGCAACGGGGGCGGCACCAGCGGGTACCGCAGCGGCGGAATCTTAGCAGGCCCACAGTGCCCGTCGTGACGGGGAGTTGACCGGCACAGGGATTTCCGCAACCCTCGCTGTTCGGTGAGAGCCCTCGTCGCGGTCGTCTTCTTTTTGGTGTGCAGTCTCGTCTCGGGCTGCACCGCTCGGTACGTCCTGGGTGACGCCGCACTGCGCGACGCCAAGGCCCGGGACAAGTTCGGGGAACTCGGCGTCTACGTCACCCACCGAACGATCCCCGTCTACGAGCGGGACGAGTTCAGCCAGAAGCGTGTCGATCGAACGATCGAAGACAACTCGCGAAAGGGCCGGCTTCGGCGGCCGATCGGTCGCAATGCGGTTGGGCTCATCGTGGACGAGGACATCCGCAACGGTGCCCGGCGCCTGTGGGTGACCTTCAGCCGCAGCTGTCGCGAGGTGAAGTGTGCATACGGGTTTGTGCAAACGGAGGATGGCCGCTATCGCCTCGTCGACCTGCCCGAGCGCGAGGACTACGAGAAGTCGAGCGTGTATCGGTCGTGCGTGATGAAGCGGCAGGAGCTCAAGGTGGCCAAGCTGCGTGCCCTTTCCGATGCGAACGCGGTCTACCGCCTCGACCGCAAGCGGAAGAAGCGACCCAAGACCGTCTTCCTCGAGGTCAAGCGCACCAACAAGCGGCGCACCAACGAGAAGTTCGACCCCGAGAGCGGCAACTGAGCCGCACGCCACAGAACGGTGTCCTCAGCCCCCCACGAGGGACTGGGTCGCTGTACGACCGCTCGCGAACTCGCGCAGGGGGCGCTCGAACCGGGCTGGCCGATCGAATTGGCTCCGTGAACCCTACCCAAGCACACGTGTCGGCTCGATCCTCGCAGCGAGTTTGCAACCCTGCGTTCTGTCCCACATTCTTCTACACAGATGAGGGAGGAAGCTGGGGAGCTTCTGCGGCAGTCGCAGCCGTGCGCCTTTTACGCGCGCACATCCCGTTCCTCTTGGGAGCGGGGTTGTAATGCGTAGCTTGCCCGGCACCACCCTCGAGGGTCGCTATCACGTCCTCGAGATGATCGGCGAAGGCGGCATGGGACACGTGTTCCTCGCCGAACACGTCACGCTCGGGCGCAAGGTCGCCATCAAAGTGCTCCGCGAGGAGCTGATGATGGAGCAGGCCAACATCGACCGGTTTCTTCAAGAAGCCCAAGCCGCCTCATCGATCCACCACCCGAACGTCGTCGACGTCACCGACTTTGGCCGGGCCTCCAACGGCTTGGTCTACTTCGTGATGGAGCACCTGGTCGGCGAAGAGCTCACCGGGATGATGCACCGCCACGGATCGCTGCCGTGGCCCTCCGCCCAAGCCATCATCCTTCAGGTCGTCCGCGGACTGCGGGCCACCCACGAGCAGGGCGTCGTCTACCGCGACCTCAAGCCGGCCAACATCTTCCTGACCCGCAGCCCCGAGGGCTCCTTGCTGGTCAAGCTGCTCGACTTCGGCATCGCGAAGCACACGGGCAACACTGCGCGCCCGCGAACGAAGCCCAACTCCGTCTTTGGCACCGCGCGATACATGTCGCCGGAGCAGGCGGCGGGCAAAGATGTGGATGGGCGCTCGGACATCTACGCCACCGGCGTCGTGCTCTACGAGCTGCTGGCTGGGCGGGCCCCCTTTGAGAGCGACAACTACATGGAGGTCGTCCGGTGCCATGTCGCCGACCCCATCCCGAAGCTTCGCGAGGTAGCGCCCGACGCCCAGATCCCAGAAGTGGTCGAGGCGTTGGTCATGCGCGCGCTGGAGAAGGACCCGGCCAAGCGATTTCATGACATGGCCGAGTTCGAGGTGGCGATCAACGCGGCCTCGATGGATGACGCGACGCGAATGGGCGTCGGCCTGGGTGACGGGCTTGGAGCGGTCCAGCAGGACGGCTTCGACGATGTCGACCACACGATGATCTGGGACGCGGAGCAAGGACGCGTGGCACGTGCCAACGCACCCGGTGCAGCGCCGGCGGCCGAGAACGTCGACGCCACGATGATTCGACCCCGGCCCGATTTTGCTGGGGTTCCAACCCCCGCGCTGCGTGGTCGCAGTGCCGCGCGGGTCGTCGTGGCTGGCCCCGGTGCCCCGCCGCGCCAAAGCACGGTGATTGCGGCACACATGCCGGCGCCTGGCCCCGAGCCGATGCCTCCGCCGATGCAGGACTTTGCCGCCCCTGTATTTCAGAGCATGGATGCGCCGGCTCAAGCGTCCCCGGCCCCTGAGGTGCGCCGGGGCGATGGAGCCTTCTTCGCGTCCACAACCAACAGCGCCGGCGGGCTCGGCGATGGTCGTGCAGCACCGGTTCTCCCCGGGGGCTCGTTCGCTCCCCCGGCGGCCGCATCCAAACCGCACGAGCACCAGACCCTCCCTCCGGTCAACTGGGCTCCCAACCCGGCGACGGGAAACCACGACCGTGGCCCCGAGCAGAACTCCACCGAAGAGTTCGCGCTGCGCCTTCCTGCGCGAAGCCACTCCCGCAACCGGGCGGTCTTTGCCGTCATCCTCGCAGCCGTCCTGCTCATCGGAGTCTCCGTTGCGGCCTGGGCCGTGTTCGGTGGCGACGCCGAGTCCGGTGATGAAGACGTCTACCCCACGGTCGCAGCCGAGGGTCTCGAGCCACTCCCGTTGAGCAAGGCCAAGACGAAGACCGCACCCAAACCGGTGGAGGACGACTTCGAGCCCGACAACGACTTCGAGCCCGACGACGACTTCGAGCCCCGGGATCCTCCCGCGGTGGTGCCGAGCGTCAGAGACGACAACGAGCCACCTCCACCACCAAGGCGGCCAGACCCCGACCCTGACGACCAGGTCGCGGAGCCCGAACCCGACCCAGAGCCGCGGAGGCGCCCCGTCGAACGTCGGCGGCCGAAAACGTCCAAGCGCAAGTCCAAGAGCGACCCCGTGCGCCGCGGTTTCGGAAAGGCCAAGAAAGCCATCGCCTCGTGCGGGTCCGAGCACGGAGCGCTCTCGGGCACGGCCTTCAACGTGGGGTTCGACGTCGCCAACGGCAGGGCAACCAACGTCAAAGTCCAGTCCCCGCACAATGTCACCTCGGTGGGTCGGTGTGTCGCCCGTGCGGTCTCCTCCCACGCGCGCTTCAGCGGGGCCGACCGTTTCGGGCAGACCCAGCGCGTGAAGTTCTAGCGGCAACTCCCGGCGAGCTCAGCCCTCGTTCGACGTCCCGACGACCTGGCCGTGGTCGCGGAGCACTCGCTCCCACAGGTCTTCATCTTCGAGGAGAAACCGGTCGCCCTCGATCAGCAGGGGCCGTCGCGCGGAGACTTTGCGGTAGGGCGTGGGCTCGGCATCGGGTTCGTCCTGCGGGTAGTCGTCCATCCGAACGAGATCGGTCACGAACACACCTTCTTCGTCCAACTCGAGGCTGCGTGTGAGGACGAACTTCCGCGTCGTTCCGTCACCGAGGTCTCGGGTTTCGCGTTTCTCGAGGATGAACTGCGCGCGTCCAATGCATCCGCGCTCCGTTTCCCACACCGGGAGTTCGGCGAGTCGCTTGTTGATGATCGGGACAACCTGCGAGACGCCGACACACGCTCCCTCGGCATCACACCGATCGCTCTGCAGTACCAGCACCGGAGTCGCGCCGATCGAGTGAAGCCGCACCCGTGCGCCATGCCGGTAGCCGCGCAACAGGCCCACAGCATGGACTTCGACCGCGCTGTCCGTCCACAGCGCGAGCGCGGCTGCCCCTTCAACCTCTCCGGAGGTCAGCTCATCGGTCGCCGCCCACAGTACCGTTCGGTCCTCGCCAGCAGAGTTCATGACCAGGTCGGTCTCTTCGACAAGGTCGGTGGAGACGAGCTCGCCGGCGGGTTCGAACCCGGGGCAGTCGAAGCCCTCGGAGAAGGCCGGCGGAATGACCTGACCGCACGCATTCATCATCGGACCGCCCCGCCGCATCGCCTGGCGATCCACTGACGGCGAGGTCAGCGTCAGCCACGTGATCGGCGAGAGCGCTTGCCCCTCGCGCTCTTCTTCGCTGAGACCATCAAACGAGCACAGGGCCGGCACCCGGGTCCGCTTGGGCTTGCAGCCAGCTCCCACGGCCGCGCCCAACACCATCGCGGCGCCCAGCACCAACGAGATGGAACGAACGGTGGAAGCCTGCTTAGGCATGGGGTTCTTGCGGTGGTTCATCGGTAGAGGGGGACGCAGCGGGAGGGGACTGCTCGCCCCCGACCTCGGCATAGGCCTTGGCGAACTCGGGGCCAAACAGCATCTCGGTCATCACGCGGTCATCCACCATGACGCTCCGATACAGGGCCACAAACTGTTCCCACTTCTTGGATGTTTGGTTGCCCCACCCTCGAACGGTGCGTTCGATTTCGTCGGGGTCGAGCCGTGCCAACAGGGCGCGTCCGCCCTCGGCAACACCGTTGAGCAGGGCCACTTGGTGGATCATCGTATCGGCGAAGAGTCCCGAGAGCTGGGCAACACGCTCCGGTCCGGAGTGCCGGAAGTCCAGAAGGTGTCCGAGCATCTCGCCCGAAGTCTGCGCGACGTGCAGCGGGGTGAACTCCTTGATCGCCTTCACCCCCATCTCCCGACCGAACTGCTCCTGGCCGCGTTGGAGCTCGACCAACCCCTTCGCGCAGATCTCGAGGACGTCGCGCACGCGGTGCAAAAACTGCTGCATCTCCCGCTCCGTCGTTGGGGGCGGCACCTCGGGGAGAATCTGCTCGGCGAACTCGGTGACCGATCCGTAGCCGCCAGTGAAGGGCGACGATGCCGACTCGACGCCGTCCGAGGGAGAAGAGCGAACGAATTCCCGCCGGATGAACTCCTCCGCCTGCTCACGGGCGTAGTTTGGAAGCGCGGCGAGCTGGCTACGGAGCTCTTGTTCGAACTGCACCCGGGCGTTTTGAACCGACTCATGGTGCGGACGCAGGGCCGCGAGCGCGCCGTGAATCTGCCGCATCGGCACGTGAGCGGTCTGATGGGCGTTGAGCGCAGGTCGGCCGTCCGGCTCCGCCGCCGCGTTTGGATCGATCACGCCCGCGGCCGCCGACTCCGATGTATCCGGCGCTTGCATCCAGCCCCCCGCGGCCTGCACTGGAACACCGCTGGGTTGGGTCCCTCCCGAGGGAGCGTGACTTGGAACGATCGTGGTCGCGCCGTGCGACATCAGCAGCTCGAGGTCTCCCATCACCACGGTGGCCTGAGGCTCGATCGGGACCGACTGCCCCACCTCCACCCGGAGGCCCTCGTACACGGACCCGTTGGTCGAACCGAGATCGAAGAAGCGTGCCTTGGCGTCGTCAAACCGAATGACGGCGTGCCAACCCGACACGAACGGGTACGGCAGTGCGAGGTCGTTGAGTCGGTTCCGACCGATGCGAACCGGGGAGTTCGAGAACTGATAGTCGGTCGTGTCGCCGGTCGAGGTCGACCGTACGGTGATGCGAACGTGCCTCAAGCTCGTCTCCGGATCAGGGGGTGAGGTCCGGGCGCGTCGGTGCCCCGGGGAGGTCCCCCTTGGACGGTGTGCTCGGGCGCGACGGCGTCTTGGGCCCGCTGGGGAGCCCGGGCTTCTTGGGTTTCTTCTCGTCGATCTCCTTGCTCCGCAGGGGATCGTCGAGGTCCTCCTCGAGCTTCTTTCGATCCCGAAGCCTGCGCCGCTTGGGCTCGGGTTTGGGGGGAGGTCCCAGCGGCGCGCACGTGGCCCCCTGAGCCTCAAACCCAGATGGCGGCATCTCTCCGCCGCTGACCTCGCTACGATCGAGGTACACGAAGAAGCACGGGTCGGGGATGTTCTTGCCCACGGGGTCGCGAGCGCAGACGTTCTCGGGGTGCCGCCGCGGGATCTCGTAGAGCGTGTACCAGCTGGTGCCCACGCTCTCGCGAAACAAGCCGGCCGCCATCAAATGCGTGGCGTCTTCTTTGAGGGCGATGGTGCGGTTGTCGTCCGCTTCGGGCGCGAGGATCAACTCGTCCACGGAGAGAAAGTCCTCTCCGAGTTCTTCGGCTTTCTCCGAGGCCCACAGCTGTGCCGAATCGACGTCCTCCGCCGCCAGCTCCCCGCGGAGTTGGTAGACGCGGACCATCGTTGGGAGCGATTCGCCCTCATCGTTGGGGTTGACGCGATCGCTGGCGCCGATGACGAGCGAGATGCCCCACTCCACGCTGTCGGGTTTGCACGTCGGTTCGTCGTCCTTGCACCCGCCCGTTGCGGCGAGAACGAATCCCAGGGAGACGAGGCTGACGAGGTGGTGAATGTGTGCGCCCATGAGAGGTCAGGCGAGGTCAGGCGAAGATGGAGGGGTCGAGGGGAAAGCCGCGCTGGACGATGTCTTCGAAACATCGCGGCTGGGCCCCGGTGAACTGCCAGGTGCGGCTGCCAGGCACGAGCGTGAACACATCCTGGACACCCAGGCGCCCCGAATCATCGAGCGTGGGTTCGGAGATCTGCGTGATCCGGTCGACGCCGTCGGAGAAGTGCTGGAGCGTGACCGCCAGAGACACCGAGCGCATCGTCAGGCCTCCGACGTTGGCGGGGTCTGCCGTCTCGGCGAGCATCGCTCGGAGCTGCTGAAGACCGACACCGCTGTTGGCTGCCCGAATGCCGATGAGCTGGCTGCAAGACCGCGACACCATGCCCATCACGGCTCCAGCCTCCCCCGACTCCACGTTCTCCACCGCGATGCGATCCGGCCCCAGGCTGAGCGCCGCTTCGAGTGAGTGACCTGGGCGACCGACGCGAGTCATGACGACGGACGTCGAAGGGAACGGCGTCACGTCGGAGCCAGGACTGAGTAGGGCGACCTGGAGCTCGTGGGGAGCGCCTCCGCCAAGCAACGAGGCCATCAGCCACGTCGAGCTTGCGCCCGGACCCACGCAGATCAGCAGGCTCATGCGGGAGGCGACACTCGCCGAGAGCAGTGCCAGCATTCCCGGCGACGCGACCCCGACGCGGGCCAATGCCTCGGTCGTCGCCGACCCCGCCGGCACCCGCTTGCGAAGCGAAACGATGCTGCCGCTGGGCTCGTAGGCGGCATGGACCGCATACTGGCCGAACACCCCCCGCGCAGCTACGGTCGAGGAGGAGAGCGTGACTCCGGTGGCCCGGCGCACCCAAGCGTTGAGACCTTGAGCGCACGTAAAGGGGCTCTGACCTTCGGAGACATGTCCCCCGCGGTTGACCCTGGCGCGTGTTGACGCGATGAAGACGACTTCCTCGGGTTGCCCCTCCAGCAGCCCGGAGATCGGACCGTCGCCGACCATCTCTGCCAGCATCCGAGCGTGGAGCCCTTGCACGTCACCCAGGCTCCGAACGGCGGATGCGGCTTGAAGCGCGGCGGTGAGCATGGTGCCGACCTTCGCTCGTACGCCGGCCTCCCCTGCGAGCACGGCCGAGGACACACGCCGCCAGACCACCTCGAACACTCGGCTGATCAACACCTCCGGATCGGCGTCTTGAAACTCGAAACCTCCGGCCGAAGACGCGCCAGCGGCCGGCATGGCGGCGCTGGGGGGCCGCGAGGGAGGTTGTGGCGGCGGCCCCGAAGGCTGGGGGCGGCTCGGCATCGGCGCTTGGGCCAGCCGAGGAAACACCGCCGCGCGGGTCGCTGCCTTGGCTGCGGTCAGGGCAACCGGCTGCTCTGCCCGCGCGGCACCCGGCGCGAGATCGTCCATCATCGGCGGCGGGGCGGGCCAATCCCCCTCGGCATTGGGACCGGCCGGAGGCGCCCCGACCCCGGGAGGAGCCCCCGGAGGTAGCGGCGCCGCCTCGATCGAGGTCGACTCCACACCTGACAAGGAGAAGCGGAGCTTGGTGTCCCCGATCTCCACCACATCATCGGGCTGAAGCACGTGCGGGCCACGAAGCCTCCGTTGGTTGACGAAGGTCCCGTTCGTCGACTCGAGGTCGAGAATCGTCAGGGCGCTCCCGGTGACGAACACGCGCGCGTGTCCCCCCGAGGCCGCGGCGTCGGCCAGCACGACGTCATTCGACGGCCGGCGTCCTAGCGTCACCTCAGGCTTCGCGAACTCCGGCGAACGCGTCGATTCGCCGGCGCTGTCGATGAACACGTGAACCCGCATCAGGTCGACCAGAAGAGTGCCCTAAACCGGCACGCCGTCCTAGGTCGATCGACCGTCTGCGGGCGTCGTTTCACCTGCGTGGAGCCCCTGCATGCACCGCTGTGCAGGGGATCCTCGGGCCAGACCGCACAATGCGCCGGGTTTCGGCCCGAGGATGGGTGTGGGACACTCCGGTACCGGCTGTGAACCGTGTCAATGAGGTCACCAAGGACTGTTTCAACGCCCTCATCCAATTGAGGAGCGTCGGTCAAGGTGCGGGCGCTCGACCCGAGCACGTCTATCAGCGGCTCCAAGCCTACGTCGACGAGGCGATCGAGCGCGGCAAGAGCACTCGGATGGCCGAGAGCGACCTTGCCGACATCATGTACGCGATCGTGGCCCACGCCGACGAACTCGCTCAGATGAAACCGGGCCCGCTGCGGGACCACTGGGCTCAGCGTCCGCTGCAGCTGCGTTACTTCGGCGAGAACGTCGCCGGAGATGGTTTCTTCGAGCGTCTCAATCGGATCCTCCAGGACCCAAGCCGCGTCGAGGTGCTGTCCGTTTATCACATGGTGCTGAGCTTCGGATTCGAAGGGCGCTACGCCGTCCGAGGCGGTGAGCTGGAGCTCGACTTGATCAGGCGGCGCGTGCGAGATGCGCTGGGTCGACTTCTCAACGCCGAGCCGGTCTCGCGCAGCCACCTGCCCCGTCGGGAGAGCATGCAGTCCAGAAGCATGGACTTTCTCGTCCTGTGGATCGGCCTTTTCGCCCTGTTGTTCTCCGTCTGCTTCATCATCGCGCTGCGGATCTCTCTCAACGGGATGACCGACGAGATCGACGCGCGTGGACGTGACCTCCTGCAGCGCTCCGCCGGCGAAGACACCACCACCAAGGAAGGCCAATAGTGCTCAAAGGCGTATTCATCACGCTCTTCCTTGCTGCGACGTGGGCCGGTGTCGCCTACTTCGAGCTGCCCTACTACTACGCGGGGATCGTCACCGCCATCACCACGCTGGTGATCGGTACGGTGATGGGGATCCGCTTCGCCCGGAGCCGCAAAGCCAGCAAGGAGATCGAGCGCGCGCTGAGGGCACAGGCCGAGGACCAGGCACGGTCCGCCCGGCCCGACCTCGAAGCGGATATCCGCTCCATGCAGGAGGAGTTCGCGCGGGCCATTGGCGCGCTGAAGTCCTCACGCTTGGGCGCCCGCGGTGCCTCCAGCGCGCTGTACTCCCTGCCCTGGTACGTCATCGTCGGCCCGCCCGGCGTCGGCAAGAGCACCGCGCTCCGCAACTCGGGGCTCAAGTTCCCGTTCTCGAGCAACCGCGGTGGCGTCAGCGTTCAGGGCGTGGGCGGCACCCGAAACTGCGAATGGTGGATGACCTCCGAGGCGGTCATTCTCGACACCGCCGGCCGCTACACGACCGAGAACACCGACCGCGACGAGTGGTTCGCGTTCTTGGACCTGCTGCGCAAGTACCGAACGCGGCGTCCGATCAACGGCGTGATCGCGGCGGTCAGCGTGGCCGACATCGCCGAAGCCCACCCCGAAGAGATCGCCACGTTGGCGCGGGAGATTCGGGCCCGCATCGACGAGCTTCAGGACCGCTTGGGCGTCGTCGTCCCGGTCTACATGATGTTCACCAAGTGCGACCTGCTGCCGGGTTTCGTGGAGATGTTCTCCGACCTGAGCGAGGCGGAGCGGCACCAGATGTGGGGCTTCACGCTCAAGGTCTCCGACCAGCTCTCGATCGCCGACCAGTGCAGCGAGCACCTCGACGAGCTCAGTTCTCTGCTCGAGAAACGCACCCTACGGCGACTCGCCGAAGAACGAAGCATGGCCCGCCGCGAGCGGCTGCACGAGCTTCCTCAGTACTTCGCCTCGCTGCGTGAGCCGATCGCTCGGTTCATGCACGAGATGACCGAGCCGAACATCTATCACGAGACGCCGATCCTTCGCGGTGTCTACATGACCAGCGGCACCCAAGAGGGCCGCCCGCTGGGGCGCATCATGAGCGCCATCTCCGAGGCGTTCGGCCTGCGTCCCACGATCGGTGGGGCGACCGTCGCTCCGGTCGACGCGAAGAGCTACTTCCTCGGCGAGATTTTCCGCCGCGTCATCTTCCCCGACTACTCCCTCGTTCGGCACAACCGACGCCGCACCCGAAAGCTCCGCATCGGCGGCACCATTGCAGGCGCGGTGGCATTGGTCGCGGCCATCGCGACCGTCGTCTTGCCGTTGATGTCGTACCGCCACAACCGGGACATCCTCGGCCAAGGCGGGACCTCCCTCGCCTACGTCGAGCAGCATCTCATCGAGGACTCGGGCGACGTCATCCCGATGGAGCGCATCGAGCCGCTGCGGCGGATGGTGGACATGCTGCAGACCTACGAGGAAGACGGCGCGCCGTGGTCGATGCGCATGGGCATGTACCAGGGCGGGCGGATGTACCCCCGCATGCGGGACGTCTTTGTCGATACGGTCCGGCGAGAACTCCACATCCCCGTCGCGGGGCGCGAGCTCGAGGCGCTGGACCGGTTTGTCCAGCGCTACAAGATGAACGACAAGACCCCGTCGCTCGAGGAGTACGAGGACAACTTCACTCGGCTGCGGATGTACCTGCTCACCTCGGGTCCGCCAGAGGGTACGGAGCCCGGACTCGACGAGGAGGAGTCCGCGTGGCTGACGGACCACCTGGGCAACCTCTGGGAAGCTCCGATCCTGTTGTCGGGCGAGCCGACCAGTCGCGAGAGCATCGACAAGGTCGCCTCCACCTACTTGCGACTGTTGGCATCGCGTCCCGACCTCGCGTTCACCCGCGACACGGATATCGTCCAGCTCGCCCGGGACATCCTTTCGCGCGTCGACCGAACCGAAGCGATCACCAACCATCTGGTCGACTCGGTCACCGGACCCGCGCTGACGCTCAACAGCATGTTCCAGGTCCCGGCCGTCACCAACGACGGCAAGAAGATCCGCCCGGCGTTCACGAAGAAGGGGTTCAAGACCCAGGTCAAGCCGCTGTTCGAGAAGGGAATCGAGGAGTTCCTCGACCCGACATGGGTCCTCGCTCAGGGCAGCGGTCTCGCCGAAGAACTCGAGGAGCAGGAGATCATCGCGATTCGCACGGCCTACTACCGGCTGTACATCGAGGAGTGGGAGACGTTCATCGAGGCGGTCAATGTTCAGACCCCCGGTGGCAAGGGCTACACGGACACGCTCGAGCTGCTCAGAGACCTCACCCGCAAGGACCCCTATCCTCGGCTGTTCCAGTACGTCGCGCACCACACCACGTTGTTCGACCCCGCCGCGCTCGAGGCTGGCGGAGCTCCCGGTGAAGGCAACGACCCGCTCAAGAGCGCGCTGTCCAGTGCCGGGAAGCGCCTGGGTACCCGCGTCGGCCAAAAGGGGTTGATGAAGACGGGGGCGGGCAAGTTCGGTGTCACCACCAGTCTTCTCAACGTCGCGGCCGACAGCGCGCTCGCCAACGAGGCCGCCGCAGATCCGAACGCCGTCGAAGTCGTCGACGAGTACATCGTCCATCTCCGCTTCAAGCCGCTGACCGACTTCGGTGTGGCAGAGCCCGTGCCGCCGTCCGCAGATGGTGCGCCCCCGCCTCCGCCCACGGTGAAGCCTCTGGACGAGTACCAGGAGCAGCTTCGCTACGTCCGCGACGCCATGGAGGCCGAGATCGCCGATCCCGACGCCAAGGAGAACACCACCGAGAAGATCAAGAAGGCTCGGTCCAAGACCAAGTCGTTGTTGTCCGCCGAGACGAGCAACATCTGGGCCCCGACGTTGGAGCGACTGCTTCTGCCGCCCATCGAGTTGTCCGGTTCCACTGCCAAGACAGCCGTCGCTGCAGGCGTGATGAGCAAGTGGTGCAGCGAGGTCCACGCGGAGTTCGGCGACACGCTGGCGCAGGGTTACCCCTTCAACCCCAAGGGAGACCCCGTCGCGCTCGACGACCTCACCGATTTCTATCACCCGAAGACCGGCTCGCTCTGGGATTTCTACGACAAGGTCCTCGAACCCTCGATCCCCAGGCGCGGAAAGAAGTTTGTCCTCGCTCCGCGGGGCACTTCGAGCAGCACATTTCACGGCACGGCGGTCGACTTTCTCAACGCCAGCGAGCAAATCTCCAAGTCGATGTTCCCGCGGGGCTCGGACGAACCCCTCGTCGAGTTTGAGGTGACGATCAAAGGGTCGCCCGCGATCACAAAGGCCCTCTTCACGATCGACGGCGAAACCGTCACCTATCGCACCGGCCCGCTCACTCCGCATGAGATGCAGTGGCCTGGAGAGAAATCGCCTGGCGCCACGCTCGAGGTCTTCGGCTTCAGTACGAAGGACAGCCTGGAATTCCGCGGCGAATGGGGCCTGATGCAGCTACTCGAGCAGGGCAAGGTCGTCCGCGGAAAGCCAGGGACCCGTAAGTTCAAGGCCGTCTGGGACTTCTCCGGAGCGAAGCTAGGCACGCTCGAGATCATTTTCGAGGCTCGCAGCGTCCACACGCCCTTCTTCGGCCTCGGGGGCGGCAGCAAGTTCATGTCGATCTTCAGGACCGGAGCCGTCCGGCCCCCTCGTTCGATCATCGCTCGTGGCAGCCCGTGCAGACGCTAGTACCTCATGCCTGAAGTCCGTGCCGGGTTTCTGCGGCCCCCCCTTCGGGTGTGGGGTAGAGAGAATCGCGCCCCCGCGATTCGCGGAACCCGGAGTGATTCGCGTAGCGAATGGCGGAGGGGGCCTCCGAAACCCTCGGTTGGTCAGGCCTGCGTTCGGTACTTCCGTCTTTCCCGCTACGCATCCCTCCGGGACGCTTCGCTCTCTTGCTCCGAACCCCTCGGAAACCCGGAACGAACTTCAGAACTAACGTACGAGTTCGCGAGCGGGGCGGTCCATCGGTTCGAAACGACTCAGGAGGCATCATTTCGCCTTCTCTCCCCGGCTCGGGGATGCCTATGATGGGCGGGTCCAGGGTGTGCGGCGTGAACGCCTCGCTCGTTCCTGGAAGAAGTAGAACTGATGGCCAAACGGCGTGCGCATAGAGTCGTGTGGGGCGAAGGGCTTCTGGTCTGCCCGCAGCACTTTCAGCAACAAGAGCTCTACTTCCACGAGCTTGTCGAGGCTCGATCGACGTGGCCGAACGCGTACGCGTGGGGGCTGACCAAGTTGGAGCTGGACCTGGTCGCGCTCAAGACCGGTGAGTTCGGGATCAAGTCGATCCAAGCCGTGCTCCCCGGGGGGATCGCCGTCGACCTGGACGAAGGCGACCCCGGGCTTCCCGGCACACGGCCAATCGGCTCCGCGTTCGAATCGACCGCGGCCGTGCTCGAGGTCTTCGCCGGAGTCCCGCACGCACAGGAGGGCTCCGAAAACTACGGCCCCGCCGACGCCGGCTCCACGCCGCGAAGCTTCGAGATGTGGTCGCGTGACGTCCTCGACCTCGTCGACGCGGCGACCGAGGTCAGTGTCTCGTTCGCACGACCCAAGCTCGTCATCCTGTTCGGGAGCGAGAACCGAGACCACTTCCACGTCATCAAGATCGCCGAGCTTCGGCGCGACGACTCGGGTGGGTTCGAGCTCACCACCGACTTCGTGCCGAGTTGCCAGCGGCTCTCCGGTGCCAAGCCGCTTCGGACCTGGACCTCGGACCTGCTCAAGCTGATGGTCGCCAAGCGTCGCGCCATCTCCGGAGCGCTGCGACAGGTCGACTCCTCCCGCGTTGAGTACACAGCGCAGGACGTCACCCGCTCCTTGCAGCTCGCGGCCATCGCAGCTCAGATCCCGGTCGTCCGCCACTTCTCCGAGTCCCCCGAGTCCACGCCGTTCGAGCTGTACAAGACGCTGAGTCAGCTCGCCGGGCACCTCACAACCTTCTCGGCTGACATCGTTCCGGAAGAACTCCCGACTTACAGCCACGGCGACTTGCGAGAGACGTTCTCGGAGCTGTTCAGCAAGCTGCGCTCACTGCTCGAGCTGGCGATGGCTGAGAACTTCCTCGAGGTCACACTCGAGGCGCGCCGGGACGGCATGTGGATCGCGATGCTCAAAGACCAGCGGCTGCTGGACTGCCCCGTGTTTGTCCTGGCCCTCGACGCCAACGCGCCGCAGCAAGACGTTGCCAACCGAGTACCGCACCTGTCCAAGGTGGCCTCCTGGAAGCAGATTCCCAAGATCGTGCGCTCCGCCATTCCTGGCGCTCCGATCAAGGCATCCCACCGCCCGCCACCCGAGGTTCCGATCCGGCCGCACGAGGTCTACTTCGTGATCGATACCTCGCACGAGTACTGGGAGCAGATCCTCCGCGAGAAGACGATCGCCATCTTCCTGCCTCCTCCGTTTGACTCCAGTCGAGCGAAAGCTCGCCTGTTCGCCATTCCCACGGTGTCCCGGAAATGAGAAGCCGATGAAACAGCGGAGCCGGACCCAGCACCCACCGGGTGACCTCGCAGCCCGCGGGGGTCGCCGATGACGATCGGAATCGGCGTCTTCGGCAAGATCCCGTCCTATGCCGAGTTCATCAGGATCGGCTCGAGCGGCCCGACCGACCGCTCGTTCGAACGTTGGCTGCAGATGGCGAACGACCAGCTCGCACGCGCCGCGGTCAAGCTGTCCTCCACCCCCATCGGCTTCTGCTACCGAGACGAAGACGCCCACTCTCTGCTGATCGGCGTCGTTGTGGGCAGCCGTGACAAGGTCGGACGCAACTTCCCGCTCGCGGTCTACTGCGAGTACGGCGTTGTCGAAACGACCGCCGTCTCCCTGCTCGCCGAAGCGTTTCGTCCCGCGCTCACCCAGCTCTCCATGCTCGCAATGACGGCCCTGGAGACCTCTCGGGAGTCCTTGAAATCGGCCGTGTCCAGGGTCCAGAAGCCCGGCGGCAGCACGATCAAGGAAGGCCGAGCGTCCAGCGCCGAGGCCCTGCGAACCGTCGCGGTCGAGCAAGTTCTCTCCCGGATCTTCGTCGACCCGGCCGAACGCGCCTACGGAATCAACGTCCTGCAGCGGGCATGCGAGCAGTCGAGGCGAGACGGCCCCGGACGCCCGACCGCCATCGATGCGACGGTCACCAGCGACGTCGAGCTCTCGTTCTGGACCGCGGCCGCCGAGGCACGGCTTCCCAAGAGCCAAGGACCCGTCTCGGCCTTCTGGGACGTCGCTTCGCAGCGCGTTCTGGTGATCCCGGGGGCTCCGGACAGCAAGCTCCTCGTCTCGATGGCCGCTCCGCACTCGCAGAACCAGAAGATCTGGCGAACGGAGACCAGCTCGGAGGGTTCTCGCAAGTCGGCCTGGGAGAGCCTGGACGAGCCCGTCCGCAATGCACTTCGTGAGCCTGGTGAGATGTCGATCGCCGAGTTCTTGGAAGTGCTGGGCGAAGGCGTCGCGAGCTAGCCGAGTGGCGACCCCTCAGCGAAGTCGAACACGCGCTGTAGAACGCGGCGCGTTGCGTCGGGCCACGACCGCGTAGCGAACGATGCTGCCGATCAGAAGTGCGGCCCCAGCAGCGACCATCGAGCCACCCACCGCGGACAGGGTCCGAACCGACTGGTCCCGGCGCTCGAAGCCAGCTTCGCTCTCCTGTCGAGGCTGGCTCCGGGTGGCGGCCAGGCCCAGCAGCACAACACCCCCCACTGTCACGGCAACACCGCTCCCGAGCAACACACCGCCCGCGACATCACGGGTCCAAGCGCGCTCGCGTGGCGGAGCCGTGTCCACGGGCTCCGGTGCCGGTTCGACGAGGATCGGCGGCGGCGGAATGACGGGCTCGGGCTCACCACTCGATAGAATCTCCGTGCACACATCGATCACCTCGCGTGCTGCGGCGACATCAGGTTGCGGAGGGTCCGTTTCGATGAACCGTTCGAGCGTGTCGATGGCACCGCGGCAGTCCCCCCCGCGACGCAACGCCGTCGCTTTCCCGAACAGCAACGCGCTATCTCCGGTGCGTTCGTACTGACGCTCGAACGCAGCCGCCGCGTCGAGGTGTCGACCCTGGCGAATCAGCTCGATGGGGTCCTCGACGACTGCGGGTGCCGCCGCGACCGCCTGGGCGCCGACGAGCATGCCAGCGAGCGCGAGGGCGGCGAGGGCCCGAGCCTTGGACCGAGTGCGATGCACGGCCCCCGCACGGTACAGCACCTCAGCCCGAACGTCGCGAGGGCGGTAGGTAGTCGGCATCGAGGCTGGGTTTGCCTGTCGGCTTGTCCTTGGTTGCCGCGCGACGCCGGCGCTTCTTCTTTATACTCGGCCGGGCTGGTTTCGGCGGGTCTGGCTCGACCTCCACGATCACGTCATCCTCCTCGGGCGCAGCCGCGTTCTCCTGGGCCGCAGGCTCGACGACGGGCGGTGGCTCGGAAACGACGGCGGCAGGCGGAGGCGCGCTTTCGACGGCACTGGCCGGGGCCTCCGGCGGTCCTTCGCCCGTCATGGTCACGGCGGCAATGCCACCGGTCACGCCGACCGCAAGAGCAACAACAAGCCACGGCCAAGATGTGCGAGTCCGCGGGATCTGCGGGGCCTGGACAACCGTGGGCGCGGGTTCGATTGGCCTGACCGCGGACACCGGCAAGCTGTCCGTGCGCGGAAAATCGACGATGCCGAACGTCTTCTCCATGAACTCGGCGAGCGCCACTTTGGACAGCCGGAGTTCGTGCGTCGTGGCCAGTGCCTCGATGCGCAGCTGTAGCTCCCGGGCAGACTTCGGCCGCCCGTCGGGGTCCGCGGACAGTCCTTCGGAGATCAGGGCTTCGAGCTCCGGCTCGATCTCGGGATCGACCTTGGATGGTTTGGTGAATCGAGCCTCGGCCACCCGGTTGATGAGCGCAAACTCGCCCGGAGCCGAGAAGCACCGCTTGCCGAGCACCAACTCGTAGAACACGACGCACAACGCGAACACGTCGGAGCGCCTGTCGAGCGTGTCCCCGCGAAGCTGCTCGGGGGCCATGTACGCGATCTTTCCCTTGATCGCTGCCGTCTGCGTCGCTTGGCTGTGCGCCGTGGCTTTGGCGATTCCGAAATCGACCAGTTTGACGTCCCCGTCGTAGCTGACGAGCACGTTGGACGGAGAGACATCGCGGTGGACCAGCCCCAGCCGCTGGCCGTCGGGGCCATTGCGCTCGTGAGCGTAGTGAAGCGCGCCTGCGACCTCGTGAACGATCGTCAGCGCCACAGCCCTCGGAAGGGCGCACCCAGCCTCGCGCAGGAGCTGCAGCACGCTGCGACCGTGCACGTACTCCAGCGTCATGAAGTGCTCGCCGGCTTCGGTGCCGAAGTCCATGACCTGTGCGATCGCGGAGTGGTTCAAGCCCGAGGCCAGCCGTGCCTCGTTGAGGAACATCGTCACGAACGCAGGGTCCTCGGCGAGATGCGGCAACACCCGTTTGAGCGCCACGACCTTCTCGTAGCCAGCGTCGCCGAGCTGCCGTGCGAGGTAGAGCTCCGCCATGCCTCCTAAGGCCAGGCGGCGGATGATCTGGTAGCGGCCCACATGACTGCCAACCGGGAGCATGCCCGGAGCTTCGGCGGTCATGGCGAATCTCTCTGCGCGACCGCTGCGGCGACATCATCCACGGTCAGCGCGGCGAACAGCGCCTCGAGTTCTGCGTCGCTGGAAGGGAGCTGAGGCGCGCGTCCAGCCATGACCTTCATCCGCTCCCGCATCTTGTCGCGGGCGCGGGCAAGGCGGGTCCGGATTGTGCTGGCCGGAACGCCGTAGTGGCCGGCCAGCTGAGGCGTTCGCACAGCCTCCCAATAGTGAAGAATCAAGAGGAGCTGTGGCTGCCGAGGGAGGCTCGCGAGTGCGCGCAGGGCGAGAAGCTGCTCGTGACTGCGAGCGACGATGGTGCTGAGCTTGGTCCGCGGAGGTCCGCTGTCGCAGGCGTCGTAGGCATCGACCGGAGCCAGACGCGACAGCTCCCGAAGGTGCATCGCTAGCTGGCGCCGGGCGATCCCCATGAGGTACGCACGAAACGCCGCACCATCTCGCACCTGCTCGGCGCGCTCGACCGCCGCCATGAAGGTCTTTTGGGCCAAGTCGTCCGCGGCCCAGCTTGCGTTGAGCTCGAAGTAGCGCAGGACGGATCCGTAGTGCCTCCGCGCAAGAGCCTCAGACGCACTCCTATCGCCGTTTCGCCACCGCTCCAGGAGCTGGGCGTCCGTCGTCTCCCCCATCGTCAGAACGGAACACCATAACACGCGAGCCTCCTACCCCTCCGCACATGAGCCGACCTCGCACCCGATCGCGCTCGCGACCTATGTAGCCGACACCACGAATAAAACAGCAGAAATTATCGGGACGTTTTGGCTGCTCGGACAACTTGTCTACGTGGCACGAACGACGAGGGTGCGCCGGGCTCTGCTTTCGCTAGGCCTGGCAACGATTGGGGGGAGCTCCGGCTGCTATACCGGCGCCGACGCCGATCCTTCAATGACCGGGACCGACTCCAACGGTGTGGGGCCAGGGTCCGACGGGGCCGACAGCTCCGGCGGTACCGACTCCGATACCGGTGATCCGACCGAACCACCACCGCCCGAGGTGCTGGACCGGGTTGGAGACGCGGGCCTGCGCCGCCTGACTGCGGTCGAGTACTCCGCGACAGTTCGCGACCTGCTCGGCGTCGAAGTGGACGCAGCCCTCCTCCTGCCAGAGGACTGGCGCCAGCCGTTCGACAACGACTACACGACCCAGAACGCCAGCGGAGCCCTCATCGATGGTGCCGAACTGCTCGCGTCCGACGTGGCAGAGCTGGCCCTCGAGCCCGGCCTTCGCGACGCGACGGTAGGCTGCACACCAGCGGGACCCACCGACGCGGCCTGCTTTCAAGACTTCCTGAGCCAGTTCGGGCGCCGCGCGCTTCGGCGGCCGATGAGCGACGACGACCTCGCACGGTACGGGGCCCTCATCTCCGAGGCCGAAGAGACCGGCGACTTCTACGACGCGGTCAACGTAGCCATCCGTGCGCTGCTTCAGCACCCGGAGTTCCTCTATAGGGTCGAGGTCGGCACACCGCTCGACGGCGTGCCCGATGTGTTCGCGCTGAACGACTACGAGGTCGCCACTCGGCTGTCGTACCTCATCTGGGGCAGCACGCCGAACGACACCTTGCTCGACCGCGCCGAGGCCGGCCAACTCTCGAACCCCGAGGGCATCCGCGAAGCCGCCGAGGACATGCTGCTCGACGAGCGAGCACAAGCCCGCATCGGACGCTTCCACGCACTGTGGCTTGGCTACGAGTCGCTCCCACACGGGCCGGACCTTTCCACGGCCATGCAAGCCGAGACTCAGGCGCTCATCGACCGGGTCATCTTCGACGACGCACTGCCTTGGCAGGACCTGCTCCGGTCCGACGCCACCTTCGTCGACGCGACGCTCGCCGAGCACTACGGCCTGCCCGCCCCCACCGAACCCGGCTGGGTCGACTATGGCGACACAGGACGCCGCGGGTTGCTGTCGCACGGCTCGTTCCTGTCCTCGATGTCCAAGATCGACGACTCCAGCCCGACCAAGCGCGGCATCCTGGTCCGCACCCGATTGATGTGCCAGGTCATCCCGCCGCCGCCCCCGACGGTCGACGTCGACATGACCGAGCCCGAAGAAGGTACCTGCAAGGAGGACTTCTACAGGGAGCAACACCTCAGCGCGCCCGGCTGTGTGTCGTGCCACGCCTTGATGGACCCGATTGGGTTCGGCCTCGAGAAGTACGACCACACCGGAGCGTTCCGCGAGGTCGAGAATGACGACGAGAGTTGCGTGATCTCCGGAGAGGGAGAGCTCGACGGTCAAGCATTCACCGGCCCCTCTGAGCTCTCCGAGCTCCTCATCGATTCGGGCTCGCTCAATCGGTGCGTCGCGGAGCAGCTCTACCGTTTCGCCATGGGGCGCTCCGAGCTGGCCAACGTCGACAACTCGTTCATCGACTTCGTGGTCGAGCAAAACGGCGCAGAAGGGGACTTCGACTTCTCCGCGCTGATGTTGTCCTTCGCTTCCGAAGAAGCCTTCCGCTACCGCCGCAACGAGACGGCCGAATAACCTAGGAGCTGACGAACATGCCTCGCTTCCGACTGTCTCGACGATCCTTGCTCCGCGGTACCGCGGGCTTCGCCATGGCCTTGCCCGCGCTCGAAGTGATGAGCGGCACCGCTCACGCCGGCGCCGACATCCCCAAACGCTACTTCGTGGGCTTTGCCGGAACCTCCACGAGCTTCCCGACCTTCGACTACGACCTGCTCAAGCCCGACGCACTCGGTGCCGGCTACGACATCAAGCGGGCGCTGCAGCCGCTCGCCGACCTCGGCATCCGCGACGAGGTCTCGGTCGTCACCGACCTGGAGATCCCTTGGGGCGAAGAGGGAAGCATCCCTGCAGGCGGCCGCCACATCGGCTGGCACGCGCACTCCACCGCTCCGCTCATCAGCGGCGTCCGCTCCATCAGCGGCAGCAACGAGTCCGCCAACGGAGCCACATCCGAAGTGATCGCAGCCGAACGGCTCGGCGGCGACACACTGCACCCCTTCCTCAACTACCGAGTCCAAGCCGCCTACTACCGCGGCAGCAACGGTGACGGCGGAGACCGTGGCCGGATCACCTACCGTGATGAGGGCGGAAGCATCATCCCGATCGACCCGATTCAAAGCCCTCGCCTGGCCTACGAATCGCTCTTCACCGGCTTCGTCCCTCCCGACCCGGCCGACGCAGCCGCGGCCCTCGCCGCACTTCGTCGCCGACGCTCCGCGGTCGACCTCGTCCTCGAGGATGCGCAATCGCTGATGACCCGTCTGGGCACAGCCGACAAGCAACGGATGGAGCGACACCTCGATGAGCTCCGCGATCTCGAACGACGGCTCGACGAAGTCAGCGCGCCCACGGAAGGCGCCTGCGAGCTGCTCCCCGATCCCGGCGAAGACCCACCGATCGGTGGGTCGGTCGAGAACGGCGACACCGGTGGCTATGAATCTGGCGGTGCCTACTCGGACGAAGAGACCCGCGCCACCGTCCTCACGGACCTGATGGCCATGGCGTTCACCTGCGACCTGAGCCGCTCGGGCAGCATGATGTACACGATGGCGCAGTGCTTCCTGAACGCGAACCCGTTGTTCGGGGCAGCCAGCGACATCCACGAGCTCGGGCACTACGGTGTTGGTGGAGGTGAAACTGGTCTCAACGCGGTCAGCGACGGCGTCGCCTGGCACGTGAAGCACTGGGGTCGGCTCGTAGAGAAGCTGCGGGATACCCAGGAACTCGACGGCTCCTCGCTGCTCGACCACACCGCGATGGTGATGCTCTTCGAAGGTGGCTGGGGCTTTGACCCCGAGTCCGGCGATGCGCTCAGCGTGCACTCGAGCGAGAACATGGCGGTGCTGATCGCCGGACGAGCGGGTGGCCTCAACGCCGCTGGTGGCCAACACATCTCGCGGCCCGGGGGGCACCCCGCCCAGGTGGTGAACTCCGCGTTGCGAGCCATCGACATCGACCACGAGATGGGCGAGGTCTCCGGAACGATCGACGAGTTGTTCGGCTAGGCCCCGAAGAAGGCACCGGCTGTCCCAGCGCGCCGGTGGTATGCTCCTGCATGCGATGCGGCGCTCAGGGCTGATCTTTGGGGCACTCGTACTTGCGGGCTGCCCCTCCCTGGGCGCCTACCAGTGCGAACGCGATGGGGACTGCAACCGCGAGGGCGCTGCCGGCCGCTGTCTCGATGACGCTGCGTGCGCCTACCCCGAAACCGCAGGTCGTTGCGAAAGTGGATGGGCGCGGTCGCCCAACGCCGCCGACTCGCCGGGCGCCTGCATCGACGCCGAGCCGCCCGCGACCTCCGGCAGCACCACGAACCCCCCCACCTCCGGGGTCGGACCCTCGAGCACCAACTCCAGCTCGACCGCCGACCCGGGGTCCAGCTCGGACTCGGGTTCGGGCGGGAGCACGCCTTGTGATTCCGCAGAGGTGGTGATCGATACGAACACGTTCTCTCCCGCTGCGGGTCTGAGCGACTACGTGTTGTGGCTGCCGCTCGACGAATGGGCCAAGGGTCGCGCCCGATTGGCTTCGGGCGAATACGGTTTGCGAATCACCGACGCTGACGGCACGGTGCTCCCCTACGAGCGCGCGGACCAGTTCGACGACACGCCCGCGCTGTGGCTGAAGCTGCCGACGTTCGACGCCTCCGACAGCCTCCCGCTCACGTTCACCTTCGTCCCCGACCTCGAGCCCCCTGACGCCATCGAGGTCTGGTCGACCGGCTTTGTCGGCGTCTGGCACCTGGACGATGCACCGATGGGCCTCGACGGCGACATCACGAGCAACGCGGCAACCCCCGGCGAGCCCGGTGTGTTGCTCGGGTCCATGACCCCCCAGCAGCACGTTCAGGGTCAACTCGGTGCAGCGACGGCGTTCGATGGCGACGACGATGTCATCGAGATCGCCGCATCGTTTCAAGCCCAGCTGGTCGCCTACTCCGTCTCCATGTGGGCGCGCGTCGACACTGAGGATCCGGCGAGCCGCGGCAGCTTCTTCCAGCGCCTCAACGGCGACTTCTTCTACCCGCGGTGCTGGCACAACTCGGACACCAGCGGGGCGCTCTTCTGCCAACACCAAGTCGACGGGGAAATCGCGGGCGTCAGCGGCGGCGAGGTCCTGCCCATCGACGAGTTCTTCCACCTCGCCCTCGTTCGCGACCCCAAAGCCGCAGAGGCCACCCTGTACGTCAACGGGGATCCCCGCGGAACGATGGCGTCTCCTGCTGGCGGCACACTCGACGCCGACAAGCCTCCGTTTCCGTTTGAGATCGGACATGGAGAGTGGGGCACGCTCACCGGGCTCATGGACGAGGTTCGCGTGAGCGGGGCCGTGCATTCGCCGCAGCGGGTTCGAGCCGACTACCGGTCCCAAGCCGGGGCGCTACAAGTCGCCGAATTCGGGTCGTTAGAGCCCGCGGGCTGCCCGGACTGACGGTCCGAAGCGCACCTGCCGCGCACCTGGCACCCCCTCAGCTCACGCGGGGTCGGTTTTTGCGGGGAAAGTGGGTTCACGGGTCTAAAGGATCCGGCGCGGCGCGCTTGCGTCGCCGCGCTGTCTAAACGGAGACTCCGACCCCCCCATGTCTAACTTGCTTGGTTTTTCCGCGCCCGCGTTGGTGGGCGCGAGCAACGCTCTCACCGCGCTCTTCCTGTTCAAGGACGACAAGGTTCCGAACGAGGCTGCTGTAGCCATCGCTCCCACCATGGGGTGGTTGATGCTTGCCGCCGCGGTCTCGCTCGTCGTCATGCTCATCGTGCGCAACGAGTATTGGCGTCGGTGGTGGCTGACGATGGAAGACCCACGCGCCATGGGGGTCTACCGAATCGTGTTCGGGATCTTCGTGATCGCGAACATGAACGACTTCTACGAGTACTGGACGATGCTCTTCACCGACGAAGGCATCTTTCCGGCCGACGTCGCACGGCAGGTCCACGCGTCGGGTCAGTTTGCAGGCTATGGGGACGGCTTGTCCGAAGACTCACCGCTGGGGTTCTTCGACAGCCGAGCGGTCTGGGAATTCCTCAAGGGCCCGAAGTACTCGCTCCTGTACTTCTGGGACAGCCCGACGGCGTTTTGGATCCACATGGTGGCGTTTCAGCTGTGCGCCCTCATGTTCGTGATCGGATTCCGCACCCGGCTGATGGGGGTCCTGACCTTCTTCCTGATGAACTCGATCTTCTTCCGGAACCACCTGTTCTGGGAAGGCACCGAGCTCGTCTACCGTGTCTACCTCGCGTACCTCATCTGCGGGCGCAGCGGCCACGCGTACAGCGTCGACAACTGGTTGCGATGCCGGAAGCTCAAGAGGAAGGGCCTGCTCTCCGAGCGTGACGGTCCGGGCGGAGGTGCTGGAGTCGCTCCGGACGACGAGCATCCCAAGGGCCTCGCCGCGATCTATCGGCTGATTCCTGCATGGCCTCGCCGCCTGGCGATCCTGCAGCTCGCAGCGACCTACACCACCACAGGCATCCTCAAGGACGGCAGTGTGTGGGCCAAGGGCGACGCGGTCTACTACGCGTGGAACATGGACCACTTCTACCGGTTCCACCCGCAGTGCATCGCCGCGATCTTCGGAACCAACCTGCTGCGTTTCTCGTCCTGGTTCGCCCACTGGGGAGAGGTGTTCTTCTTCCTCGCCGCGATCGGCGTCTTGGTGAAGTGGTCGATGGGCGAGAAGCTCGCCCCCGCAAAAGGATGGCGCGCATGGGTCGTTCGACTGTGTTGGGCGTCGCTGATCGGCACGTCGGCGGCGATCATCGCGATCGCATGGAAGGTGCACTTCGTCCCGGCAATCCACCGCACGGTGTTCCTGTCCCTTTGGGTCGGAGGCTTTGCCGCGATGTGGGCGCTGTGGTGGAAGATGGGCCGCAAGCCGTTCCGCATTCGCGGGCGCGTCGGCGTCTGGATGGTGTGGGTCGGCTTCGTCGCCTTCGTCGACCTGATGCTGTGGCTGATGACCTTCCCGTTGCTCAACGCCAAGCAGAAGCTGATGCCCGAGTGGATCTGGCGGAAGGTCGGCATCCTGTCCGCCTGGACCGTCATCGCGCTCGTCGTGCCCTGGCTGGCCATGAAGTTCATGCCAGGACTGATCGCCAAGATTCGAAAGACGCTTCGTATTGACGGTGCCGCCGCGGACGAGTTCCTCGATCACAAGCACGACGTCGGGCAACACTGGGTCGCCACATGGATCCTCGGCCGCCGCGTCTGGCTGACATGGCACGTCGCACTCATGGGCGGGATCTTCGCCCTGATGAACATCGGCCAGTTCCAAACCGGGATGCTGTCGCAGACGTTCGTCTACCTGTACGGCGCAGAAGCGGCGTGGATCGTCACCTGGCTACTGTTCAAGCTCAAGCTGTCCAAGCACGACAAGCCGCTGCCCGCCGAAGACCCCACCCTGCCCCATCACCGTCGCGACGCTGCGAAGCTCCCCGAGTGGGCGTTGTACGTCGGACTCGTCACCATCCTCGCGGGCATCTTTGTCCGCGTGGAGGTTCAGCCCGAGTGGGAGTGGCGCTGGATCTGGGTCGGCGGCATCGCGTTCCTGGGCGGCGTCGCATTCGTGACCGCGCGCGCCAACAAGGGCAAGCGCCTCGAGACCCCCCAGATCATCCCGGGACGTTTCCCCGCTCCGGGCAACAACGCCCTTCGCACCGAGGGAGATGCTCCCAAGATGCCCTGGGCCTATGGTCCGCTGGGACGCTTCATCATCAGCGCGCTGATGGTCTGGCAAATCTCGGCGGTCACTGTCTGGCTCACCCCGGACAAAGACAGCCTCAAGACGTGGCGCAACGACTCCAGGCGCGTCTTCACCAAGTGGCTCACCGTCACCCAGACCGACCAGGGTTGGGGCATGTTCGCCCCCAACCCACCGCGCACCAACGTGTTCCTCAAGGTGCTCGTCACCGACGAGGATGGAGAGGTCTACGACCTCAAGACCGATGTCTACGCGCCCGAGCGCAAACCGATCCCATGGATCTGGAACGACCGAATGCGCAAGATGAACCGACGGATCATCGGCGGCGAGTCGGGCAACACCCAGTGGTACCGCAAGTGGTACGGCCGCTACGTCTGCCGCCAATGGGCGCTCGAGCACGAGGGCGTCGCGCCCAAAAAGGTCGAGCTCGTGAAGATGTGGTACCGGATGCCCTCGCCCGAGGACACTTGGCGGCACGGCTACTACGACGCGGAAGACCGGCTCGAGCGCGATGGTGCCGAGAAACTCGAACACACCGAGGACTGCAAACGGACGGTCATGGGCCAGCTGCCCAACCACATCCGCGAGCGTCACGGCCTGCCTCTGCTCGATGAGAAGGCTGGCTGGAAGTACAAGCCCTGGCTCAAGCACAAGAAGCGCAAGTGGGACCGCAAGCTCGAAAAAGAAGCCGCCGAGGCCGAGGGGCGCGAGCCCGTCTACAAGAGCGACAAGAAGGCCCCAAAAGCAAAGAAGAAGTCCAAGAAGGACTCCGCGACCGCTCGCGCCAAGAAACCCAACAAGACCACGGCGAAAGCCGACGTCAAGCGGCCCACCGCCAGCAATAAAGAGGACTAACGCGTGACCGGTTCACTGCTCGCCTTCTTCAAGCGTATTCCCAACGAGGAAGCGCTCGAGCTCGCCCCCACCGCCGGATGGATCATGCTGTTCCTCGCGGTGATGGCAGGGCTCATCCTGATCATCAACCGCGAAGGCTGGCGTCGCGCCTTCCTTCGTGCCGAAGACCCCCGGGCCATGGCCGTCTTCCGCATCGTCTTTGCGTTCTGCGCGATGTGCAACATCAACGGCCTGTGGGAACTCTTCGAGTACCTGTTCACCGACGAGGGCATCTTCATCAGCGACGTTGCGCGTCAGGTGTACGCGCGCGAGCAGTTCCGCGGCTTCGGCAACGGCCTTGCGGGAGACGAGTACGGCTTCTTCGGGTGGGCCGGCGTCTGGCAGTTCCTCAAGGGACCGAAGTACTCGCTGCTGTTCTTCTGGGACTCACCGACAGCGTGGTGGATCCATTGGGCCGCGTTCCAGCTGACCGTCACGATGCTGATGCTCGGCATGTGGACCCGCTACACCAAGTGGGTCGCCGCCTTCCTGTTCCACAGCATCATCCTGCGCAACAACATCTTCTGGGAGGGCACCGAGAACGTCTATCGCTGCTTCTTCTTCTATCTGTGCCTCTCGAGGTGCGGGCGCGCCTACAGCATCGACAACTGGTGGCGCTGTAGGAAGCTACGCAAGCAAGGGATGCTGTCGGAGCGAGGAGGCCCCGGTGACGGTGCAGGCATCGCGCCATCCGAGGAACACCCCAAAGGACTCGAGGCGATCTACCGGCGTATCCCTTCGTGGCCGCGCATCCTGATCATCCTGCAGGTTGCCGCCATCTACTGCTACACGGGCGTCGTCAAGAACGGCTCGGTCTGGTGGCGAGGCGACGCGATGTACTACGCGCTCAACCTCGACCACTTCTACCGCCTGCCGCCGCAGCAGCTCTCGGCAGTCTTGGGCACCACGTTGTTCAAGCTCAACACGTGGATCACCCACGCGTGGGAGGCCTTGTTCCCCGTCGTCGTGCTCGGCATGTTCGTCCGCTTCGGCATGCGAGAGCGCCTGCCCAAGTGGTCCAAGACCACGCACCGGGTGCACTCTGCGGCGTGGGTCGCGTTCGGGCTCGGATGCCTCGTGCTCTGCGAGTACCTGTGGCCCGTCCACTTCGCGCCCAGCGGCAAACCCGTCGCCAGCTTCGCGCCTTGGAAGGCCGGTTGGTGGACGCTGCAGAAGGCCCAGTGGGTCTTCGGTGTCGGATGGCTCTTGGGGATGATCATCATCGCCTTCGGGTGGCGCCGGCTTCGCAACCGGCCGTTCCACTTGACGCTGCGCGGCCGCGAGTTCACGATCGACCTCGACTGGTTCCTCAAGTGGTTCCTCGGACGCCGCGTCTGGGTGTTTGTCGGTCTGGTGTTCCAACTGCACGCGTTCGTCCTGATGAACATCGGATGGTTCCAGCCCGGAACCAGCGCGGGTTTCTTGGCGTTCATCAGCGGCACGGAGATGGCGCTGCTCGGTATCGTGTTCGGTAAGGCGCTCTCGCGTCTACCGGGCCTGCGCTCGGTGATTCCCAAGTGGGTTCAGGAAGCCAAAGGCGCCACGCCCCCCGAAGACCCCACGCTTTCGCATCTGCACCACGATGGCGTTCGTCTTCCGATGTCTACGATGGTCATCGGGCTGGCCATCGCTGCCTCCGGGGTGTTGCTGCAGTACAAGGACATCCTGTCCTACGGCTGGACCCTCATCGGCCTGTTCGCGTTCCTCGCGGGGTCGATGTGGCGTGAGGCTAACGCCAAGCCCAAGCCGTGCAACGTCCTCTCCGATCCCTACGAAGGTGCGCCCGAGCGCGTACCTCATGGGACGATCAGCGAGCCGTGGGCCTATGGTCCACGCGGACGCTTGTTGGCCGCTTGCCTGGTGATCTACCAGGTCGTCGGTGTTGCCTGCTGGCTGCTTCCCGACAAGGACAGCTTCAAGTGGCGTACCCACACGCACGAGCCGTTCAAGTGGTGGCTGCAGCGCACGCAAACCACCCAGGGTTGGAAGATGTTCGCCCCCAACCCGCCGCGTGCGAACCGGTTCCTCAAGATCCTCGTCACCGACGAAGAAGGCGAAGTCTGGGACATGCGCAACGACATCTACGCTGAAGAAGCGCGGCCTCTTCCGTGGATTTGGTACACGCGTCAGCGCAAGATCAACCGCAGAATCGGCGGTAGCGAGGGCGGTCACGGCAGCTGGTACCAGAAGTGGCATGGCCGGTATCACTGCCGGCAGTGGCAGAAGCTGCACGACGGTGAGGTCCCCCGGAAGGTGGAGCTGATCAACATCACCTATACGATTCCCACCCCGGAGTACGTGTTCAAGAACGGTCCGTACGACCCGTGGGAGCGCCTGGAGAAGACCGGGAAGGAGAAGCTCATCTATACGGCCCGGTGCCGCACCGAAGTGGGCGCGCAGCTGGTCAACGAGATCCGAGCCCGGCACGGCATCGAGCCCGCCGAGATCGAAATCCGTCGATGGAGCGCACTTCGTGGCCGCGAATCCGCATGGGAGCGCTTCCTCAAGAACGAAGCGAAGAAGGCGGAAGAGAAGAAGAACGGCAAGTCCGAGGACAAGGACAAGGACAAGGACAAGGACAAGGACGAGAAGGACGCCAAGTCCAAGAAGGACGGCAAGAAGGACGGCAAAAAGAAGTGACGTGGGAAGCCGCCTGGGAAGAGGGGCGAACGCCCTGGGATGCTGGGAGATCGGCGCCTGTTCTGCGTTCGCTGGTCGAGGCAGGCGGCCTTCCGCAGGGCCGGGCTCTGGTGCCGGGCGCGGGGAGTGGGTACGACGTCCTGACCTTGGCCGGTCCGCAGCGGTCCGTCGTCGGCCTCGACCTCGCACCGGGCGCCAAGACTCGGTTCGACAGCCTCGCCCAAGCGCACCCGTATCGCGAGCAGGTCGAGTTCGTCGTCGAGGATGCCTTCTCGTATGCCCCCGCGGCGCCCTTCGATCTGGTGTGGGACTACACATTCTTGTGTGCCATCCCTGCCGAGCTGCGACCCTCGTGGGCAGAAATGATGGACCGGCTGCTGCACCCCACGCAGGGTCAGCTTGCGGCCCTCATCTTCCCGGTCGTCCCCGACGCCGACCCGGCCGACGGACCGCCCTACCCGATGACGCCCGAGCTCGTCACCGAGCTGGTGAAGCCTTTCCTCGAGCCGATCTCGATCGTCCCGGTTGAGACCAGCAACCCGGGGCGCGAGGGCAAAGAGTGGCTCGGGCGGTTTCGGCGTCGCCTGTAGCCTCGTTCCGAACGACGAAGGATAGGCGCGGAGTCACGCTCGGAGGTGAGCTTGATCAGCGCGCAGGCGTCGGAAACTCGAGCGAGTGCGAGCGGGTACCATGCGGACACCACGCCGAAGCGCCGTACACTCGGCATGATGTCCGCGGCCTCCGAGTCCTCCCCACGAGTCCAGGCCATTCTCCGTGCGCTGGCCCCACGGCTGGACACGCTGATCACTCCTGCGCTCGTGCTGGAGCTGGATGCGGTCGTCCACAACATCCGGGCGATGACCTCTTTCGCCGGACCCGGACGGTGGCGGCCGCACGTCAAGACGCACAAGCATCCGGAGGTCGTCCGGGCACTGCTCGCCGAAGGCGTGACGGCATTCAAGTGCGCGACGCTGGATGAGCTCGAGATGACGCTGCGGGCCGCCGGCTCGACGTCCGTGGATGTCCTGCTTGCATACCCGCTGCACCCCGCGGCAGCCACCGCTGCGGCCCAGCTCGCGACTGGGGCCTCCCACTGCCAGGTTCGGCTGCTCGCCGACAGCCCAGACCACCTACGCCAACTCGACACGGCGCTCGCCTCCGCACCGGCTCGACTCACAGCACTGCTCGACGTCGACGTGGGGATGGGGAGAACGGGGACCCCTGCGCAACGATGGGCCGAGGCTTCCCCATCGGCCCACAACCTCGATCTCGTTGGACTGCACGGGTACGAAGGACACCTCTGCTGGCCACAAGCTGAGGACGCCGCGCGAGGCTACCAACAACTCACCAAGTTGGCCGACGCCCTCACGTTCGACGTGCAATGGATCGTCACCTCGGGGACCCATGCCTTTCACCACGCGTTGGACAACTCCGCACTTCGAGACGGTCCGTGGCAACACCAAGTCTCGCCGGGGACCCTGGTACTCAGTGACCTACGCACAGCGCCCGCGGCCGAGTTGTTGTCGCTGCGACAAGCCGCGTTTGTGCTCAGCCGCGTCATCGCGACCCCAGGCCCCGGACGCATCACGCTCGATGCGGGCAGCAAGGGGCTCAACCCGGACTGCCCGCCGCCCGGGTGTGCCGCGGTCGAACACCCGACGCTTCGAGCCACCGCGGCAAGCGAGGAGCACCGCCCATGCCAGGTCGAGGAGGGCACGCTCTCACTCGGCGACGTGGTGGCCCTCATCCCCGAACACGTCTGCACCACCGTGAACTTGTACCGGCATGCGCAGCTCGTTCGAGGGGACAAGGACCTAGGCTCCTCGGAGGTCGCTGCCACAAGCCGAAGCCACGACGCGTGCGCGTTCAAGGCCGTCGACCCGGGCTGAACGGATTCATCGGGGGGCTCGGTTACAGCTCGGTCGCGGATCTCCTACATGTAGCGATGCAGACCACATTCGAGAGCAAGAGTACGCTTGCGTGCCTTCTACGGGCTCAAGCTCCGTTTCCACGGGGTCGGGAACCTTCAACCCGCGGCTGCCCACACTCAAGGCAGCCCCCATGCCCATGACCACGCTCGCAGCTCTCGTGTTGATTGTCGGACCCGCCGGCCTCGTCTCCGACACCACCCCGCAACCCCCCGAAGACGCCGAGATGGGCGATGGCCTGCGCCTGCACGAACCCATGGAGGACGCCGACGCCCCGCCCTCTCCGGACGTCACCTGTGCGGATGGCACAACGCTCAAGGGCATCGACATCTCGAAATGGCAGGCCGACGTCGACTGGACCAAGGTCGCCGGCGACAACGTGAAGTTCGCCTTCGTGCGGGTCTCCGATGGCATCAACACGCAGGACCAGTACTTCGACGACAACTGGGAAGAGTCCCGCGCAGCGGGCATCTACACCGGCGCCTACCAGTTCTTCCGACCCAACCAATCGGTGCTCGGCCAAGCCGACTACCTGCTGGAAAAGATCGGTTGCGACATGGACGCGCGCACCTGCCCGATCACGGAGATGGATCTTCCGCCCGTCATCGACGTCGAGCACCGCCCGTCGGGTTGGAGCAAGGCTCAGATGACCACCGCGGTCCGCACCTGGATCGACCGCGTGGAAGACTTTGGACTCGAGCCCATCATCTACTCGGGCCGCTACTTCTGGCGCGACTACGTGGGGTCCTCGGAGTGGAGCGACCACCCGTTCTGGCTCGCGCACTACACCAACAACTGTCCGAATATCCCGAGCCAATGGTCAGACTGGGACTTCTGGCAGTTCACGGACAGTGGATCCACCGCGGGGGTCAGCGGTGGGGTCGACACCAACCAGTTCAACGGGACGATGGAGATGCTGCTCGCACTTCGCCCCGACGGAGCGCCGATCGGAGACGAGCCTGATGACGACATGGGTTGCGGAACCGTCGTCCCCGACGACGCGACCATCATCGACAACGGCGACGACTGCTTCGCACTGAGCGGGCCAGCGCAATACTGGCGCGACGAGGACGCCGGACACGACGGCGATCTGAGCTGGACTCGCACGACGACCGGAGCCGAGTACAACTTCGGCCTGTGGTCGCTCAACTTCGAGGACGCCGGCACATACGCCATCCAAGTCCACATCGACCCGGACCACACCTCGGCGACGTCGGCGAAGTACGAGATCAAGTCGGCCGACGGAAACGAGAGCACCACCATCGACCAGAAGGACGGCGGCTGGATCACGCTCGGCTCCTACGAGTTTGACGCGGGCGGCGACCAACACGTGCGGCTCTCCGACAAGCAAGGAAGCTCCGGCAAGCAGCTTCAGTTCGACGCGATTCGCCTCGTGCCCGACGGCGTCGAGGTCGACGGCGACGACTGCGGTGAGGCAGTCCACGACGGTCAGTCGCGGATCATGAGCGACCGAGACTACGAAGAGGGATGCAGCGTCGGCGGTCGTCGCAGCGGCGGGGTCTTCTTCGCCGGCATGGTGCTCTTCGGCCTCTGGGGCCGTCGCCGCCGCCGATAGCCTCGAGGCTGTGCCTTACACGCCGGTCGCCGCTGCGGCCGGCGTTCTGCATTGTTTTCTCTGAGAGTCAACGCCGAACGGAGATCGGTTCGACGAACTCGAAGATGTAGTTGTCCGCGAGCTTCATCGCGCGCGTCTGCTCCTCGCGGGTGCGGACCGTCCACGCCAGCAGCGGGATGCCCAGCCGGCGAAGCAATGAGGCCGAGGGCTCGGGCAGTGCCTGCAGGTCGTAGCCGACGTAGGCGGGGCGCACGTGCGGCGCGAGCAGCATCCGTTGCAGCAACACGCGCTTGGCGAGGCCAAAGTCGCTCTCGTGCATGTCGCCGGCGAGCAGACCTCGAGGAATGTCGGGGCGCTCCCGCCGAAACCAGGCCATCGAGAGCGGGTTGAAAGATTGCACTGCGACCGGGCCCTCGTACTGCTCGAGCACCCGGGCGACGGCACGCTCGATGACTCCGACCGCACCGCTGTTCTTGATCTCCACCACAACCGGAACTCGGCCGCAGACCATCCGCAGCACCTGGGCGAGACTCGGCACCCGCTCGGTCGTTCCGCCGAGGTTCAGATCGCGAAGGCGATGCCACGGCCACGTCCGGACGTCCCCCTCCGTCTCGGTCATTCGCAGCAGCGACTCGTCGTGGAAGACGACTGCCTCGGCATCGACGCTGGCGTGAACGTCCAACTCCAGCGGCAGGCCTGCGTCGACCGCTGCCTCGAACGCAGCGAGCGAGTTCTCGGGGCGGTGCTCACCGTGCAGACCTCGATGAGCGATGGGGCGGTCGGTGACCCAAGCTGGTGTACGGACCATCGAAGCAGCATCTTGCTACCCCAACGCTGCGCGGATCAACCCGGCTCGAAGACCAACGGATAACGCACCTTCACCGTGCCTCCGCCCGCGGGCTTCGGGAACCGGATCCGCTCCAACGCGGTCGTGAGGCACGCATCGAAGTCCTTTTCCGCTTCCGTCCCGGGCTCCTTGGACCACGTCAACTCGGCGGTGACCCGGCCTTCGCTGTCGATCACGAAGCCGATCGACACCTCGAACGAGGCGTTCGGGTCGACCTCGAGGACGGACTCGTAACAGGTGCGTAGCGAGTTGCTGTGGGCCCGGACGATCCGGCGAATGACATCGCGGTCGAGCGATCCTGTGACAAGTGCTTTCGCGTGTCGAATCCGGGGCACCCGTTTGCCGCGTCCGCCAAATCCAGCCCCGGCTCCACGTCCATAGCCAGAGCCCGAACCGCCTCCGCCGCCCTTGCCGACCAGGCCCGTGTTGCCCAGGCCGATGGTGCCCTGCCCGGTGCCACCTCCACCGCGACCGGTCCCGACCAGGCCGAGCGAACCGCTCTGAGCAGGGGCCATGCCGCGAACCGGCTCGACGGGAACCGCAACCGTCTTGGCGCGGTCCTTGGTCGCCACTTCGTTGTCCACCGCGACGAACGCGGTGTGTTCGGTCAACACGCGATACGCCAGCGCGATCTCGGTCGCGGCTTCGGTGCGACGGTCTCGCGCTGCCGAGTCGAGCCGGAACACCTCGGGGTCCCGGAGCAGCTCTTCGATCCGCGTCCGGGCCCACATGGAGCGCAGACCGGTTCCCGACGTCCCCTGGGCGAGGTCAACCTCGAGCTCAAAACGAGTCTTGTGCTTCCCTTGCCAGCCCTCGACCACGACGGTTCCCGCCCCCTCGTTTGAATAGCGGCCGAAGACAACGACGGGCTGGCCCACGAACAAGTCCGGGAGCCGGCTGGGCGCGACGTCCTTCACTGGAAGCGTGCCCCAGTCGATCGAGATGTCCCGCAACGCCGGCGACGCAATGCGCCGATAGAAGCGCTCGACCGCCGCCTCCACAGTCTCGTCGCTTCCAACGTAGCTCACCGCCCCTCGGCCCACGGTGGAGAGCCCACCCAGCAAGAAGCGATTCGGCGCCTGGCCAACCCCGAGCCCAAAGATCCGGGCGTGACCGAGGTGTTCGTCGGTGAGTTCGAAGATCGCCGCCTCGTTTCCGATGTACCCATCGGTCAGTAGCAGCACCATCGGGACCCGGTCGCTCGACTGGGCCAGCGCCAGGGCAGCTTCGATCCCCGCCCGCATGTGTGTTCCTCCCATGCCGCGCATGTCCTGCACATACTCGAGCCCTCGGCGACGGTTGCTCGCCGTGTTGTCGAGCAGACCCACACTGAGCTTGCTCGCACTCTCCGAGAACCGCAGGACAGTGAATCGGTCCTCGGGGCCCATCGATTCGATCGCCTGGCGCATGACGGCTTTTGCGGTGTCCATCGGCTTGCCCCCCATCGAGCCCGAGTTGTCGACGACGAAGATCAGGTCCCGCGGCACCGCGTCCTCCGCCTCCAGCGACGTCGGTGGAACCAGGGTCAGCGTGAACGCACCGCCGCCACCTTCGTCCGGCTGCGTCATCAGGGCCGCCTCGGTCGAGTCGCCGCCCATCCTCCACGAAAGCTCGAAATCCCGGTTTGCCAGCGTCGCTCCTGCGGTCAGCTCGACCGTGGTCACGCCATTGCCCGCATGGCTCGAAACCGCATGGTTGGCCGAGGTCAGCTCGCCGATCGAGTGCTGCGACTCGATGTCGACCGTGATCAGCAACGGAGCGCAACCACGGGACTTGGGGTCCAGGACCGGAGGCGTGACCTTCGAGGCGTCGGCGACCTCGTCGGTATCCGGACGGACACCCACCCCCGAACGACCCGTCGGTTTGCCAGGAATGAAGCGCGGCCCCACGACCGTGGCCAAGGAGAGGGTCCCGCGCCCTGCCTCCTGAGCGATCGGCTGCACGACGTGCATCTGGATCTCGATCGACTCGCCCGGCGGAATGTTGGCCACACTCTGCGTGAACACGTTGGGCCGCTCTTGCTCGAGCAACCCAGCCCGTTGCCCGTTGGCCTTCGCGTCTTCGTAGATCTCTTTCGCCTCGGCCCGGCGGTGAATCTCACCATGCAGGCTTCGCTCCCCGATGTGAATCCAGTAGTCGTCCACCGCGGCGCGCTCATGAAGCGGAAACGCGTACACCGCCTCGATCGGCTCGTTGAAGGGGTTTGCAAACACCTGCGTGACGGTCGTCTCTGCGACGGTCCCCACGACCAGCGTCTCGAAGGTGGACTCCTGAAGCGGCAGCTCGCGCAAGCCATCGTCGGTCTGAACGCGAATCGTGCTGCGGTCCCAGCCCTCATCCGCCTGCAGCGATGCGGCTTGGGGCGCTTGGTCCGAGGCACACCGCTGAGGAAGGCGCTCGGGACCCAGCTGCCGAGCCCGTGCGTGACGCATGAACTCGGGGCGTTCCTCCACCGATTCCACGTCGAGATCCATCGGCGACGCGTGCTGAGCACATCCCGCGAACCCACCCGCGGCGACAATGCTGAGCACGCCCGCAAAGCGAGCGTAGGCCTTCATCATCGGGACGGACACCGAGGGCATCGAGAAGTTCCCTCGAAGGGAAACGACGCGGGCGATGCCGGGTCAGCAGCCCGCCGGGCAGCTACACAGCGGGACCTGTGGCGCGTCCGCGCACGAGCGCCACGGGCCACCGAGTTCCGCATTGACGGGAAAGGCCACCACCTCGTCGTAGGGCTCGAATCCGTCGTCGACCTGACGCGTGTAAAGCGTGGGCTCGGACGCTCCCTCGAGCTCCGAAGGAAAACAGTAGGGCTGTTCCGAGCTGCACGTACATGCATCCGGCGCAACGCCGTGCACTGCTTGGCCCAAGGCTTCCGCACACCCGGCCAAGCCGCACGCCGATCCGGCGTAGGTAAACCCGCCGCAGTCCTCGAGGCTCCTCACCGCGCCCAGGCTTGCGATGTTGCCTGCACCGAATACACCCATCCCCTCGACGACCGAGGTCACAGATCCGGACAGCGCACCGTCGCTGGGATGCAGATCGAACTCGAGATACTGAAGCTCGAAGTCACCGGTCACCGTCAGCGATGCGGACGAAAGCGTACCGGTCGTGTCATCGGGCTGGAACTGCAGCCGGACGCTCATCCCCGGAGCGGAGAAGCCGGAGTCATCCACGGTGTAGACGAGTTCGGCATCGAGCTGCTCGGCAAACACACCATCGGCGGTTGCGAAGCGAAGACCAACATCGACTTCGAGCGAATCAGGACAAGGGCAGGGACCGTCGTGATCACAGCCGACGAGCAACTCGCCCTCCACACTGCGCGCCTCGCCCCCCTCGTGCGTGATCTCGACCTCGACCGCAACCGGACCCACGTCCCCGGAGTATTCCACCGGGCCCTCTTGCACCCAACGCAGCGAGCCGGTGTACAGACCCGTCCCCTCGGCGAGTGTGCGTTCGGGTGAGTGCCCTTGACAGCGACGCGGAGCGGAGCGGAGCCGGCCGACTCAGGAGGATTCGCGGCGTGCTTTCCAGCGGTGCGGCATCATCTCGGGCACGTCGACACGGCGGATC
>Ga0316204_10001564_pt1 | contig 60261 bp, 59 predicted proteins | sample 6monrhotite_MG_2_FD_205661 | JGI IMG/M metagenome (GOLD analysis project Ga0316204, IMG submission 205661) | Microbial mat bacterial communities from mineral coupon in-situ incubated in ocean water Damariscotta River, Maine, United States -... | ecosystem: Environmental > Aquatic > Marine >...
TATTTATGCTGTTTAAATTCATTTAAGCTAGAGCAGTTAGGTGATAGCCCTAGCTTGGCATACTGGCAGGATCGGTCAATAGCTAAAAAAGATCATTAGAAAATAATTTGCCTTGGTGAATAGTTACGTTTTTTTTTACACTTAAATTATCGCTTAAAAAAGATGTTTTTTTTTCTAAATTATCCATTTTTTATATTTTCTGGTGCGTTAAAAAAAGTTAGAAGATTGTTACAAGATTGATTTTATCTCAGTTTCTCTGTAAAATGTTGCTTCTTAAATTTTTAGCATTAATATTATAAAGCTGTGTGCGGAAATCATTAAAATAAAATGGAATTATATTTAACCAACATAAGCACATGGTATCCTCACAAAGAAAATACTTCCATTAAAAATGTACTTTATTCTTTAAGTGAACATCCAGTTAAGTGGCCTGATCTTAAATTTGTGCCTGTAATGCAAAAAAGGCGCTTAACTCCTCTGGCTAAAATGACATTACATGTTGCTGAAGAAGCATCTCAAAATGATCATGATGTTGCCATTGTTTTTTCAAGTAGGCATGGCGATTTACATCAAACGTCTAAGCTATTGCAAGAATTAGCCAAAGATAACCTTTTATCGCCAACGGCATTTGGTTTATCAGTGCATAATGCAGCGCCGAGTTTATTTAGTATTTTAAATAATAACAAACAACCAATAAATGCTATTGCTGCAGGTAAAGATAGTTTTTTTATGGTATTGATTGATGCTTATGCCAGACTAAAATCAGGTGTCTGTAATAAAATATTAGTGATCTATTCAGAGCAAGACTTGCCTGATGTGTATAGTGAATTTGCAGATGAAGCATTATTACCGCATTCATTAGCGATGATGGTAACGTTAAAACCTAACGAAAATACAGTAAATCAAGCTATTAAATGTTCATTTTCGGCATCCTCATTAGCCCCTATAAAAAATGAAACACTACCTGCATCAATAATGTTTATAGACTGGCTGTCTACAAAAGCTAATGAATTATGTTTATATTCTTCACATTATAGTTGGGTGTTTTATAAAAATGCTTAATTATATTTGGAGAATAATAGCAACAGGGTTTTGCTTTTTTATATTTGGTGTTGGTGGTTTGATCTTGTCATTATTTATTTTTCCATTGATCAAATTAATTTATAGAAATGAAATAAAACGAAAAAAACAATCTAGAAAAACAATCCAATATTTATTTAAATTTTTTATTAAGACAATGTCTGTTTGTAAAATCTTCACCTTTGATTTAAGTGAAACAGATTTTTTAAAAAATTTAAAAGGTCATTTAATACTCGCCAATCACCCTTCATTGATCGATGTCGTTGTCCTTATCTCAATATTACCTAATGCGGATTGCATTGTTAAAGCACACTTATTTAAAAATTTATTTTTACGAGGTGTAGTCAAAAGTATTGGTTATATTAGTAATTCAACGCCTGATGGCTTGATTGCTGATTGTGAGGAATCGTTGAGATCTGGAAATAATTTGATCGTTTTTCCACAGGGAACGCGTAGCCAACTTAGTAGCAAAATTAAATTTCAACGGGGCGCCGCAAATATTGCGTTAAGATGTCAGGCTAGTGTAGAGCTCGTTTTAATAAAGGTGATTCCGTCAGCGTTAACTAAAAATGAACCTTGGTTTAAAGTACCAGTAATTAAACCGACGTTTTCAGTTAAAAAAATTGAAAACATGGTAACAATTCAAGAAAACACAACCATAAAAATGTCAAAGCAAGTACGAGAATATAATCGCACTTTAGAAAATTTATTTATAGAGGAACTCCGTCGTTATGAGTGATTTAAAACAAGAATTAAAAATATTAATTATTCAAACATTAGATCTCGAGGATATCGAACCTAAAGATATTTTAGATGACGAACCATTATTTATTGATGGTTTAGGTTTAGATAGTATTGATGCTTTAGAATTAGGGCTAGCGATAAAAAAAGAATATAACATCAAAATTGATGCTAATTCAGACCAAACGAAACAACATTTTTCATCTATTAATGCGCTATGTGATTTTATTCAACAAGTTCAATAAATTTAGGAGTTATTATGCATTCAAGAGCAGATATTTATAATACATTGGTAACGATAATCAGAGATGATTTTGAAGTTGATGCCGAAGATATTAACATGCAGGCAAGTTTATATGATGATTTAGATCTAGACAGTATTGATGCGGTTGATTTGGTGGTGAAGTTAAGAGAAATAACAGGAAAAAAAATAGACCCTGATGCGTTTAAAAAAGTTCGTACCATTGAAGATGTCGTAAATGAATTAGAAAAGTTAGTCTTAGTTTAGTGAAAACAGTATTAAAAATAATTAGCTCAATTGGATTGTTTTCATATCCGTTTGTTATTTATTTTGGTAACGGTTATTTTTCAACAACCCTATTAGCGATGATAATACTTACGCTCTTGTTTAGTCGTTTATATTTTATGAAAGATATTTTATCTAAAATGCCATGGATATTACCGGCAACATTATTAGGCAGTTTAGCTATAATAACATCGTTAGTAACCGGCTCTAATGTCGGTTTTAAGTTTTATCCTTTAATGGTAAACGGGGCCATGTTTGTGGTGTTTTTTTATTCTTATATTAAACCGCCCTCCATTATTGAAGGCTTTGCCCGTATTAGACATAAAGACTTAAATTTACAGGGAGTTAATTACACCGCAAAAGTAACCTTAATATGGTGTTTGTTTTTTATATGTAATGGTTTAGCTTCATTGTACACCGCCTTATATGCATCTTTTGACATTTGGGTGCTTTATAACGGATTAATATCCTACGTTTTAATGGGGCTTTTAATGTCTGTTGAATTTATTGTACGTTTGAGCGTTAAAAAGAATCACTTTTCATCGGATGAGTTAACTAGCAAATGATGCACCCTTGTTTTATTAAAGATCAAACTGTGATTTCTTTCGCTTCATTTAGAAAAGATGTTGCTCAATTGCGTCTTTTAATTAGAGCAACACCGTATCAAAATATTTTACTTTTTGAGTCAGATAGTTATTTGTTTAGTGTTTGCTTATTTTCGTTAATGTTAGAGAATAGGCATGTTCTTTTACCTTTTAATGCCCAAGAACAATCATTAATTAATCTCTCTGATTTATGTGATGCCACGTTAGGAGAGGTTAGTTTAGCGCAGAAGCCTGTAATACCCTTAGCGGCAAGTTTACTTAAAACTACTTCTAAAAATATCAATGATTTAATGCTCAATACTGATGAGTTATGGTATCAATTTTCGTTAGGTAAAGTGACTTTTTTTACTTCAGGTAGTACAGGTGAACCTAAAAAAATAGTCAAAAAAGGCGCTCAATTAGTCAGTGAATTAGAAACGTTAATGATTACCTTTGCGACTAAACTAAAGCAAGCAAATATTGTGATTAGTTCGGTCTCACATCAGCATATATATGGATTATTATTTAAAATACTGCTGCCGTTAAAATTGAATTTAATCATTGTTTCGCAATTTTTTGAATATCCAGAACATATTGTTACTTTTTTAAAAACGTTAGAGCCCTCAATTAACCCACAGTTTTTATTAATATCAAGCCCTGCACATTTAAAACGTTTAGTGCTCGATAATGTATTAAAGACGGAAAAAAACCAATGTGTCGCTGTTTTTAGTTCGGGTGGTTTACTTGAAAAAAATGTAAGTAAATCTTTTGAAAATCAAATGGGTATTGCACCTTTTGAAGTTTATGGTAGTACTGAAACAGGTGGTATTGCTTGGCGACAATGTTCGCGTGGCATAATTCAGTTTTGGCGATTATTTACAGGTATTGAATATCAACAAAATTCAGAGGGAAAATTAGTCATTAACTCCCCTTATTTAACCGAGCAATCATATATCACCGATGATTTAATTAGTGTTGTAGATGAAAACTATTTTGAATTATTAGGACGCGCAGATCGCACGATAAAATTAGAAGAAAAACGTGTGAATTTGGCGCATGTTGAAACATGTTTGCTATTACATTTATGGGTTGAGGATGTCCGCATTATTACATTGAAGCAAAATGAGCGGACGATTTTAGCTGCGGTAATTGAGTTAACACGGCTTGGTAATAACGAAGTAGCTGTTCACGGTAAATTGACGGTAAATAATACGTTAAAACAGCATTTGCTTGGTGAATTTGAACGTATATGTTTACCCAAAAAATGGCGTTATGTATCCCAATTACCGGTAAATATACAAGGTAAGGTGGTGTTAGCCGACTTGGAGCAATTATTTTGAACAATGTAGAGAATATTTGGCCTGAAATACTCAGTACATCAATCTATGATGATAGTGCTGAATTACATTTTAATGTTCCTAAAAATTTAGAGCACTTTAAAGGGCATTTTCCCCAAACCCCTATTTTAGCCGGTGTGGTTCAATTACATTGGGCGGTAGAGTTTACCAAAAAAATTTTTAATAGTTTAAATGCTGAAGTTAAAGATATCGAAGTACTTAAATTTAAAAATGTTATTATTCCCGATCAAGATTTAACCCTTGTTTTGCATAAAAAAAACAATAATAAAGTACATTTTTTGTATAAGTCTAAAAAAGGCGAACATGCATCAGGTAGAATTTTATTTAAGGAAATTTTTTGAGCTATTGTATTGTTATTCCTAATTACAATCATACGATATTACTTGATTCTTTCATCGGCAGTTTAAGTCGTTTTCAGTTACCTGTTATCATGGTTGATGATGGTAGTGATGTGAAATCGAGTATTTATTTTGATACGTTAGTTACACAATTTAATTATTTAACATTGATAAAACACCAGACAAATCAAGGTAAAGGCGGTGCAGTACAAACTGGCTTAAAAGCAGCTTTCCGTTTAGGTTATAGTCATGCTTTGCAAATAGATGCTGATGGTCAGCATGATATTAATGATATTGAAAAATTAATTAATGTCTCAAAACAAAAGCCTTTAGCATTAATTAGTGGTCAACCCATTTATGATGCTTCAGTTCCTATACATAGATATTATGCTCGCAATATCACGCATTTTTGGGTGTGGATTGAAACTTTATCTTTTCACATAAAAGATACAATGTGCGGATACCGCGTTTACCCTTTGGTGAGCACACTCAAATTAATTGACGAAGTGCCATTGGGTAAACGGATGGATTTTGATATTGAAATTATGGTGCGTTTATTTTGGCGAAAAGTTGAAGTGTTTTTTATTCCAACAGCGGTAGATTATCCTGAACATGGCATATCTCATTTTAAAGCGCTTGATGATAATATATTAATATCATGGCTACATACACGATTGGTATTTGGTATGTTTATACGTTCTCCCTTTTTATTATATCGTAATTTACGCTCAGCTATCAAGAGCCTTTTTTTATGAATAATGCAAAGCATTGGTCAAAAATGCAAGAGCGCGGAACCTATATTGGGATGCAAATTTTATTGTTTGTATACCGCTTGTTTAATCGTAAAGTTTTATCCGTTTTTTTGTATCCTGTTGTGGTATACCTTTATTTTACCGGTGGTGAAAGTAAGCTCGCGTCAACAAATTATTTACAGGCTATTGCCAAAAAACAGCATTGGAAAAAAACGCCTAATGCGTATGTTGGTATTAAACATTTTTATACTTTTGCGCAGAGTGTTTTTGACAAAATTGATGCTTGGAGTGGAAAAATAACCACTAATGATATTATTTATGGCGATACACACCCATTTGAACGTCTTGAAAAAAACAAACAAGGTGCGGTTTTTATTGGCTCGCATTTAGGGAATTTGGAAGTGTGCCGCGCTTTAGGGCATGGACGGTATCAAACTAGAATTAATGTTTTAGTATTTACTCATCATGCAGTTGAATTTAATCGAGTGATGAATAAAATTAATCCTAATTCAAATGTAGATTTAATTCAGGCCACGCATGTTGGTGCAGAGCTAGCTATTTTATTAAAAGAACGAATAGATAATGGCGAGATTATTGTTATAGCTGGTGATAGAACCAGTGTTAAAACCTCAGGCCGAGTGGTTTATGCTGATTTTTTAGGGCAAAAAGCCGCTTTCTCGCAAGGGCCCTTTATTTTGGCGTCTATATTAGAGTGTCCCGTTTATTTCTTGTTTTGTTTAAAAGATAAGAAAAAATATCGTGTGATTTTTGAGCATGTAGCCGATTCGTTAAAATTTAACAGAAAGACTCGTCAAGAAGAACTTAATGTTGTGATATCACAGTATGCACAACGGTTAGAGTTTTATTGTTTAAAATATCCGTTTCAATGGTTTAATTTTTTTAATTTTTGGCAAAATGATCAACAGGTTAATCGCTAATATTAAGTATGGAGTAGTAATTGTGTCCGCGAGTAAAAAAAACATTGAGTTTGGTCTCGATCGTTTAACAATTGAAGATGTTGTTAATATTGCGAAAGAAAAAACATCAGTAAGTGTAAGTAAGTCGGCAAGCTTTAGTCATAAAATAGACAGTTCAATTCGATTTTTGGATGATTTATTAAAAGAAGATGGCGTTATTTATGGCGTAACTACAGGCTATGGCGATTCAGTAACAGTAAAAGTGCCGTTAAGCTTAGTTAACGAGTTACCCTTACATTTAACACGTTTTCATGGTTGTGGTTTGGGTGAGATGTTTAGTTGTTTAGAAGGTAGAGCTATATTAGCAACGCGATTGTGCTCATTATCTCAAGGCTATTCTGGGGTAAGTTGGGAGTTATTACACCTTTTAAAAGCGTTTTTAACGCACAATATTGTACCCGTAATACCACAAGAAGGTTCGGTTGGTGCAAGTGGTGATTTAACCCCATTATCTTATGTTGCCGGTGCTTTAGTGGGTGAGCGCGATGTATATTATCAAGGCGAAATTTATAATAGCCTTGAGGTTATGATAAAGCTTAATTTAACGCCTTTAGTACTTAGACCAAAAGAAGGTCTAGCAATAATGAATGGAACTGCAGCCATGACTGCAATTGCTTGCTTGGCTTATGATCGTGCCCAATATGTAGCCAAACTAGCAGCAAGAATCACTGCTTTATCAAGCTTAGCATTAAAAGGTAATAGCCATCATTTTGATGAGATTTTATTTTCAGTAAAGCCCCATCCAGGGCAACAGCAAATTGCAAGTTGGATCCGTCATGATCTTAATCATGTTGATCATCCTCGCAATGCTGATCGGTTACAAGATCGCTATTCAATACGATGTGCTCCTCATGTGATTGGTGTTTTACAAGATTCTTTACCTTGGTTTCGTCAAATGATTGAAAACGAGCTTAATTCAGCAAACGATAATCCTATTATTGATGGCCAAGGTGAACATGTTTTACACGGAGGGCACTTTTATGGTGGCCATATTGCCATGGTTATGGATACACTTAAAACGGCCGTGGCCAACTTAGCTGATTTGGCAGATAGACAAATAGCTTCGTTAGTTGATACCCGCTATAACAATGGTTTACCTTCTAATTTATCAATGAGTGAACCATCAAGAAGTTATATTAATCATGGTTTTAAAGCGGTACAAATTGGTGCCTCTGCTTTTACCGCTGAAGCGTTAAAACATACTATGCCCGCCAGTGTGTTTTCACGCTCAACAGAATGCCACAATCAAGATAAAGTTAGTATGGGTACTATTGCAGCAAGAGATGGTATGAGAGTTTTACAGTTAACCGAGCAAGTACTTGCGTGTACATTACTAGCCGCGGTACAAGGAATTCGAATTAGATTGTCAACAAATGACCTTTCAGTCGAAACATTACCTAAAAATATTCTAGCCATGTATAACGATATATGCAGCTTTTTTGAGCCATTAGTTGAAGATAGGCCACTTGATTCGCTGTTACGTTTTACGGTCGATGCAATACAAAATCAACGTTGGTCTTTATATGAATAAAAAAATGTTAGAAAAATCATTTTTATCAACACAAGTTGAAATTGAAATACCATTTCATGATTGCGACCCTATGCAAGTTGTTTGGCATGGTAATTATGCACGTTATCTGGAAGTGGCTCGTTGTGAATTATTACGAAAAATAGATTATGACTATTTAGATATGCAGAGGTCTGGTTATTGCTGGCCTATTGTCGATCTGCGTTTAAAGTACGTAGGGTCCGCACGCTTTACCCAGAAAATAATTGTTCAAGCCTTTTTAGTGGAATACGAATCACGATTAAAAATTGAATATATTATTTTATGTGCAACAAGTGGCGCAAAATTAACAAAAGCTTATACGGTACAGGTAGCTGTTGATTTACAAAACGAAGAAATGCAATACATTTCACCGTCTATATTCACTGATAAAATATTGAGTTTATAACATTTTGAATCATTACAAGGTTAGTTTTTTAACAGTGGTATTTTGTTTGTGGTTTGTATCATTTAATGAGGTGCACGCAAACAACATAGCCCCAAACCAAAACAATAACTGGTCACTTTTAACTAGCCTTAGGCCAATGGATTTGGTTCAAGGCTCGTTTTTGCAAAAAAAATATTTTAAAATATTAAAACAGCCTATTAAATCAAGTGGGCTAATTTTTATTGATAAACAAGCCGGTTTTGTTTGGCAAACACGTAAACCTGCGTCGTCTATTTTAATATTAAATAAGCAAGGTTTATATAGTGGTAGCACGTTTGATACAAAATTTACACATGTAAAGGGTGCAAGCGATTTTAGCCAAATATTGATGGATGCAATCACGGGTAACGTTGCCGCATTAACATTGTCTTTTAGTGCTCAACGTACAAATGATCTTAATTGTTTGAAATTAATACCGATAAATAGTCAAATATCGACACTTTTTTCATCTTTACGTTTATGTACCAAACAACAAAAGATTGATCAGTTAACCTTGATTGAAACAACAGGTAATCGCACTGAAATTGTATTTCAATTAAACGAAGTTAATAATCTTCCTAAGGCCATTCGTGCGAAATTATAGTCGGTTATCTCTTGTATACTGTTTACAATTATTTATAGTTTTCGGATTAGGCTTATATTTATATTTTTTCGGGCAATGGAATGTTCAAACCAACTTACTATCATTATTACCTGAAACGCAACAAAATCCTCAAATGCAAAAGGCTGAACAGGCTTTATTTGCTAAAGTAGAAAAACAAGCATTAGTTGCTATTGCTGGCGATGAAGCAATGTCGGCTTATCAGGCATTAAATGCATTGCTTATTAAGCAAAAAATGGTGTCTCTTGTTTCAGTAACCAGACCATCAGTTAAACAAATTAGTGATTTTTATCTTCCTTATCGACATAATTTTTTAAGCCGTGATTATCTTACCAAAATTGATGATTCAACCAATGTATCCTCGTTCATTGCAAGTCAACTCACGCAAGTATCTGATCCATTTGTAAATTATACATTGGCTGACGATCCTCGTTTGCTATTGGCCGACTATTTAAAAATAGAGTTAAATACCCTTATTAATGTAGAATTTACTCAAGGTGTACCCAGTGTAAAGTACGCAGGTAAACAATATTTATTACTTAATATTGATTTAAATAGTAATGGCTTTTCAGTCAAAAAAAGCCAAAAAATTGCAAGTTTTTTACAAAATAAATTCCAAGAAATCAAACAAAAATATCAGGTTGACATTATTTTTTCGGGCGCGGTATTTCATACTGCGGCATCAAGTCGTCAGGCTGAGCATGAAATTTCAAATTTTGGCGTGCTATCGTTATTCGGCGTGATTTTTTTATTGATTTTTGCTTTTAGAACACTTAAACCTTTAATTTATTCTTTATTGGTTATGCTAATCGCGATGGTTTATGGCGCAACAGCAATGTTATATTTTTTTGAACAAATACATTTGCTCACTTTAGTTTTTGCCACAACTCTCATTGGTGTTGTTATTGACTACTGTTTTCATGCCTTTACTTACGCGAGTACGGAACATCATAAAAACAAAAATTTATCAAAAATATTAACGCCATTATTTTTAGGTTTTATCACAACTACTTTAGGATATTTTACGCTATTTGTATCACCGTTAACTTTGCTTTCTCAAGTGGCTGTTTTTATGATTTTTGGCTTGTTAGGTGCGCTAATGTTCGTGTTTTTTTTACTCAAAAATAATTGTCTAACAGGAATGAAATTAGCCGATAAACCTTTAGGCTGGAGCAAAAAAATAACGGTATTAATAACGCCATTAACAAAAAAAGGTGGTCATATATTGGTCGCGTTTAGTACCGCTTTGTTTGTATTACTACTATTTAAACCATTGTCGTTTAATGATGATGTGCGGTTACTGAATTCTAGCCCTGAATTACTGGTAAAGAATGAAGTGAAAATGGCAAAAATTTTAGCTTATCAAAAACATCAGCGAGTTGTGTTGTGGTCAAATAGCAGTGAAACATTACTTCAACAGCAAGAACAACTAATCACACGTTTAAAAAGTAATCAAACTGTATTAACCATAAATAGTGTCAGTGGTATACTTCCTAGCGCCCAAAAACAATACAACATGTATCAAACAATACTCAGTGCTGAAAACAATCATAAATTTGATGAAGGCTTAGCTATAACGGGATTAACTGACCCAATCGAAAAGTTTACGCCATTAACTTATGATGAAATACTTAATAGCCCAATGCAAAGTTTAATAGAGAATTACATCACTACATTTTATTTAGACATCGATAAAGCAGGCAATCAAATAATAGGATATGTTACGTGGTTAGATATTTCTGGCGCGCCATTAAATAACGACAATTTATTAATGTTAGCGTCTTATTCAAAGAGTAAAATTTATGATAAAGCTAACGAAATATCAATGGCATTAGCGCTGTATAGACACAACCTTTTATTATTACTATTTGTGGCTGTAGTGGTTGTCGCTTTAATGATGTTAGGACGCTATGGTATTAAAAACGGATTTTTGGGTGTTATTACTATAGTAGCTAGCGCTACGGCTTCATTAATATGTAGTCAAATTATTTTATACAGCTTAAATATTTTTAATGTTTTGGCCGTTTTGTTGATTTTTGCACTCGCGATAGATTATGTGATTTTTTATCAAGAACAAGGCGTTCAACCTCACAACTTATTAGCTTTGTTTTTGTCAGCAGCCTCTTCAATATTAGTGTTTGGTATGTTGTCTTTTAGTATCACGCCAGCGGTACAAAGTTTTGGTTTAACCGTTATGTTTGGCATTGTTTTTATCGTATTTTTTGCACCATTAACGACTTGTTTTCAACGTCATAATATATAAATTAACTTATAGGGATTTTAAAGTGATAGACAAATTAACAACAGACTACGATGTGATCATTATTGGTGCTGGTCCATCAGGTGCTGTTGCAGGGGCAATTTTAATACAACAGGGACTTTCCGTTTTAATTATAGAAAAACAATACTTTCCACGTTTTTCTATTGGTGAAAGTTTGTTACCGCAATGCATGGCTTTTTTAAAACAAGCGCAACTTGATCATGTTGTTGATCAATATGCAGAAAAATTTGGCTTTCAATTTAAAAATGGAGCTGCTTTTCATAAACAAGGTTGTGATTCAAAATTTAACTTTACTGAAAAATTCAGTGCAGGACCAGGCACCACGTACCAAGTAAAAAGGGCTGATTTTGATAAATTATTGGCTGATGAAACTGAAAGCAAAGGTGTTGAAATAAGATATGGTCATCAAGTCAATAAGGTGAATAGTTTAGACCCTATTGTTAGTTTACAAGTAGCAGACGAGCAAGCTCAAAGTTATCAAGTATCGGGTAAGTTTTTGCTTGATGGTAGTGGATTCGGTCGAGTAATACCGCGTTTATTAAATTTAGAAGTACCTTCTATGTTACCTATGCGTCAAAGTTTTTTTTCTCACATAAAAGACAATATTAGCAATGGACACTTTGATCGTAATAAAATTTTAATTACCGTTCATCCACAATATCATGATGTATGGTATTGGCTTATTCCCTTTTCTGATGGTACTGCTAGTATTGGTGTTGTTGGTTTACCTGAACGTTTTAATGATGATTTAACGGTGCAACAACGTTTATTTTCTTTTATTAAGCAAGATCCTAACTTAAATTCTTTACTGAAAAATGCCCGATTTTTAGGTGAGGGCAATACCATCAAAGGATATTCTTCTGATGTCACCTCGCTTTATGGTAAAAATTATGCGCTGTTAGGTAATGCCGGAGAATTTTTAGATCCTGTTTTTTCGTCAGGTGTTACTATCGCAATGAAGTCGGCTGTGTTGGCAGCACCTTTGGTCGCAAAACAAATCACGGGGTACAACGTTGATTGGCATAAAGAATATTCAGAACCATTAAAGTTTGGTGTTGAAACATTTAAAGTATTTGTGAATGCATGGTACGACGGTAGTTTTCAAGATGTTGTTTTTTATGATCAACATAATCAAAGTGTTTGTGAAATGCTGAGTTCTATTTTGGCGGGCTATGCATGGGATGATAAAAACCCTTTTGTTGCCAAAAGTAAGCGTCGTTTATCGGTACTTGCAGAGGTTTGCCAAGGGTGAAAATAAGCGTTGTTTTTTTATTTGTAAAAATACAGCTCATCATTTTACTGTTAACCATTAATAGTGGGTGTAGCTCATTAATATCGTCTTCAAATAAAGTGCTGTTACATGAAGGGGTTTATTATCATTTATTATCACCTCCTGTAGCGTTGTATAATAAAACGCAAATTCATTTAATAAGCGCAACGATAAAGGATGAAAAAAAGCAGTTTGTTGTGCAAATTGAATATGAAAAACAGAAAATATCGTTAGCGGCCGTCTCTTTGTCGGGTATGCCATTATTTGATTTGGTTTGGCGTGCAAATGGTGAAATAAAGCAAAAACAATATATTCCTATCCCATCGTTTGATATAAATGTCGTTTTAACCGACATACAATGGCTCAGCTGGCCTTTAAATTATTTAAAAACCGGTGTGGTCGGTGATAATATTGATATTAAGGAAGAGTTTTTTTTTAATGAACAGCAGAAAGGTTGGCGTAGAATAGTAAAGCATAACAATATAGTAGTTTTTTCAATATCTAAGAACGAAGACAATTACCATATAGAGCATTTTTTTAAAGGATATGCATTGGATATAAGAGATCTTAGTGAGGGGCAGTAATGAGTATTTGTTTAAAAGATTTTGGTGTTGTCTGTGCAATAGGTCAGTCTAAACAAGAAGTATTTGATAGTTTATTGGCAAATAAAAGTGGTTTAAGAATAGATCATGATTTTCCCATAGAAGAACCGCAATTTGTTGGCAGAGTGGAATTTGATCCAGCCACTATTTCAGAGTCTATTGATACCCATAATAATCAATTAGCTTACCTAGCATATCAGCAAATTCAATCTACATTATCCCCATTATTTGAAAAATATGGTCATGATAGAATTGCTGTTGTTATTGGGACTAGCACTGCCGGTACATTGGAAGCGGAACAAGCAAGAAAAGAACTACTTAAACAACATACTTTTCCTGAGAGTTTTCATTACCAAGTACAAGAAATGGCAGCACCTTCCCAATTTATAGCAAATTTGTGTTCGGCAAAGGGGCCTGTTTATAGTATTTCAACGGCATGCTCGTCTAGTGGAAAAGCCTTAGTAAGTGCTCAAGCTTTATTAGATGCTCATTTAGCAGACGTTGTTATTGCCGGTGGTGTTGACAGTTTGACACGTTTAACGATTAATGGTTTTAATGCTTTAGCTTCTATATCCTCAAGCACGTGTTCTCCATTTAGTGCTAATAGAGATGGTATAAATATTGGTGAAGCGGCTGCATTGTTCGTTATGACTAAAGACAATGATGGTATTCAATTATTAGGCACGGGTGAAACGTCGGATGCTTATCATATATCAGCGCCATCGCCTGACGGCGAAGGTGCTTATAAAGCGATGAAAATGGCGTTAGATAACGCTCACCTTAAAGGTGAAGAAATTGATTATGTTAATTTACATGGTACAGGGACGATTAAGAATGATGGAATGGAAGCAAAAGCAATGCACGATGCTTGTGGAAGTAGAGTGCTATGTAGCTCAACCAAACATTTAACTGGTCATACTTTGGGGGCTGCAGGTGCATTAGAAATTGGGTTTTGTTGGTTATTATTAAGTGATTATAATAACCAAGGATTAGTGCCGATGAATAAAGCAAACACAATAAAAGATCCTATATTAGCTGACATTTCATTATGTGATGGTCGTTTTGTTGAAAACATCAATTATTGCATGAGTAATTCTTTCGCATTTGGTGGTAATAATTTCAGTGCAGTGATAGGAAAACACCATGAATAAATATTCTGTTATGCAAGTTATTCCTCATCGGGAAAAAATGGTTTTAATTGATAGTCTCGATAACTATGATGTTGATAGTGCTACGTGTTTAGTTAAAATTACCGCTGAAAATTTATTTTATGATAATACAAAGCAAGGTGTTCCATCTTATATTGGCTGTGAATATATGGCTCAATCAATTGCGGCATTTTCCGGGGCTCATGATTTAGATAATGGCAAGCCGGTAGGAATAGGTTTTTTATTAGGTTCACGAAAATATCAAAGTAACCAACCCTATTTTTCACTTAATAGCGTATTAAAAATAATAGTAAATCAATTATATAGTGAAGAGTCAGGACTGCGTGTTTTTGATTGCACTATTCATGATCAAAATAATGAGTTATTAGCCTTTGCTAAAATTAATGTCTTTCAACCAGACAATGCAACAGAGTTTTTGAAGAGAAGTTATGAGTAATATTAAAAGTCGACGTATTTTAGTCACCGGATCAAGTCGAGGCTTAGGTAAGGCCATTGCGCTTAAATTAGCACAACAAGGTTTTGATATAGCAGTGCATTGTCGAAGCGGTATTGAAGGAGCTAAAGATACCTGTAATCAAATTACATCATTAGGGCAACACGCAAGTATTTTACAATTTGATGTTTGCGATCATCAACTAGCCAAGCAAATGATTGAAAAAGATATGCAAGATAATGGTGTTTATTATGGTGTGGTTTGCAATGCTGGCATAACAAACGACATGGCTTTTCCTGCTATGGATAGTGATGATTGGAACAGTGTGATAAAAACCGCCTTAGATGGCTTTTATAATATTATTCATCCTATTGTTATGCCGATGATCAGAAGCAAAAGTGGTGGTCGAATTATTACCATTGCATCGGTCTCGGGATTAATTGGTAATAGGGGGCAAGTAAACTACAGTGCTGCTAAAGGTGGCGTGATAGCAGCAACAAAAGCATTATCTTTAGAGTTAGCCAAGCGTAAAATTACGGTTAATTGTGTCGCTCCTGGGCTTATTGAAACAGAAATGACCGATAATTTACCGATAGAGGAAATCAAAAAAATGATCCCGCTACGACGCGTTGGACAACCTGAAGAGGTTGCGGCAGCCGTTGCTTTTTTAGCTTCTGATGATGCAGCCTATATTACCCGGCAAGTTATTTCTGTTAATGGTGGGCTTATATAATGAAACGAGTTGTAATTACAGGCATGTCAGCAATCACTGCCTTGGGCGATGAGTGGTCAACATTTAAAAAAGCGCTTGAAGCAGGAAAAAATGCGGTAAAAACGATGCCTGAATGGGATTATATTGCTGATTTAAACACACGATTAGCCGCACCAATATTACATTTTGAAAAACCATTGCACTATCAACGAAAAATGATCCGCTCAATGGGGCGAGTATCATTAATGGCAACTAAGGCAACAGAATTAGCCTTAATAGAAGCTGATTTACTTCACCATGATGCGCTAACTGATGGCAGAACTGGCATTTCTTATGGATCATCAATTGGTTCAACCCAACCGCTTGTATCATTTGGTAATATGATCACAACCGGCAGTATGTCAGGCGTAACGGCAACAAGCTATATACAAATGATGTCACATACGGCTCCTGTGAATATCGGTGTATTTTTCGGCGTAAAAGGAAGAGTAATTACCACTAGCTCTGCCTGTACTTCGGGATCTCAAGGAATTGGATATGCCTATGAAGCCATTAAATATGGCCGACAAAAAGTTATGATTGCAGGTGGTGCTGAAGAGCTTTGTGTAACCGAGGCAGCGGTATTTGATACTTTATACGCAGCAAGTACTCAAAATGATTCACCATCGACAACGCCAAGACCTTTTGATACACAGCGCGATGGTTTAGTGTTAGGTGAAGGGGCTTGTACCTTAATTTTAGAAGAACTTGAGCATGCTCAGCAACGAGGGGCAACCATCTTGGCTGAAATTGTTGGCTTTGGCTCAAACTCCGATGGCCAACATGTGACGCAACCTTCAGCAGACACAATGCAAGTCGCAATAGAGCAAGCTATATCTGATGCAGGCATCAATAAAGCTAACATTGGTTATGTTAATGCTCATGGTACAGCGACAGAAAAAGGTGATATTGCAGAAACAAATGCAACCGCGAATGCGTTAGGTAAAATTCCTGTGAGTTCATTAAAGAGTTATTTAGGGCACACACTTGGAGCTTGTGGCGGTATTGAAGCTTGGGCTAGCATCAATATGATGAAAGACAATTGGTTTGCACCAACCTTGAATTTAACCGATATCGATCCTGAATGCGGACAGTTAGATTACATCCAAAAAGAAGGCCGTGAAATAAAAACCGATTATGTGATGAGTAATAATTTTGCTTTTGGCGGAATTAACACATCGTTAATATTTAAACGATGGGCATCATAGCGTGAATAAACAACCCAAATTATTTTATTTTATTGCTCTATTATGTTGTATTAACCTTAAAATAAATGCATCAGAAATTGAAGTAGGGGCAGGAATTATAACCACTTCGATACCTGATTATATAGGATCGTCTGAGCAGAAAAGTTACCTTTTACCTTTTCCTTATTTTTATTATAAAAATGAATCACTAGAAATAGATCGTAATGCTTTAACGGGTTTTTTATGGCATAAAAAAAATTGGTATTTAGATTTTTCTTTTTCAGGCAGTATTCCTGTTAAAAGTCATAGTAATAATGCTCGACGAGGAATGCGCGATCTTGACTGGGTGGGGGAATTAGGGCCGGCTTTAAATTATTTTTTAGTTGGGGATCCTAATAGTCATCAACAAGTAAATTTAGCGTTTAAAAGCAGAAAAGCGGTTGCAACAAATTTTTCATCAATGACCGATGTCGGTTGGATTTTCGGTCCATCAATTCACTACCAAAAATTATTTCCTACTTTTGGTTATGGTGAATTACAGCTAGAAACTGAACTAAATATTAATTTTGCTAACCAAAAATATTTAAATTATTACTATGGTGTTAGTGTTGATGAACAAGGCGAAAATCGTAATTTTTTTTCAGCTAGTCGAGGTTATCAAGGTAGTAATTTAAATGTTGGTTTTACCTGGAAAAAGAATCATTGGTGGGTAGGGAGTTTTATTAAATTTCATGCCCTTTATGGTACAAAACAGCAAAGCAGTCCGCTAGTTGAAAACAACAATAGCTGGTACATTGGGGCTGGTTTTGCATGGATATTTTATAAAAATAAATAGGAATAGTTAAATGAAAAAAATATTTTTTATTGGTACATTAATTGTGTTTTCTAACATCAGTTATGCCCGTGATAGCGTGGCGCAATTTTCTGTAAAGGATTTATTGGCAACGGGTAAAGCTAAATCAGCACTAACTGATATTCCTTTGTATTTTGGGAATAGTAAAACACCTAAAGTTAATGAAAAATATGGGGAAGTTACCTCAAATAAAAAAACAAACGCATTTATGAAGTCAGATGAAGAAGCATGTCAATGGGCAATGTTAAGTGCGTTAAAATCATTACAGCAACGTGCACAAAAAGAAGGGATGAATGCGGTAATTAATATTCAATCTTATTATAAAAGGCATGAGTTTATTAGCGAAACTAAATTTGAATGTGGTGCTGGTAATGTTATGGCAGGTGTTACACTTAAAGGTACATTAGTCAAAATTTGATTATAGATACTTACATTAAGGCTTATATTGTTTTTCTGTTTATCAGTATAGCCTTTTGTGCTTTTTCTAAAGTTAACGAGAAGAAATTTATACTTAAATTCCAGTCAATATAATATGGCTATTTTTTGTAAAACTATCCCAGTGACACAAATTCAAACAAAATAAAGTCGATAATCAGCGGAATTAATAGCCGTCGCGCGCTAAATTCGGTAAAATCCTGCCACTATTGAACTATCAACGCTAACTTCTATTCCTAATAAAATGACAAAACCTTTAAAAATTAAACATATACGTAACTTTTCTATTATTGCTCATATCGATCATGGTAAATCTACACTGTCTGATCGTTTGATCCAGCATTGTGGAGGTTTACAAGAGCGTGAAATGGAAGCGCAAGTACTAGATTCTATGGATATAGAGCGTGAACGTGGCATTACTATAAAAGCACAGAGTGTTACTTTAGATTATAAAGCGAAAGATGGTGAAACTTACCAATTAAACTTTATCGATACTCCGGGTCATGTTGATTTTTCTTATGAAGTCTCTCGCTCTTTAGCTTCTTGTGAAGGTGCTTTATTGGTCGTTGATGCTGGTCAAGGTGTTGAAGCACAAACTGTAGCCAACTGTTATACCGCGATTGAAATGGATCTTGAAGTGATTCCAATTTTAAATAAAATTGATTTACCCCAAGCAGATCCAGATAGAGTTTGTGAAGAAATAGAAGATATTATTGGTATTGATGCAACTGGTGCGGTTACGTGTTCTGCAAAAACTGGCCTTGGCATAGAAGATGTACTCGAAACGATTGTTGAACATATTCCACCGCCAGAAGGTGATCCCGAAGCCAATTTGCAAGCGCTTATCATTGATTCATGGTTTGACAATTATCAAGGGGTCGTTTCATTAGTTCGCGTGATGAATGGTGAAATTAAAAAAGGCGATAAAATGTTGGTTATGTCTACAGGACAAACTCACATTATTGATAAAGTAGGTATTTTTACACCTAAACCAAAGAATACTGATATTTTAAAAACCGGTGAAGTTGGTTTTATTGTTGCTGGTATAAAAGAGATACATGGTGCTCCTGTTGGCGATACTTTAACAATTTCAAAAAAAGAAGCTGATGCGCCATTGCCGGGTTTTAAAAAGGTACAACCACAAGTTTATGCGGGTATTTTTCCGATCAGCTCAGATGATTATGAAAATTTTCGTGATGCATTAAATAAATTAAGCTTAAATGATGCCTCATTATTTTTTGAACCTGAAAACTCTTCTGCGTTAGGTTTTGGCTTTCGTATTGGTTTTCTAGGTATGCTGCACATGGAGATAGTCCAAGAGCGTTTAGCACGCGAATATGATCTTGACCTCATTACCACAGCACCCACAGTAAATTATGAAATAGCGTGTACCAATGGCGATGTGCTATCTATCGATAATCCGTCAGATTTACCGCCTATTAATAACATTGACCAAATACGTGAACCCATTGTTCAGGCTAATATTTTAGTGCCACAAGAACATTTAGGTAATGTTATTACCTTATGTATTCAAAAGCGTGGCGTGCAAAAAGATATCGTTTATCATGGTAATCAAGTTGCGGTAACTTATGAATTACCTATGGCTGAAGTTGTGATGGATTTTTTTGATAAATTAAAATCAACCAGTCGCGGTTATGCATCACTTGACTACCATTTTGTTCGCTTTGAACCTGCGGACATGGTTCGTGTTGATGTAATGATCAATGGTGAACGTGTTGATGCCTTAGCGATGATCACGCATCGAGCTAACTCGGTAGCACGAGGTCGAAATTTAGTGGATAAATTAAAAGAGTTAATTCACCGTCAAATGTTTGATATTGCTATTCAAGCGGCTATTGGTAACAATATTATTGCTCGAACCACGGTTAAGCAAATGCGTAAAAACGTAATCGCAAAATGTTACGGTGGTGATATTAGTCGTAAGAAAAAACTTTTACAGAAACAAAAAGATGGTAAGAAACGTATGAAACAATTAGGGAATGTAGAAGTACCACAAGAAGCATTCTTAGCCGTACTTAAGTTAGATAATTAACAAAAAATCATAAAAGTATTAATAAATATAATAGAGGATTTATGGCAGTTTATTTTTCAATTTTTTTAGTAATAGTTACCGTGTTAACGGGTATTGTGTGGCTGGCGGATAAATTCTATTTAGCAGGGCAGCGTCAACTTAAATTAAGTATAGCTCAGGCTCAGTGTAATACTGACTTAAGCCCAGAAGTTATTGAAAAAATTACAGAACCTTCTGCACTCGTCGATACTTCAGTTCAAATATTTCCTGTTATCGCTTTTGTGTTGATTTTGCGTTCTTTTTTATGGGAACCTTTCCAAATACCGTCGGGTTCGATGATGCCTACTTTACTTGATGGAGACTTTATTCTTGTCAATAAATTTAACTATGGATTACGCGATCCAGTTACACAAACTAAATTTTTGAAAGTAGGGGAACCCCAACGTGGTGATGTTTTTGTGTTTAAATATCCTAACGACCCACAAATTGATTATATAAAACGGGTTATTGGTTTACCTGGCGATCGCATTATATATCGAAACAAATCATTGTATATTAAGCCAGCTTGTAAAGAATCGGATAAACAATGTCCTGATTTTGAACAAGTCGTTACAGAGTTTAAAAAACCAAGTGATTCACCGGATGGATCTTATGGTTTAAGTCGATATATCTCCAAAATGCCGAATAAAACACATGATATTTTAATTGATAATCAAGTATTGCCTCGTACTCAGTATTTTTGTTCTGAAGCTAATGGGCGTTTATGTCAACAAACTGGAACACGCCAAGATGAATTTGTGGTGCCAAAAGGACATTATTTTGCAATGGGTGATAATCGCGATAACAGTGCCGATAGTCGCTATTGGGGGTTTGTCCCAGAGGAAAATATAGTTGGGCAAGCCGTTTTTATTTGGATGAGTTTTGATTTTGAGCGTACACCAGATGATTTTCTTCCTCATTGGATCCCTACTAATGTTCGTTTTAGCCGTTTAGGGGCTATTAATTAATAGGTTAGTAAGTATTGTATTTACAATCACTTTACTAACTAAGTGTTTATCGCAGGTAGAAAATAAGAAGGTCTTTTGAAGAAAGCGCAACAAGAAAAGCTTATATTACACAAAAAGCATGCTCAACAGCAATTGAGTAAACGTTTAGGCTATCAATTTTTAAAACCTGCACTTTTAGATCAGGCTTTAACACATCGAAGTGCTAAAGGTTTTCATAATGAACGATTAGAGTTTCTAGGTGACTCTGTACTTGGTTTTGTTATCGCTGAAATCCTGTATCAAAAATTTCCTCAAAGTTGTGAAGGCGAATTAACGAGGATGCGGTCGAGTTTGGTTAAAGGTGTTACGTTAGCCTCCCTTGCGCGTGAGTTTGATTTAGGTGATTATTTGATTTTAGGGCCAGGAGAATTAAAAAGTGGCGGTTTTCGTCGTGATTCTATTTTAGAAGATGCAATTGAAGCGATTATTGGCGCCATATTTATGGATTCTAATATTGATACTGTTAAGGAAATTGTTTTAAGTTGGTTTAATAACCGACTTGATAAAATCAATCCAGAGCAAGAACAAAAAGATCCAAAATCACGATTACAAGAATATTTGCAGGGCCGTAAAATAGCTTTACCACAATATGAAGTAATACAAATTACAGGACAATCACACCAACAAGAATTTACGGTACGTTGCTGTAGTGAAAAATTAAAATTAGAAGTAATTACCTGTGGCGCTAGTCGTCGTAAAGCCGAGCAAGAAGCAGCATCAAAACTATTGGATTTAATAAAAAATGGCAAATAGCACAATTTTAACACCTTCTTCTGAAAAACATTGTGGTTTAGTTGCTATTGTTGGTCGACCGAACGTTGGAAAATCTACCTTACTTAATAGTTTGCTTGGCCAAAAAATTAGTATTACCTCGCGTAAACCTCAAACAACACGCCATCGTATTTTAGGTATATTAACTGAGGGTGATCAGCAAGCTATTTTACTTGACACTCCAGGTTTACATGTTGAAGAAAAACGTGCAATTAATCGCTTGATGAATCGAGCGGCAAGTAGTTCTATTGCTGAAGTAGAAATGGTTATGTTTTTAGTTGAAGGCACTCACTGGACTAAAGATGATGAGCTAGTTTTACAAAAAATTAAAAACGCAAACGTAGCTTGCGTGCTGGTGATCAACAAAATTGATAATGTACAAGACAAAGAGGAGCTACTCCCGCATTTACAAAAATTGGGGGCAATGTATGATTTTAAACAAATCATCCCTATTTCAGCCAGTAAAGGTGATAATGTTGATAAAATTCGACAGCTTTGTTTTGATTCCTTACCAGAAAGTGACTTTTGGTTTCCTGAAGATTATGTAACCGATCGTTCTTCTCGGTTTATGGCTTCCGAAATTATTCGTGAAAAATTAATGCGCTTTACAGGGGATGAATTACCTTACTCAACAACGGTTGAGATAGAGCAATTTAAGCAAGATGAAAAAGGAATATTACATATCAATGCGTTAATTTTAATTGAACGAAAAAGCCAAAAACGTATGGTAATAGGTAATAAAGGTGAGCGTTTAAAAACAATTGGTCAAGAAGCACGTCGTGATATGGAAGAAATGTTTGGTCAAAAAGTGTTTTTAGAAACGTGGGTAAAAGTTAAATCTGGCTGGGCTGATGATGAAAGGGCTTTACGTTCACTAGGTTACGGCGACGAATATTCTGGCTAGTATATGTATGTTCAAACATTATACTGGTAAATGAGTTATTAAAACCATGATTAAAGAAGAACAACAACAAGCTTATTTATTGCATTCTCGTCCCTACCAAGATCATAATTGCATTGTTGAGTTACTCACTCAACACGATGGTAAAGTCAGCGCTATTGCTTATACTGGTTCAGGTATAAAAAATAATAAAAAAGCATTACTACAACCATTTCGCCTACTTAATATTGTATTAAAAGGGCGAAATACGTTAAAAAATTTAAATCGCATAGAATCATCAACCAAATCATTTAATATGGTTGGTGATCATTTATATAGTGGCTTTTATTTAAACGAACTTTTAGTGCGATTAATGACTGAACAACATCCCTGTCCAGACTTATTTAATTGCTACCAACAAAGTCTGTCAGATTTTGTTTTGAATAAACCTCTTGAAAAAATTTTACGTCATTTTGAAATGGTGTTACTAATAGAGCTTGGAATATTATTTGATTTTTCTACACTCGATGAATTTGCTCATTTAAAACAAAAAGATGAACAAGGTTTTGTTTTGAGTAATAACGTTGAAAAAGTTTTTTTTTCACCGGAACAAGGCTTTGTTCCAGTACTAAACAATCAACAAATACCTTGTTATACTGGTACCTATACTATTGAGCATATACAGGCTATTGCTGCTCAGCGTTTAGATTCTGTTGATGTTATGTTTACCTATAAGCGTTTAATGCGCCAAGTACTCAATGCTTTATTAGGTAATAAACCACTAAATAGCCGAAAATTTTTCACTAATAAGAAAACGCTTTAAAAGATAAAAATTATGAATGATATTTTATTAGGTATTAACGTTGATCATATCGCCACTTTACGTCAAGCACGAGGCAATAATTATCCTGATCCTGTACATGCTGCTGTTGTAGCTGAACATGCCGGCGCTGATGGTATTACTGTTCATTTGCGTGAAGACCGCCGTCATATTCAAGACCGAGATATCTATTTACTCAAGCAAATGTTAAAAACGCGAATGAATTTTGAAATGGCGGTTACCGATGAAATGGTGGCAATTGCCTGTGAAGTACAACCAACGTTTTGTTGTTTAGTGCCTGAAAAACGTGAAGAGTTAACCACTGAAGGCGGTCTCGATGTGGTTGGTCAATTAACTAAAATAACTGCTGCGGTTGAAAAATTAACATTAGCCGGCATTAAAGTGAGTTTATTTATTGATGCTGATAAAGCACAAATTAAAGCGGCTGTTGCCAGTAAAGCGCCTTACATTGAAATACATACTGGCCATTATGCCGATGAAACCAATGAAGAAAAACAAGCACTAGAACTTGCTCGTTTAATTGAAGGAATAAAATACGCGGATTCTTTAGGGCTAAAAGTCAATGCAGGGCATGGATTAAACTATTTCAATGTAAAACCTATTGCTAGAATTGCTGAAATAATCGAGTTAAATATTGGTCATGCTATTATAGCTCGAGCCGCTTTTGATGGGTTAGATAAAGCAATTAGAGATATGAAAAAGCTTATGGTTTCAGCACGTAATGCTTAAAAAGTATTTGTATAATAAGCTATGTAATTGGAATGTAATATAATATGTCTGTAATTGGTATTGGTACTGATATTATTGATATATCCCGCATTGCAAATATGAAAGAGAGTACTAGAAGTAGACTCGCACAGCGAGTACTCACTCAAAATGAATTGCAAAAATACCAACAATTGAATTTTTCAGTAGCTTTTTTGGCTAAACGCTGGACAGCTAAAGAAGCGGCATCAAAAGCGTTAGGAACAGGTATTGCAAATGGTATTTCGTTTCAACATTTTGAAATTCAATCGTTAATTACAGGACAGCCAACTTTAGTTTTAACCAATAAAGCACTTGAAGTTGCTACATTATTGGGCGCAAAAAATTGGCACATTTCATTAGCGGATGAAAAAGAATTTGCAACAGCGTTTGTCGTTTTGTCTTCTTGATTTGCTTTTTTATTTTTCGTTAAATCTAGTTTATTGATTATATTAAATAAAAAGTAAAATTGATTATTTTTTATTCTTTATTTACTAAATCCAAATTTATAGCCTATAATTTACTTATGTAGTATTAGATTTTGGGTATCTTGCATGCAACCTCAAAATAAACAAATGGTCGAGCGACGAACTGAGTCACCTGAACAATCTGTCTGGTGGTCTAAGTTGTCGTTAGCACAAAAATTTTCAGCAAGCAGCTTAGGTAAATTTGGCTATGAGTTGTTGTTTATTCGTCATGATAATGGGCGAAGCTTAGCGATATTAACTTGCAATGGCGGCATTGCAGTTGTTTCAGAGGATGGTGATATTAATACTACACCTAATATAAATATCAGACCTTAATATAATATACTCTTCTTTTTGGCTACTTTATTGATAATAAGGTAGTTCTTTTTTATCCCATTATTTTTTTGTCGAGTGATGTAATTATTTCATCGGCATGTCTTAATAAATTGTCTAAATGCTCAAAAAATTCTAATAGTTCTGGTTCTAAATCATCTATCGAGGATCCTTTTTTTAATGAGGTTTCAATTTGTAGACTAATCGATGCTAAGTTCGGTACACCTGAATAACAACATGCGCCATTTAATTTATGGATCAATGACTGAACTAAAATTTCATCTTGGCAAGTTATTGCTTCACTTATGTTTTGTTTTGTTTCAGGTAAACTGTTCACTAAACCAACAAACATTTCTTTGGCTAAATCTGATCTTCTAGCGGCGCGTTCTAAGGCTAAAGACCAGTCAAAAATTCCAATAAAATTATCTGTGGGATTTATTGAGGTATTAAGCGGTTGCGTGTAGGCGGAAGGTTTATATAAGTTAAAGTCGCAGTACTCATAAATAGTGTGTTTTAACATTGTTTCGTCGATTGGCTTTGTCATATACTCACTAAAACCATAATCAATCAGTTTATCTTTTTCATCGGAAAGAGCATGAGCAGTAACCGCAATAATAGGTGTTCCTGTATTCAAACCTTCTATTTTAATTGTTTTTAATGCCGTAATTCCATCCATCTCAGGCATTTGAATGTCCATATAAATAAGTGAGTATTTTTCATTCTTACATAATTCAACTGCTTGTCTACCATCCGTTGCTGTAACTACTTCACCTACCTGTTCTTGTAATAACGCTTTTATTAATTTTAAATTAGCTGGATTATCATCCACAGCGAGAACTTTTAATGGAAGAAGATAGTTTTGGCTTGTAAGTAATAACTTATCTTTAGGTAAGTTTGGTAAAAACGCTTTAAGCAGTTTTTTAGGAGTAAGAGGGGTGCTCATGCAGCTTTGGGCTCCACTTGCTATTAACGTTTCATGTAGATTCGGTGAGTTGCTGTTAACGGCTAAATGTACCAATGGAATTTTTAATTTAATTGCACCTATAAGTGCTTTTAAGTCGTTGATTGTTGATGGTGAAATATCATGACTAATTAAAGCAAAATCATAAGGTAAGTGAGATTTTTTTTGATTAAGCAAAGCCGTAAGTTGATCGAGTTTGGCGATTGGATGAACTTTTATTTTCCAACTAGTTAAAATTTCACAAGTTGCAATACGGCTGTGAGTTTTGGGTTCGAAATAAAGAATATGTTTATCGACTAGGTCTTCAGTATCCAATGGGGTATTCATTGGAATAGGATTGAGTTCACACTGAAAAGTAAACCAAAAAGTGGAACCTTTTTTCTCTTCACTGGAAAAACCAATGTCGCCATGCATTTCTTTGGCTAAATGTTGTGATATAACTAGGCCTAATCCCGTACCACCGTATAATCGCGAAACGCTTTTATCAGCTTGGCTAAAGGCATCAAAAATAGTGACTTGTTGCTGTTGATTTATGCCTACGCCCGTATCTGCTACGGTTATTTTTATGACACAATTGTCCTGATCTCTATGATCAATTTCTACATCAATAGTAACCGAACCTAGCTCAGTAAATTTTATCGAATTATTTACTAAGTTTGACAGAATTTGCTTAATTCTCATTGCGTCACCGATAAACGAATCAGGTAATTGTTCAGCAATACGCAAAGATAACTCTATATTTTTGCTATGGGCACTTGGAGCGATTAACGTAATTGTTTCTTCTATGGCATCACGCAAAGAAAATGGAATATTTTCAATTAGCATTTTGCCCGCATCAAGTTTAGAAAAGTCTAATATGTCATTTATAATGGTAAGTAAATTATTTGCAGAGCCTTCTATTGTTTGTAAATAGTCTCGTTGTGTTTCAGTTAAGGGCGTTTTTAAAACCTGTCGTGTAAAACCAATAACGCCATTTAGCGGGGTTCTTAATTCATGACTCATATTAGCTAAAAATTCAGATTTGACTCTACTGGCATCAAGCGCCTTTCGCTTTGATATGTTTAATTCAACATTTTGGATTTCAAACAACTCTAAACTTTCACGTAAATCTGTGGTTGCTTGATCGATACTGCGTTGCATTTCTTCATGGTAATCGCCTAACGATTGAGCCATCGCATTAATACCACTTTTAAGAAAGTTTAGTTCACCAATTAAATGACCACTTACCCGACTTTTTAGTTTGCCTTCACGAATTTTATCAATAGCTTGCACCATTGATGTAATAGGTCGCACTACATTTTGAATTAATTTTAGTGCAAAAATAGCGCTAATTATTGCCCCTAAAATCACTAAGGAAAAAGCTAAAAACATTTTGTTTTGTTGATTGAATGTTAGTTTGCTTTTATCTACTTGCATGGCAATGTAGCCTAAAGCTTTATGCCATTGTTCAGCATCATTTAGATCAATTAAAGGATCTCTTTCATCGATAATAGGTGAACGGAAAATAACAAAATCTTCAAACTCTTCAAATTGAGTTATTTCTGGAATTTTATCTCCTGCTTTTATCCGCATAAAATTGATGTCACCGTGGTAAGCACTCGTCACAAAAACTTGATTGTCTTGTGTGAAAACAGCAATACTTTGAATTATATTGGAATGACTACGATGAGCAAAACCTATTAAATGACGAAGTTGCTCACGGTTTTTGTTGATCAGAGGAGTTGCACTTGCAATTGCGATAGGTTCAATAATACTTCGTGACTGATCAGTTAAAAAACTTTCTAAATCATTATAATAGCTATAAGAAAAGAAACTCGCTAAAGCGATCCCTATAAGAGTTGTTGGTAAAATGGTAAGTAATATTACCCAATCTTTTAAACTGATTTTATGCATTGTAAATGTTGATAGTCCCTTAGGTTTTTATCGATAATATTGAGTAAAAAATTCGTTTAAAGATAGTGAATCCTGCATATTTAGCCTGAATGCGTATATAATGTCACATTCATTTAAAAAGACAAATGTTTCCCCGTTTAACTTATATACCAAAATAACCTGATTATGTTAGCTTTTTAAAAGGAATTCGGTATACATATGAATAAGATAACTTAAAATTTATGGCTAATTATTTTAAAGTAAAGCCCCGAAAACCTATCGAGCAGCAAGCATTTAGTTTAACCATAGAACGGCTCGATATTAATGGGCAAGGTGTCGGTTTTTATAATAAAAAGCCAGTCTTTGTTAGTGGCGCTTTACCTAAAGAAAAAATAAAAGTGCAATTTATTGAGCAAAAAAGCAAATTTAGTAAAGCTAAATTACTTGAGCTTATAGTACCAAGTAAAGATCGTGTTGCAGTTCAATGTGCTCATTTTCAACAATGCGGAGGTTGTGATTTGCAACATTTAGCTGTTGAGGCGCAACTAACATTTAAACAAAATAAGCTGATTGAACTGTTTAATCGTCAAAACATCACGCAAAATTTACCATGGCAAGCACCAATTACAGGGAAAATTTGGCACTATCGACGAAAAGCCCGTATCGGTGTCCAATACACTAAAAATGGTCAAGTTATTATTGGTTTTCGTCGTCAGGCAAGCAACCAACTACAGGCCATTAAAAAATGTGTGGTATTAGCAGAGCCACTTGGTGATATTTTTATTGAACTAAACAGGGTGTTTAGTGAACTTACTCAAAGCCAACCTATTGGTCACATTGAAGTAATAACGTCTCAGGGTAAAAATAACCAGTCATTGATCACCTTAGTACTCAGACAATTAAAGCCTTTTTCCGTTCATGATAGCGACATTTGGCAAAAATATGCTGCAAAAAATAATTGGCAAATATTACTTGATGACGGTAGTAACGTTAAACCTTTAATTAATCCACAAACGATTAACTTTAAGATCAACGAAAAAATTACAGTAAACTTTGATAGTGATGATTTTATCCAAGTAAATGCTGAAATAAATCAAAAAATGATCGAACAAGCCATTAATTGGCTTAACTTGTCGAGCGATGATGTGGTACTAGATTTATTTTGTGGTTTAGGTAATTTTACTTTACCAATAGCTCAACAAGTTAAAAAAACGGTTGGGGTTGAAGGTGTTATGAATATGGTAGAACGAGCCCATAAAAATGCCGAGTATAATAATATTTTTAATGTTGATTTTTTTCAGGCAGATTTAAATGACTTGTGGCTTGAAAACGCGTGGGCTAAAAATCCATATACAAAAGCGATTCTCGACCCTGCAAGGTCTGGCGCTTTAGTTGCAATAGAGCAATTAATACTACTTAATATAAAAGAGATTTTATATGTCAGTTGCGATCCAACAACCTTAGCCGTTGATAGTGAAAAACTCATTGAAGCGGGTTATAAAATCATTAAAATTGGTTTAATGGACATGTTCACTCATACTAAACACAGTGAAACAATGGTACTTTTTTCTCGTTAACATTTATATTTTTTTTTATTGTTAAAGGATCCTTATGGTTTCAATACGTAAGTCACATCAAATGTCAGACCGCAATTTTGACCAGTGGTTAGCTTCATTAGAATTAAGTAAAATGAAGAGCCAAGCCTTGATTAACACGTGGGAAATACTTGCACAATTTTTTATTTGTGACATTGATGGTGAGGATAAAAAAAGCTTTAAAAAAAATCAATTAAGTCAAAGAAAAGCATTAGAAATGGTTGAAATATTAAGTGCACTTAATCTTGATAAAGACTCGTTAACTGCCGCCTTTTTATGTCCATTATTGCAAGAAAACACCATTGATAACGAATTTGTTGTTGAACATTTTAATGCCGACGTTGCTGAACTTTGCGATGGTGTTATTAAGATGGAAGCCATAAAAACATTACAGCAAACTAACTCCGATAAAATGGCCGCCAACCAAATTGATAATATTCGTAAGATGTTATTAGCCATGGTGGCTGATGTTCGCGCAGTAGTTATTAAATTAGCCGAACGCGTGTGCAATTTGCGTCAAGTTAAAAATAGCGATGAAGAAACGCGTGTGCTTGCCGCAAAAGAAACACAACATATATATGCACCTTTGGCGAACAGGCTCGGTATCGGGCAATTAAAATGGGAACTTGAAGATATTTCCTTTCGCTATTTACATCCTAATACGTATAAAAAAATTGCTAAACAATTATCGGAAAAACGTCTCGATCGTGAGCGTTATATGATTGATTTTGTTAGCCATTTAGAAGGCAAGCTTGCTGAGCTAAAAGTAAATGGTAAGGTATATGGTCGTCCCAAGCATATATATAGCATTTGGAAGAAAATGCAAAATAAATCACTCGATTTTGATCAACTATTTGATGTTCGTGCTGTGCGTATTATTGTTGATAAATTGCAAGATTGTTATACTTCATTAGGTGTTGTACATACTTCATGGAAACATTTACCTAACGAATTTGATGATTATGTTGCAACACCTAAGCCTAATGGATATCAGTCTATTCATACGGTAGTGCTAGGTCCTCAAGGTAAAGCTGTTGAAGTACAAATCAGAACCAAACAAATGGATGATGATGCAGAATTAGGTGTAGCGGCGCATTGGCGTTATAAAGAAGGTACCGCGAATGGGAAAACTTCAGATAAAAAAAGAGGATTTGACGATAAAATAAGTTGGTTGCGTAAGATATTACAATGGCAGGAAGATGTTTCTGAAAGTGGTGAATTACTTGATGAGCTACGTAGTCAAGTTTTTGAAGATAGAATTTATGTGTTTACCCCTAATGGTGATGTGATTGATTTACCTATGGGAGCAACCCCATTAGATTTTGCCTATTATATTCATTCTAACATTGGGCATTGTTGCATAGGGGCAAAAGTGTCAGGGAGAATAGTTCCTTTTACTTATAAATTGCAAACCGGCGACCAAATTGAGGTTTTAACAAGTAAAACACCAAACCCTAGTCGTGATTGGTTAAATCCCAATTTAAATTATATTCACTCAGCACGCGCCAGGGCAAAAGTTCAACACTTTTTTAGAATACTTGATCGCGATAAATATTTAGCTAGCGGTAAAGATCAGTTTGAAACTGAAATAGCTAAGTTATCATTACCGAATGTTGACTTAGTAAAAACTGCACAACATTATAATTTTACCCAAGTCGATGATTTATATGCCGCTATTGGTAGTGGTAATGTTCGTTTACAGCAACTACTTAATTATTTGCAGCTACAAGAAGAAAAATTAAACCCTATTGAAGAAGTCGATGTTGAAAGTATTGTCAAACAAACGACACCAAATAAAAAAAATATTGCTGATGATAATGGCATTACCGTGTCAGGTGTGGGAAATTTATTAATCCATTTAGCTAAATGTTGTCAGCCAGTAGCTGGTGATGAAATTGATGGTTTTATCACCCAAGGACGTGGTATTTCTGTACACAGAAAAGATTGTGAACAACTTGCTAATTCATTATCTCAGCAACCTGAACGTCAAGTTGAAGTACAGTGGGGTGCCGAAGATAAACAAGGTTATATAGTAAGTATTCAAATTGTTTCTAGCGATAGACAAGGATTACTAAGAGATGTTTCAACGCTTATCGCAAATGACAAATTAAGTATTTATGGGATAGAAAGCCATAGTGACACAAATCGTCAAACCATGTTTATGACAATAAAATTGGAAATTAATAACCGTGAACGCTTATCTAAATTAATAGCTAAAATAAGCCAACTAGATGATGTTGCTGAAGTAAAAAGGTTGTAAGGTGAATTCTAATTATGACGTTTACTCGAAGCACTAAATATTTTGTTTTTCGACATTTTTATTTCCCAATATTTATTTTATTAACAATTTTATCATTATTTATTTTAGATGCTCCTGAAAATTGGTCACATCAAGATACTTATGTGGAAAGAGTTTTGGGCTATTACATATCTCCAATTATGTCAGTTTTGGTGATAATTTATACATTATATGAGTGGTTTAAATATAGAAAATTAGAAGTAGATCTCAATAAAAAATTAATAAAGTTAAACAATAGACTGATTGATATTAGTCAGGTTACAAATATAAGTCGAAAATATATATCATTAATAGATTCTTATGAATATATTTTTTATGAGACCATCCCTCTTGAGTTTCAGAAGATAATTCAAATACCTATGTTTATGGTACCTAAATCCAAATATAACTTTAATAAAAACTTAGAAAAGTTTTGTGCTGATAACAAAGTTAAACTTGAAGTAAAAAGTAACATTAATTTTCCCAAATAATTTACAATTACAGCTTAGAAAATAAATATGGTTTCGTTCAATGTTAAACAATAAAGCATCTATAGAAAAACTTCGTTGGATTATGACAAAATTACGAGATCCTGAAACAGGTTGCCCGTGGGATATTAAGCAAACGTTTAAATCGATAGTGAGCCACACTATCGAAGAGGCGTATGAAGTTGCCGATGCAATAGAACAGGGTGATTTGGCGGAGCTTAAAAAGGAGTTAGGTGATTTACTCTTTCAAGTGATTTTTTATAGCCACTTAGGGGAAGAGTTGAATGAATTTGATTTTGATGAGGTAGTTGCTGCAATTTGTGAAAAACTTATTCGTCGCCATCCTCATGTTTTTTCAGTTAGCACACTAACAACCGAAGCTGAAATTAAAGCAAATTGGGAAAACGAAAAGGTAAAAGAACGGCAGCAAAAAGCAGATACTATTGATATTAGTATTTTAGCGGATATTCCTAAAAATTTGCCAGCACTGTCACAAGCAATGAAAATTCAAAAACGTTGTGCGCATGTTGGCTTTGATTGGCATCATATTGATGATGTTATGGCAAAAGTTGAAGAAGAAATTGATGAGGTTAAAGCTGAACTGTCCCCTAAAAATGAACAACCAGTAAATAATACGTTAGTCGCGGAAGAATTGGGTGATTTATTATTTGCGGTCGTTAATCTATGTCGCCATGCTCAAACCGATCCTGAAACCTTGTTGCGCCAAGCTAATCGTAAATTTACTAAACGTTTTCATGGTGTTGAAACGCAAGTTAACGAGTCAGATAAAAATTTTAATGAACATACACTTGAGCAATTAGAACAATATTGGCAACAAGTTAAAATAAAAGAGAAAAGTTGAATGTTCTAAGCGTGCTATTCAAAATAAATTTTATAGCAACGATATCCTGATACAAGTCAGACACTTATTATACTAAGCGTGTCATTCAAAATAAATTTTATAGCAACGACATCCTGATACTAGTTAGACACTTATTATACTAAGCGTGTCATTCAAAATAAATTTTCTAGCAACGACATCCTGATACAAGTTAGACACTTATTATACTAAGCGTGTCATTCAAAATAAATTTTATAGCAACGACATCCTGATACAAGTCAGACATTTATTATACTAAGCGTGCCATTCAAAATAAATTTTATAGCAGCGACATCCTGATACAAGTCAGACATTTATTATACTAAGCGTGTCATTCAAAATAAATTTTATAGCAACGACATCCTGATACAAGTTAGACACTTATTATACTAAGCGTGTCATTCAAAATAAATTTTCTAGTAGCGTCATCCTGACGAAGGTCAGGATCTCATTATTGCATATTTTAATTTTTATTCATGTTTTCTAAAACATTAAGCGAGCGCTTTTTCAACCAATTTTGCTAAATGCCCGGGCAACGCTAATGTTAACGCAATGTTGTGCGCTTTTTCGGACATTTTTGCCCACGTCTTTTGTAATATGCGAATGATTTTTTCTTCACTATGTTTACCCGAAAAATCATCAAAATAGTGCTCTAAAAATACTAAACAGGCAACATCTTCAAGGGTTTGTGTGGCTTGGTGGGTTTTTAATTGCTCCTTGCGTAATATTGAAGCTGTTTGGGTTGCTTGCTCGTTACTATAACCTTGTTCAAGCATCAACTTTTCTGTGGTTTCGGCGTGAAACTTACCTAATGCAATACGCCATTGATAATAGCCTGCTTTTCCTAATGCAAATTCACTTCGCATTAAATGCCAGCGTTTAATGTGCTGGGCGCGTACTGCAATTTGTAATATTTCATCACTGTTTGGCCAATAATGCTCAAGACAAGCACTCATTTGTTGGCCATATACATATTCTTTGGGTAGCGTTTGGTTATCAATATTTATTAGTGTTGGATCTTGAATGTTAATGGCGTCAATTGCAGCTAATGTGGCAATTAATTTTTTAGATGAAGTCATCATTTTCTTAATATTTGTCTTTAAAAGATAATCATAGTTTAAAGAATTGTAAAATAATTACCAATTAATTGGCGACTACATAAGCAAGTTATTTCAAATCAAATTTCCTGAATTATTTTTGTATTAGTCATTAATTACTATTAATTTATGCGATTAGAAAAAAATATTTTATGGATGCAAATGAAGGCTAGTATTTTTGATTTTAATTGAGGGTTATTGAAAACAAAAATACGGGCAATTTTAGAGCGTGGTAAAGATTTTACTGCATCGCTTAATTGAGTGATTGAAAAAGTTCAACAGGGCATGAATAAAATAGGAAAGCTATCGTCAAACAAACAGTCGATATTCTGCAAGCTGGCAGCAAAAATAATTAGTAAATTTTCAAATGATCAGTTTACAAAAAACTGCGAAAGAAATTCCAAGCCTTGCTGATACTTTTATTATGAAAGGCTAATTTCAATAGAAAAAACCAAGTAAGTTCAGCATCAATAGCACTTACTTGGTTAAATTAATTTTCCCCTTTGACTCTTTTTTAAGCATCTTTATATTGTTGTTAGATGAGCTTTTGGGTATAATGTCGCCCCGTCCTGCTATACTTAATAATTAATTTTTTCAGCCATAACTAACACCTTCTACTAATGCGTGTTATGTAGCTTATTATTAAAATTTAGCGCTACATTCTTTTGACTCCTAACATCTGGGTATTACATGACAACTAGATATATATTTGTTACGGGCGGTGTTGTTTCCTCCCTCGGTAAAGGAATTGCAGCCGCTTCTCTCGCTGCTATTTTAGAAGCACGTGGCTTAAAAGTTACCATGCTTAAGCTCGATCCTTACATTAATGTTGACCCTGGCACGATGAGCCCAATTCAGCATGGTGAGGTATTTGTTACTGAAGATGGTGCTGAAACAGATCTTGATTTAGGTCATTATGAGCGTTTTATTCGTACCAAAATGACCAAGCGTAACAACTTTACTACGGGACGAATTTATCAAGATATTCTTGCTCGAGAACGTAAAGGGGAATTCTTAGGGGCTACCATTCAAGTAATACCACATATTACTAACGACATAAAACGACGAGTGATTGAAGGTGCAGAAGGGTACGATATTGCCATGGTTGAAATTGGTGGTACTGTGGGTGATATTGAATCACAACCTTTCTTAGAAGCTATTCGTCAGTTAGGTACCGAGTTAGGGCGTGAACGTGCCATGTTTATGCACTTAACTTTAGTGCCATATATTGCTGCAGCCGGTGAAATTAAAACAAAACCCACTCAACACTCAGTAAAAGAATTACGCTCAATTGGTATTTTTCCTGATATCTTGGTGTGTCGCTCAGAGCGCGCAATACCAGCTAATGAACGTGCTAAAATCGCATTATTTACCAATGTTGAAGAAAAAGCGGTTATTTCATTGCGCGATGTTGACAGTATTTATAAAGTGCCAGCATTATTAAAAGCACAAGGTACTGATGCTATTGTCGTAAAACGTTTTGATTTAGATGTTCCTGAGGCTGATTTAAGTGAATGGGAACAAGTGCTTTATAAAGAAGCTAATCCTATTGGTGAAGTAACTATTGGTATGGTGGGTAAATATGTTGAATTACCCGATGCTTATAAATCAGTTAACGAAGCCTTGAAACATGCGGGTATTAAAAACCAAGTCACCGTTAATATTCAATATGTTGATTCACAAGATGTCGAGTCTAAAGGCATTGAACTGTTGGAAAACTTAGATGCGATTTTAGTCCCCGGCGGTTTTGGTGACCGCGGTGTAGAAGGTAAAATTTTAGCGGCTAAATATGCGCGCGAAAATAAAATACCTTACCTCGGTATTTGTTTAGGTATGCAAGTAGCTTTAATTGAATATGCCAGAAATGTTGCCGGTTTAACGGACGCTCATAGCACCGAGTTTAATTCACAAACACCTCATCCTGTTATTGGTTTAATCAACGAATGGCTTGATGAAGAAGGGCAAGTTGAATACCGTAATGAGCATTCAGATTTAGGCGGTACTATGCGTGTAGGCTCACAATTGTGTCACCTATTGAAAGATACCAAGGCTTACAACGTATATGGCAGTGAAACAATTAATGAAAGACACCGTCATCGTTTTGAGGTAAATAATAACTACCGAGAACAACTTAGCAAAGCGGGTTTAGTTTTCTCTGGTTTATCTGCGGATAAAAAATTAGTTGAGATGATCGAACTTCCTGATCATCCATGGTTTATTGCTGGGCAATTTCATCCCGAGTTTAATTCAACTCCACGAGATGGCCACCCATTATTTGAAAGTTTTGTTGCGGCTTCTTTTGAGCATCAAAAACAACATTCAAGTTAATCAAACAATTAATAAAGCCGTGACATAATGTTATGGCTTTTTATTTTAAAATATTAAAAGTTTATTTTTATTAGGGATCAAAATGTCAAAAATTACTAAAATTCTTGCGCGTGAAGTCATGGACTCTCGTGGAAATCCTACCGTTGAAGCCGATGTTTATTTAGAATCGGGTGCTTGGGGGCGCGCTTGCGCACCGTCTGGTGCTTCAACAGGCTCACGTGAAGCATTAGAACTGCGCGACGGTGATAAAAGTCGTTACTTAGGTAAAGGTGTATTAAAAGCTATTGCGGCTATTAATGATGCAATTACGCCAGCATTAATTGGTAAAGATGCGTTAGCCCAAAGTGATGTTGATCAATTAATGATTGATTTAGATGGTACTGAAAATAAAGAAAAATTTGGCGCTAATGCTATTTTAGCGGTATCACTGGCCACCGCCAAAGCAGCAGCACAGCATAAAGGTGTGCAATTGTTTGAACATATTGCTGATTTAAATGGTACTCCGGGTGTTTATAGCTTGCCTGTACCGATGATGAATATTCTTAACGGTGGTGAACATGCTGATAACAATGTTGATATTCAAGAATTTATGATCCAACCTGTAGGTGCGGCTAACTTTAAAGAAGCATTACGCATGGGCGCGGAAGTGTTTCATACTTTGAAAAAAGTATTGTCTGCAAAAGGCATGAGTACTTCAGTTGGCGATGAAGGCGGTTTTGCACCTAACTTAGCTTCAAATGCAGATGCACTTGCGATGATTAAAGAAGCGGTTGCTCAATCAGGGTATGAATTAGGTAAAGATATTACTTTAGCGTTAGATTGTGCGGCCTCTGAATTTTATAACAAAGAGCAAGGTATTTATGATCTAAAAGGTGAAGGAAAACAATTTAGTTCAAACGACTTTTCTGACTTTTTAGCTCAGTTAACTAATGAATATCCTATTGTTTCTATTGAAGATGGTTTAGATGAATCAGATTGGGATGGTTTTAAATACCAAACTGAAATTTTAGGCGATAAAATTCAAATTGTCGGTGATGATTTATTTGTAACCAATACTAAAATTTTAAAAGAAGGTATTGATAAAGGTATCGCTAACTCAATTTTAATTAAATTTAATCAAATTGGCTCATTAACTGAAACTTTAGCCACCATTAAAATGGCGAAAGATGCAGGTTATACTACTGTCATTTCACATCGTAGTGGTGAAACTGAAGATACAACCATTGCTGATTTAGCCGTAGGTACTGCGGCAGGTCAAATTAAAACAGGTTCTTTATGTCGTAGTGATCGTGTTTCTAAATATAATCAATTATTACGCATTGAAGAGTTTTTAGGCGATAAAGCAATATATAACGGCTTGAAAGAAATCAAAGGTCAATAACGCTTGGCTATGTTGTACACAACTGTTGCTAAATAAAATTTATTGTAGGTTGTCATGAGTAAAACGAGACACAACAAAGCATAATCAGCTTAACTTGTCGCGGCAGGACAATATGCTCAGGAGAATATTGTCCTGCATTCTCTAATAAATCACATCCGTGTGACGTCTGCATTGTCTAATAAATTACATCATTGTAACGTAAGTAGCGACCTACAAAGTGATTTAAAATCAAATAATTATACATTTTGCAACAACTGAGAGGAACATAGCCTAACGTTTAATTAGTATCTAGTTATTAAAACTCACTGATTAAAGCATTAATAAATTAAATAACAGAGCAATATATCAATATTGCTCTTTTTTTTGCTTAGAAAAACATCGAAAAATGTATTTTTTATTAACAATAACGTATGCTTAGAATATTCCGTAATTAATTAACTTGTTATTATTTTTATGCCACAAACATCACTTTGGCAAACATCGCAATCTTCCATCAATTATGCTGAAGTGTGTAATGCTTTGTATGAGCGTGAGTTAAATAATCTAGTAAATGGTGATTTGTCTCATGTTACTGCGATGCAAAATAAACTTAAAAGCTTGCCTCATTATATTAAACGTACCGCTTATTTAATGACCCAAGCACAAACTCCGCTTATGTTAGATAGCCAAAATGCACATTGGTCGGCACAGCAAAGTAAAACTTTGTCTTTAAAAGGGCAAACATCAAATGAAGTTTGGCAGTGGTATCAAAGTTTTGATATACCGTTAGGTTTAGTTGTTCCCATAAAAGTTAATGAACGTATTTTATTAGACTCTATCGACAAAATAGATATTAATAAAAGGATCAGAACGAATGCTTTTGGTTGGTTTGAACAAGCAGTGATGCAAAAAACACTTTTTCAAGACGAAGATGCGATAGAAAATCAACAAGTCCAATTACTAAAGCCAACCAAAAAAGTAATGATATCAGCATGTGCGGGACATCGTTGGAAGAATAAATTACCATGCCAACCATTACTACTCACTTTACGAGAATTACTGTTATCTTGTGATATCAATTGGCAGAATTTCAAAAAAACTTCATCGTTAAGTTAGATTTTTAATAGTTTTTAATTGCTAGCGGTTATCACTTATTTATAATGCTGGTATTATTACTCGTTTTTATCTATTTATTATTGGGCTTTGAGGGCTAAACTAAGTTTTATGCGCTTTATTACCGTTACATTAGTTGTTTTTTTAGCTTTACTGCAATATCGACTTTGGTTCGGTAAAAACAGTGTGCCTGATTATCTTGATTTAAAAGAAGAAATGAGCAGGCAAAAATTAGCAAATGAAAAATTAACGCAACGTAATAAATTATTATATGCTGATATCGATGATTTAAAGTCAGGGCTTGAAGCGATAGAAGAGCGTGCCCGTAACGAATTAGGCTTGATTAAAGAAGGGGAAACATTTTTTCGTTTGATCCCCTCGGAAAAATCATCCAAAAAAAAGCAAAGGTAAGTTTTGATAAAGAGTAAAGCTGTTCATGATGAAAACTTCGTTGTTATTATTCCTGCTGCAGGCGTGGGTAAACGAATGCAAGCAAAATGTCCCAAGCAATATTTAACCTTTTTAGGTAAAACAATCCTTGAGCATACCGTTGAGCGTTTATTATCTCATCCTAAAATAGCGAGAGTGATTATTGCTCTTGGCGAACAAGATGAATATTTTACTTCGTTAGCTTTGCATAATCATCCACAAATTAGCACCGTTATTGGTGGAGTAGAAAGAGTTGATTCGGTATTAGCAGGGTTAAAAAGTATCGATATAAAAGAATTTTCTTGGGTACTAGTGCATGACGCAGCAAGGCCTTGTGTAACACACTTTGATATTGATAAATTAATTGATGCTTGCATGCAAAAAAAATGCGGTGGATTATTAGCAAGCCCTGTTCGTGATACTATGAAACGAGGTATGAATCATGGTTTAGTGAACAAAACAGAAAAAAGAACTGATTTATGGCATGCACTTACACCGCAAATGTATCCTCTTGAGCAATTAACACAAGCGATAGAACAGGCGCTTACCAATCAACAAGACATTACGGATGAATCATCAGCAATCGAATTGGCTGGTTTTAAGAGTATGTTAATTGCAGCAAGTAGCGAAAATATAAAAATAACCCAGCCAGATGATTTAGCATTAGCAGAATTTATTTTAATGAAACAACACAAAAATCAGGAAAGTGTTTAAATATGCGAATAGGTCATGGCTTTGATGTACATGCTTTTGGTGGTAATAAGCCCTTAGTTTTAGCTGGCGTTACCATTGAACACCCACAAGGTTTTATTGCACACTCCGATGGCGATGTTGCAATACATGCACTTTGTGATGCTATTTTGGGGGCGCTTTGTTTGGCAGATATTGGCAATCATTTTCCTGATAGCAGCGCAGAGTTTGAAAATATAGATAGCCGAATATTATTACGTCATGTTGTAAAATTGATGGCAGAGAAAGGTTTTAAATTAGGTAATGCGGATCTTACTATTGTTGCCCAAGTCCCTAAAATTTCACCACATTTGCAAGCCATGCGTACTTGTTTAGCTGAAGATTTAAATGCTGAAATTGATCAAATTAATGTTAAAGCAACAACCACTGAAAAATTGGGCTATATTGGCCGAAAAGAAGGCGTGTCTGTCCACGCTGTTGTGTTGTTAAAAATTGACATGCAATAAAATTGAATCCCCCATAATGAAAAAAACTCAATTATCTTTTAAATATTTGTATGGCAAACCCACGGTAACAGCGTTACTGCGCGATAAAATAAGTGATTTTAAAGTTTTTGAAATACTTCCCTATCAGCCCTGTGGTGAGGGTGAACATTTATATATTTATATTCGTAAAACTGGTGCCAATACTAATTTTGTTGCACGCGAATTAGCTAAATATTTTAGAGTCAAAGAAAGCTTAGTGTCTTATGCAGGGTTAAAAGATCGTTTTGCTATAACCGAACAGTGGTTTGGAGTGCATTTACCAGGGAAAAAATCTTACGATTTAGCCGATCTTAAAATTGAAGGTGTTGAAGTATTAAAAATAAATAGACATAACAAAAAGTTACGTATTGGGGACTTACAAGGTAATCGCTTTGAGTTAATTTTGCGTAATGTTTCACAAGTAAAAGAAGTGATGGAGCGTTGGCAAAAAATTACCAGCGAGGGCGTGCCTAATTATTTTGGTGAGCAACGGTTTGGTATAAACGGGGGTAATTTACCCAAAGCATTAGAATTGTTTGCGGGTGCTGACGTTAAAGATAAGAAAAAACGCGGCATGTATATATCGGCAGCGCGTTCTCTTTTATTTAATGCCATCATTGATAAACGTATTGAACAAGGTACTTTTAATCAATTAGTTAGCGGTGATGCTTGTATGTTAGCTAACAGCCAGTCTGTATTTAAAGTGCCGGTGGTTAATGACGAATTAAGGCAACGTTTAAAAACTCACGAAATTGATATCACGGCTTCAATGTGGGGAGCTGGTGAGTTAATGACCACAGATGATGCATTGGTTTTAGAACAAGGTATTAGCAAACAATTCAACGAATTTTGTCAGGGCTTAGCGCGTTTAGGATTAAAACAAGAACGCCGTAAAATACGTCTCATCCCGAGAGATACCAATTTTAGTCTTGAAGGTGATGATGTTAAACTTGAGTTTTTTTTACCCGCAGGTAGTTATGCAACGACTGTGTTAAAAGAATTAGTTAATTATAAAGACATGACTGAACGGGTAAGAATTGATTTTAGTGATGATCAACCGCTTGCTAAATTACCGATTGAAAAAAGTATTGCACACAATAAATCAACATCCATTAAGCCAGAAACAAAAAAAGATCATAAACCAGAACAGTCGCCAAAAATGCGAATATTGTTAAGTAATGATGATGGTGTACATGCGCTCGGTATTAAGGTGTTATACCAAGAATTAAGTAAATTTGCTGAAGTGTTAGTTGTCGCTCCAGATAGAAATTGTAGTGGGGCAAGTAATTCTCTTACCTTACTAAACCCCCTAAGAATACAAACCCTAGATAATGGTTTTATTTCAGTTAATGGTACGCCAACCGATTGTGTACAATTAGGCATTAGCCAATTGATGCAACCTATGCCTGATTTAGTGGTGGCAGGCATTAATAATGGCGAAAATCTAGGTGATGATGTTTTGTATTCAGGTACTGTTGCCGCTGCAACTGAAGGGCGGCATATGGGAATGTCTGCAGTAGCCGTTTCGTTAGTAGGTAAAAATGAACAACATTATCATACAGCTGCCGTTGTTGCGGCTAAATTTATTCAGCGCCTACAACTTCATCCGTTAGCAAATGATCAAATTATTAATATTAATGTGCCAGATGTTGAATTAACACAATTAAAAGGTTTTCAAGTGACTCGCTTAGGTAATCGCCATAAAGCTGATACGATGCGTAAAATGCAAGATCCTTGGAAGCGAGATATTTATTGGTACGGGACTTTAGGGGATAAACTTGACGCAGGTGAAGGCACCGATTTTAACGCAATAGCTCAAAATTTTGCCTCAGTAACTCCGATGACAGTAGATATGACTGCTTATAACAGCATGAAAAAAATGAAAAAATGGATTAGTGAACTGAATTTATAGCGGCGATGTCAATTATGCCAGCATAATAAAAAAGTGTAATTAGGCGCATTAATAAAAAGATGATGATGAAAGAAAAAGTAAAAACACAAAGTACATCGCGAAGCGCTGGAAAATCAACACGTAGTGGTGAATTATTAGCACAAAAACTGGCTAATGAAGGTATAAGTAACCAACAAGTTTTAAAGGCCATAGCTCAAACACCACGCCATATTTTTATTCCTGAAATTCTGGCGCACAAAGCTTACGATAATACGGCTTTACCTATTGGGCAGGGTCAAACTATTTCACAACCTTATATTGTTGCGAAAATGTCTGAATTACTTTTAGCTAATGGTATTCCTGAAACAATATTAGAAGTTGGTACTGGTTCTGGATATCAAACCGCGATATTGGCGCAATTAAGCACACGTGTTTTTTCAATTGAACGTATTAAAACGTTACAATGGCAGGCTAAACGTCGTTTGCGCGCAATGGAGTTACATAATATCTCAATGAAACATGGTGATGGCTGGCAAGGTTGGCAATCTAAAGCGCCATTCAATGCCATTATTGTGACTGCAGCACCCAATCAAGTACCACAAGCGTTACTTGAACAATTAGCGGATGGTGGTCGATTAGTGATACCTGTTGGCGAACAATCACAAGTTTTAAAAGTGATTACCCGAAATGGTGATGATTATACAGAGCAGCAAATTGAAGCGGTGCGTTTTGTGCCTCTAGTGCAAGGAGATTTAATATGAGGTGCCAACGATGAGGTTATTTTCAGCCGTTTATCAATGGACTATGCGGTGGGCTGAGCACAAATTTGCGCCACATGCGTTAGCAATTCTTACCTTTGCTGAATCAGTGTTTTTTATTGTACCTCCTGACGTTTTACTGGCGCCTATGGTGCTAGCAAAACCCGAGAAAGCATGGCGCTATGCTACTTTAACGACTATAGCTTCAGTTATTGGTGGTGTTGTCGGCTATTGGCTTGGCTACACGTTATTTGAGCCCGTTATACAGCCAATTATTACTGATTTAGGTTATCAAGCTAAATTCGATCAAATAGTTACTTGGTTTCAAGAATGGGGAGTATGGGTTGTTTTTTTGGCTGGTTTTTCGCCTATCCCTTATAAATTGTTTACATTAAGTGCTGGTTTTTTACAAATGGCTTTTTTGCCCTTTTTGTTTGTGTCTGCTGTTGGTCGTGGCTTAAGATTTTTTTTAGTCGCGGGTTTAATGCATTGGGGCGGCGCATCGATGGAAACAAAATTACGAAAATGGATTGATATAATAGGGTGGGGAGTTGTATTTTTACTTATTCTAGCTTACTTTATTATGCGTTAATTATCCTTAGTATACTGAACTAGATTATTGTAAATGTCTGAATTATAGAGAGATGGAAATTACTTATTTTGCTGAAATTAATAAAAACCAGTTGTTGCATTCTTCTATTACTTATTATTTCAGCTTGTTCAAATAGACATTCACCTGCCCCTATTGTTGAAATTCAAAGCTATCAACAACTTAATCAAAAAAACAGAGAAAGCATTAACGCAAGTCAATATATTGTACAAAAAGGGGAAACACTTTACTCAATCGCTTGGCGAGCAAATACCGATGTGCGAAGCTTGGCAAAAATCAATCAAATGAATGCTCCTTATAATATTTTCCCCGGACAAAAAATATTTTTAAGTGAAAACACAAGCAAACTCAGTAGGGACAATAGCTCTAGCAAAAAACTGAATAAAAGCTCTGGTAAGACCTCGGAAAAAGTGCATAAAAAAGCACTTGCGCTGAATAAAAAGCAAGCGTATGGTGAAAATGTAAGCAGTGGAAAATTAAATAAAAACAGTAATTCACCGTCAGTAAACTTTTCTCAAAAAATACGAGATTGGCGCTGGCCTACTAAAGGTAAAGTGATTGCTAAATTTTCTACTGCTACTCATGGTAATAAAGGGATTGATATAGCTGGAAGGCGTGGCAGAAAAGTCGTAGCTGCCGCATCGGGTAAAGTTGTTTATGCTGGAGATGCATTACGTGGTTATGGTAATTTAATTATTATAAAACACAACGATGATTATCTTAGTGCTTATGCCCACAATGACCGTATATTGGTTAAAGAACAACAAGTTGTAAAAGCTGGCGATTTAATTGCTAAAATTGGAAATACAGATGCACAAAGATTTATGCTTCATTTTGAAGTTCGCTTTCGTGGTAAGTCTGTTAATCCATTGAAGTATTTACCTAAACGATAACCTTATTTTAATTTAAGCCTCAATCATAGAGGTAACTGGAGCCACCGTGAATATTTAATTAGATTTTGTAATGCGAAACCGGGAGATGTAGCATGAGAAAAGAACAACAAAAAAACGTTAGTAAAATTGATGAAAGTACAAGTAAGGTTCAGGATGAGCCATCGTCAAACTTAGATGCAACACAAATGTATTTAAGCGAAATAGGTTTTTCTCCACTATTAAGTGCTGAAGAAGAAGTTTATTTTTCTCGCCTCTCTTTAAAAGGTGATGAACCCTCACGTAAGCGTATGATTGAAAGTAATCTTCGCCTTGTCGTAAAAATAGCGCGTCGCTACAATAATCGTGGGTTACCTCTATTAGATCTTATCGAAGAAGGTAATTTAGGTTTAATAAGAGCCGTTGAAAAATTTGATCCTGAACGCGGTTTTCGTTTTTCTACCTATGCTACTTGGTGGATAAGACAAACCATTGAACGGGCGATTATGAATCAAACTAGAACTATTCGGTTACCCATCCATGTTGTTAAAGAATTAAATATTTATTTACGTGCCGCTAGAGAATTGATCCAAGAATTAGATCACGAGCCCACACCAGAAGATATTGCTGAAAAGCTAGATAAACCGGTTGAAAGCGTTACTAAAATGTTGCGTTTAAATGAACGAATTACCTCAGTTGATACTCCTTTTGGTGGTGATTCTGACAAAGTGCTATTAGATGTTTTGCCCGATGAAAAATGCGGAGGCCCTGAATCAAATCTGCAATCAAATGATATGAAAGATAGTATTGTGCAATGGTTGAATGATTTGAATTCTAAGCAACGGGAGGTACTCGCTCGCCGATTTGGTTTATTAGGTTATGAAGCGGCTACACTTGAAGATGTAGGCACTGAGATAGGTTTAACTCGAGAACGTGTACGTCAAATTCAAGTAGAAGCATTAAAACGCTTGCGCGATATGCTAAGCCACCAAAATTTATCTATTGAGACTATTTTTGAAGTGACCTGTTAAAATATCGTAACCAATAGCATTAGGTTGTTAAGCCATTTAAAAATAAAACGTATTTTTAAATGGCTTTTATATAACTAAACCTGCTAAATTTTTAAACTTTCCCTTTTAATTCAAATAATAAATCAAGCGCCTGTTTTGGACTTAAATCATTTACATCAATAGTTTTTATTTGCTCAACTACGGGATGATCTTCATTAATAAATGATAATTGTTCAAACGTTTCTGTAGACTTTGTTGGCATAGCTATAGATGGAGATTGTTGCTGTTCTAATTCAGCTAGCCTTTGTTTAGCACGTGTTACCACTGTTTTTGGCACACCCGCTAATAAAGCGACTTGTAAACCAAAACTTTTACTGGCTGAACCTTCTTGCACTTTGTGCATAAAAATAATTTTATCGTCGTGTTCAACCGCATCTAAATGGACGTTGGCTAAACTATCTATTTGATCTGCTAATAATGTTAATTCAAAATAATGGCTCGCAAATAAAGTGAATGCTTCTATTTTACTGGCAAGCATTTCCGCACAAGCCCACGCAAGTGATAAACCATCATAGGTACTAGTACCGCGACCAATTTCATCAAGTAGTACCAAGCTTTTATTTGTTGCATTGTGCAAAATATTGGCTGTTTCGGTCATTTCCACCATAAAGGTTGAACGGCCACTCGCTAGATCGTCAGAAGCACCAATTCGGGTAAATATTCTATCAACAATACCAATAGTGGCATCACTTGCTGGTACGTAACAACCAATATGAGCAAGTAATACAATAAGCGCTGTTTGGCGCATATAAGTTGATTTACCGCCCATGTTAGGCCCTGTAATAATTAACATTTTTCGACTATTTGATAAAACTACAGGATTCGCTATAAAGTTGTTATTACCCATTTGTTCAACGACAGGATGACGACCATCCTGAATATCAATTCCGGTAATTTCTGTTAAGTTAGGTTTTACATAATTTAAGGTGAGGGCACGTTCAGCAAAAGTATTGAGTACATCAAATTCAGCTAAGGTTTCCCCTAACGATTGTAAGTGATCCAGTTCAGGTATTATTTGATCAAATAATTGTTCATATAAGCGTTTTTCTAAAGCAAGAAATTTACTTTGTGCTGTTAGCACTTTTTCCTCATGCTGTTTTAATTCATCCGTAATATAGCGTTCGTTATTTTTTAGTGTTTGACGACGGATATAATGATCAGGAACTTGTGCAATAGAAGCCTTGCCTATTTCAATAAAAAAACCGTGTACGCGGTTATAACCCACTTTTAAACTAGCGATACCTGTATTTTGTTTCTCTTTTTCTTCAAGTTGTGCCAGAAAATCACTAGCCCCTTGGCTTAAATCTCGCAACACATCTAATTCTTCATTAAACCCCGGTGCTATAACGCCACCGTCCCTTATTAATACGGGTGGATTTTCTATAATCGCTTTTGATAGTAATGCTTCTATCGCGGGTAATGGTTTACAACGCGATAAAATTAGCATTAAAGATGAATTAACCGATGTTGTATTATCATTTTTTACATCCAATAATAATGCCTGAATAAAAGGTAATTGCTGCAACCCCGTTCGCAAACGAGCAAAATCACGTGGTCGAGCGCTCCGTAAGGCAATACGAGCCACAATACGTTCAATATCGCCAATTGGTTTTAATAATTGCTGTATTTGCTCACAATAATCATGGTCGATAATTTCACTAACAGTTGCTAAACGTTGATTCAATACGGCAAGTGTTCGAAGTGGATAATGCAGCCAACGTTTTAATAAACGTGAGCCCATCGGCGTAACAGTATTATCTAATATACTTGCGAGAGTATTGTTAGTGCCGCCTTGTAAGTTATAAGTTAATTCTAAATTTCTGCGAGTAGCAGCATCTAATACTACGGCACTGTGTGTAGATTCACACGTGATCGCACGAATATGCGGTAATGCCATACGTTGGGTATCATTCACATACTGTAATAAACAGCCTGCTGCCATTAACCCCAAAGGAGAATCAGAAACACCAAATCCAGTTAATTCTTTTGTACCAAACTGTTGATTTAAAATAGTATTTGCAGTTTGTAAATCGAAATCCCAATCGGGACGACGACGCAAACCTTTTCGGTTACTGAATAAGTGACCATACGAAAAAGATTCGCTATAAAGTAATTCTGCTGGTGATAAACGTTCAATTTCAGCCTGTAATTGCTCACTTGTATTTACTTGAGAAACAATAAAACGACCACTACTAATATCTAGATGAGCTATACCAAAGTCATCATTATTTTGTGCAATAGCCACAATTAAATTATCTTGTTTATCAACTAATAATGCTTCTTCGCTAATCGTACCTGGGGTCACAATGCGAACGACTTTTCGTTCAACAGGGCCTTTGCTGGTAGCCGGATCACCAATTTGCTCACAAATAGCAATTGACTCGCCTAATTGTACTAATTTGGCTAAATAATTATCAACAGCGTGATAAGGAACGCCTGCCATAGGAATAGCATTACCACCAGTTTTACCACGCGCAGTGAGTGAAATGTCTAATAAGTTGGATGCTTTTTTCGCATCATCAAAAAATAATTCGTAAAAATCACCCATGCGGTAAAAAACCAATAAATCTGGAAATTCTGCTTTAATGGTTAAGTATTGGCGCATCATAGGTGTGTGTTGTGATAAATCTGTCATGTTTTTATTGTGTTTTCTTGTTGTTTTACTTTGATTTTATTCACTTTTATCAAAAATGTGCTATTTAATGAAAGGTCATGAATGCTATTGAAACTCATGAAATAGCACAATTAAGTGACACTTATTGTTGCTAATAATACTTTGGATAGAAACATAGAGCTAGTGATGAATCATCAAACCAAAATTTTAACTTCTGCAGTGATCAGTAGCATGAAACCTAACGATAAAGATCTTGCTGATGTAGGGGAGAATAGAGGATTAAGGGTCACTTGTGCTAATGCAGGCACTAAATCGTTCTTTTATCGATATACCAGTCCTGTAACTAATAAATTAACCCAGATTCAAATAGGGCGTTTTCCATTAATTTCATTGGCTGAAGCTAGAGTGAAATTAAAGGAGTTCAAAGACATAAGACGAGCAGAGCGTTGTCCTGCTCTTGAGTTAAAGCAAGCTAAACAGGAAGAGCTAGAGCAAAAGAAAAAATTATCAACAAAAATGACAGTTACTGATGTGGTTGAACTTTATTTAAGACAATACATTGAAGACAGGATTGTTGATGGTAAAAAGATAGCAGGGGCACGAATAAAAAAAGGCCAAGCTGAGACTAGAAGAACACTCTATGGTGATGCAGTATTAGTTTTAGGTGAACGCAATGCTGATGAAGTTACGAGAAAAGATATTGTAAATATGATCATGGCAATTGTTGAACGCGGTTCAAATGTGCAGGCTGGAAATGTCTTAAGGGAATTAACCGCTGCATACGAATATTGTATTGGTCTTGAAAAATTTACTGATGAATTTGCTAACCCTGCGTTATTGGCTAAAAACAGCCTAAGGCAAGCAAAAGTACGCCTTACGTCTAAAAGAGGTCAACGAGTTTTATCTGACAAAGAACTAACAAAATTTCTACTATGGTTACCAGGCTGTGCATATACTCAAACGCAGAAAAACATCCTTCGTTTTACGCTATGGACAGCCTGTAGAACAGGTGAAATATGTGGTGCTGAGTGGGATGATATTGATCTTGAAAAAGCTATTTGGCACCTCAAAGCAACAAAAACAGAGGTGGAACGGTATGTACAACTACCTCAACAAGCGGTAGATTTTTTAAAACAGTTAAAGTTGGTAACAGGAAAATACTTGTTTCCCTCCATTAAAACAGGCCTTCCAATACAGCAAAAATCATTAACAGAGCAGGCATGGCATATGCGACGAGATGAACGCATGCTTGATATTGAACATTGGGTACCTCATGATTTGCGCCGTACAGTAAGAACAGGGCTTTCGCGTTTAGGTTGTCCTAGCGAAGTAGCTGAAGCAGCCTTAGGGCATGCTCGAACAGGTATCGAAGGAACATATGATCTTCATAAATATGAGAGTGAATGTAAGCTGTGGTTGCAAAAATGGGCTGATTATATGGATTTACTTATATTAGTGTGATTACCAAGGGAAACTGTCGGCCCATTACAGAGCTACTTTGTCGTAAGGACATTAACAGTTGGAGTTCATTTTGGCAACTTGACAGTCAGCAAGAAGATACTAACTTGAATACAAATCCGTGGACAATATTTGTTGACCACTAAAATATGAGAATATATAGTTTGGCTTAGTAATATTTTCTTTGTGATATAAAGGACTAAATATGGAATACGGAATTATTGAAGGTTTTGCTGAAAAGTTAGATGGGATTAACCGAGTGGGAAATGGAGCGAAAATTCAATCAGTAAAATTAAATGAACGAATGGAAAGGCTAAATAACATTTCTGGTGAAGGCTCTATCATAGAGCACTTTATTGAAGGTACTAAAGGAAAGTATTTTTATATCAATACTCAGGATATAAGATCAAAGTTGCCGATAGAACACCAAAACGATGTTGGAGAATATATTTTATTTGCACTCATAACTGAGGATGGAGAACATATCTACGACGTTAATAATATTAAATCAGCTCGACATTTATTTAGCAAAATTCTGAAGCAGGTTGATGTAGCGAAAAAAATAGGTTTATTATTTTTAATTGGATTTGTATTTCTTATTTTGTTAGCTCCTCCCATAGCATTGTTAATATTTGTACCATTTTTATTTTTTATCTTGATATTAAGTATACCCGCGATTATTAAAGTTAAGAGGGGCTTAAAAGGCCCCTTAAATGCGACTAAAATTCAATATGAAAGGATGGAGCCAAGTAAGTTAGAAAAGTTTCTTCTTAAAAATGGTTTTTCTTTTAGCTAGTATTATAAAGTTCCGAAAATATGAAGCTATGCAGCACTAGCACTTAATGATTGTGCCCGTGTAGGTTTTTGTATGGATCTGTATATAAAGTCGATACTTTAAATAGCTGTGTCAATCTATAAATTAATACCTTATTCTAAGTCTACTGGGACGATCAGCCTTATTAGGTTATATGTTGTATTAGTCGCTCAATTTCTTCAGTTTTAACTTCGTAATAATCAGCTATTTCACTATGGTCAATGGTAATAAAATTTGTATTGCAACTATCCTTAGATAAGCAGACCTTTTGGAAAATATCTTCATAAATTGCTAACCCCGCACCTATTGGATAATGGTTAATCCAAAAAATTTTATTAAAAGAGGGAGCCCAAAGCCGTAAACTTTTTATGAAAGTTAATTTCAATATTTTGAAGTAAAAATTACCAAGTGACTTTTCACTATGCTTATAGAATTTTTTTGATATTGGGCACCAATATTCATAAATAATTTCTTTGATGATGCCTTCGACATGAGTTGTTATACAAATGCTATGGTTTGAAATTTTAGTGCTACAAATTACTGTGGGCATTTTACTCTTTTGTTGAATTATTTTAATTAAAAAGCTTGGGAAATTTAGTTCTAACACTTCTATTTTATTCAATTTGTTCACCTTTATAAGTTTAATGTTAAGCGATAAATTAATCCTAGTTAAAGTTTTAACCCTTTTAAATACCAAAGTGATTATTTGGCAAAATAGATAAAAGTATTAAATTCTTTTCCTAATTAACGATCTAAAAAAGTGACTATTTGTCAAAAAAAAGCTTGCGAAATTATTCTGTAATTCAATGTAATAAGTCATTTCAAGAATACTCACATTTTTCTTTTTTTCTCTTTTTTCATCCTTTACTTTTGCTGTAGCTCGGTTTTGAGCGCAACAAAAGGTAAAAATCAAATGAACAAAAATGACACTCTACTTCGACCTGCCCATCTAGCAAAAAAATTAAATGTAAATCTTGTAACTCTGTGGAGATGGAGGCAACAAAATCAGATCCCACAACCGATTAAAATTGGTCGTTTGGTTTACTGGCGAGAATCAGTAATAGAACGATGGTTATCAGAAAAAGAAAAATCATGATGACGACCAAACCCTACGCACCGCTTGTGTTTCAACACTGCGTGTTGTGAGACTGAAAGTGATCAAGAGCCTGCACTAAGACTGAAATCGATGCAGGTGCAATAAATATCAAATATTACTTTGAAAGCCTTTAAATTCAAGGGTTTCAATGATTTCTAATTAGGTGATTTAAAATGAAATATAAAAGCTTAACCCAAAAAGCGATAACGGCTAGATTTTCAATATCGGAATACCAAAAAATTGAAGAACTTGCTGAACAAAACGGTAGTAATTTAGCTGAAGTAATTCGAGAGGCTTGGAGAAGCTACAGAAAGAAAAATGATGTATCAAAAGAGCTAAAAAGTTTAAAGGCTAATTTGTTGAAGCAGACCTTTGAAGTTTGTTCTGCAGTTGCAGGTTTAAGTGAAGATGAAAGGGTTGAGGCCATCTCTGAGCTAAAAGAACGTTTAGGAGGTTTAGATCATGAGAGAGCTTAAAAATAGTTATCAATTATGGCATGCAATTGCCTTCGTAAGCACGTTACTAACATTGGGAACTAGTTACTTTCTCATTCGTTTTACTTGGGAGCTTGGTACAAACTGGGGCTCTTTTGAAGCTCATGAGCAAGTGATGCTATTAATTGTAAGGGAGTTCTTTAACTTTAAGTTAACTAGCTTTTATGAGTACAAAGAATTAATTTTAGTGGGTGAAGACAAGCAACTTGATGCTATTGAGCATGGAGGTGCATTAAAGTACTTATCACAGCCTGAAATACTGGGTACCACAAGAGTTGAAACGATAAAACGCCAACGTGAAGCTTGGGCGAGGGAAGTTGTTGCTAATTTTCGTGATGGTAAAGCAGAAAAATCCCTAAAAGTGCTAGATGAAAAAGGTTTATTGAGTTTTGCTGACGATGCCGAGCAAACTAAAAATTTGTTAATTGAAAAGTGGAATCAATATCGAGTTAATAACCCTGAAAAAAAGTCATTATTATTAGCGCAACGTTGGCAAGACGTAACGCAACTAAATGATAAGGTGCGGTCAATACTGAAAGCTGAAGGAAAAGTTGAAAATAAAGAGCTATCAATAAAATGTTCTGTTAGCGGTAAAGCCTTTACTAATAAGTTTGCAATTGGTGAGCGAATACGCCTTACAAAAAATGATTACTCAAAAAGCTTATCAAATGGCGATTTAGGGAACATAATTGATATTAGATCTCAAATTGATGGTAGCCATAATTTCAACATTAAGCTGGATAATGGGAACAAAGTCATTATCAATACGAGTCAATATTGTAATGATGAAGGTCACTTATATATGACTCAAGCATATGCTATGACTGTTTATTCAAGCCAAGGTTTAACAATTGATGGCGATGTTTTTATATATTACACAACAGGCATGGATCGAGCTAATACCTATGTAGCCTCATCAAGACATAAAGATAATTGCAATATTTTTGTTAATGCTTTGGAGTTCTCTGAATCGAAACAAATAACCAATGATGTTTTACTTAACAAAGTTATTGAAACAATGTCTATTGATAAGCATAGTCAATTAGCATCTAAGTATATTAATAAAATCGAAAAAAAGTATGGACTAGAGATAGAAGTATGATAATTATTTCCATCCCTAGTAAAATATTATATACAGGCTTTTCGTTCGTAAGGAATATCTTTATTTATTGTGGGTACTAGAATCCTAGTTTCTCCCGGATCTAAGAAAAGTACTTTAGTATTTTTACGAATATCTTTACATCCGTGATTTGAATTAAAGTCAAAAGTTAAAGCAAAGTCTTTAGCTCTATCTTCGTATGTGTACGTGTTGATAAAATATAGGTATGCGTGAATTATGGCGAAAAAAGAGAAAAAAAATGTAGAAATCAAATAAGAAATTTTAAATTTATCGTTATTAAATGTTCGTTTAATTACTGTAAAGAAAAGTTTAAATTTATATACACGTTTTAATTTGACTTCTGCATTGTTATACCACTTTATAGACATCCAACAATAAAAAGCCAATACAGCAATTAAAGCCAAAAAGCACATTAATAAATCACTAAAAACAGAAGCGGCTACAGCGAAGCCTAAGTGGCTAGCATCCGTGTTGAATATAGTATTTAAAGTAGAAAAAGCTTTAGTCGTGGAATAAAATGTAAATAGTGAGATTAATAGAAATAAAAAAAATTTTCGATCTGTAGGTTCAATGAAATTCATTATTTTTGAATCTAGTCCTTGTAGCTTTATAGCTTCATATACAGAAAAACTTATTAGTAATATCGACAATGCGAGCAAAGGATATTGTATTGAAAGGTTATTAAAGCTGAAGCTGAACGTAACAAAAAATAAAACAGCGCTTAACGCAAATAATAAAAAATTTGCGGCCCAATATTTTTCTGTATTATTTATATTTTTCAAATGTATATTCCTTCTGTTAGATGTACCTAGTAAATTAATGGCGATTCAGATTCATGTAAATCATGGTTTTTATTTAAATCTATAAGATTTGCTACATTCATATTTTTACCTTTTAAGTTTGGTTGATGTGTATATGAGAGCATAACCTTTATATAACAAGCAATTAGATATCTAGTATACTTTTGGATTTTGTACTTTATTAACAAAATACTTTTAAAGAAAGTTGATATTCTGGCAAGAGATATATTGATATGTTTTACTTCATTAAAATAGGCCGAAAATATACCTGGCGTATTGACGCAATTTTGGTATTATGATTACAACAATAAATACATATGTTTAGGTCGTTTTTTCCAAAATGCTTTCTGAGAATTCAAATAAAATAGCAGGTACTTACATCGACCTTTTTTCTGGGTGCGGTGGCTTTTCGCTCGGCCTGGGTAATGCGGGCTGGCAAGGTATTTTTGCTGTAGAAAAAGACTCTATGGCATTTGATACATTCAAACATAACCTTATCGACGGTAAATATGGTCATTTTAATTGGCCTGAATGGTTACCGAAAAAAGAAACCACGATTCAAACTCTGCTAAAAGATTACAAAGAACAATTAGAAGCATTAAAAGGCAAAGTTGACCTAATCGCTGGAGGCCCCCCGTGTCAAGGGTTCTCGTTAGCTGGAAGACGTAACTCAAAAGACCCTCGCAACAAATTATCAAATGAATACGCAAAAATGGTTAAAATCATTAGTCCTAAGTATTTGGTGTTAGAAAATGTTCGCGGTTTTAATGCTACGTTTAAAGACTCTGATGGTAACCAAGAGAAAAAACCTTATTCAATGGTGTTAAAAGGACGGCTCGAAAGATTAGGTTATAAAGTCTTTACTGACTTTTTACATAGTGAAGAGTATGGTGTGCCACAAAAACGCACTCGATTTATCATGATCGGTATTCGTAAAGATATATATCAAAAAACAATCTCTCCTTTTGAATTACTTGAATCCATTAGGCCTGATTTTTTAAAGAATAAAAAACTCCCTTTAACTCCTATTGGTGTAAAAATGGCGATTAATGATTTAGAAATAACTAAGTCTCAACTAGTTCACCATTCAGGCTCTGAAAAAAGTGGATTTAAGAAAATTGATTACACTCCTCCGCAAAAATTAAATGCTTATCAAAAAATAATGAGAAATGGCTTAAACGGCTCTAAGCCTAACAGCTTGCGTTTAGCAAGACACAGAGATAATACGATTCAAAAATTCCAGTACATTCAAGAAATATGTCGACCAGGATTAGGTTTAACAGACGAGCAAAAACAAAAAATTGGTACGAAGAAACAAGTCATAAGTGTTCTTGATCCTGACTATCCATCAAGAACGTTGACGACACTTCCAGACGATTTGCTTCACTATTCCGAGCCTAGAATTTTAACGGTTAGAGAAAGTGCAAGGATTCAGTCATTCCCTGACGACTTTGTATTTAAAGGAAAATACACCACAGGTGGGGACAGAAGAACTCAGGAGTGTCCTAGATATACGCAGGTAGGCAATGCAGTGCCTCCATTAATAGGTGAAGTTATAGGATTAACTTTAAAAGGGATTAGTGAAATAAAATGATTTTGGAAAAGTTAGGCGTAAATTTTATCGCTAATGCTGGCGTAAAAGACATTGTTGGTAGAGGTCTTATATACAATGACAATGTAGCAATTATAGAGCTTGTTAAAAACTCTAAAGATGCTAATTCTAACAAAGTAATATTGGAGTTTAATAATCCTATTATTGATGCATCAGGTAATGGTGATCTACTTGAAGACAGTGATCTAAACCCTGAAATTCTTATCAAAGATTTTGGTCTAGGAATGAGCCAAGAGGATATAACAACTAAATGGCTTAATATTGCTTACTCAGAGAAAAAAGCTTTAACAGATAAAGTCTACGCTGGTAACAAAGGTGTAGGTAGATTTAGTTGTGATCGCCTAGGTAAACATTTAGAACTTTATACTAGGGCTAAAAATGGTGATTACCTTCGACTTAGAGTTAATTGGGAATTATTTGAGAATAAAGAAAAAAAAGATGAAATTTCTAAAATCCCATTAGCGATTGAAGTGCTATCTGAAGATGAGTTTCTTTTAAATATAGATGAAAAAAACTTTGAATCAGGAACAGTTTTAAAAATTCAACGCTTAAGAAGTGTATGGTCTGAACAGAAATTTAAAAAATTGATTTCCGATTTGGAAAAGTTCACTCCTGAATTAGATTCAACCTTTGAAATATTTTTAAATTCTAATGGAGTTTTTCAAGATAAAGAGCTAGTTAAGAAATTCAATAAAAAAGTCTCTAATAACATTTTACAAAAATTAGCTTTTAAAACTATTTACATAAAGTCATCAATAACAGAAGAAGGGCAATTTATTGAAACTGCTTTGTACTATCAAAATCAACAGGTTTATAAATACAAATCAGAAAACCCATATAGAAGCTTAAAAAATATATCTATAGAAGTTCATTACTTGGATTCTATTACGAAATCATATTTTACGAAAAATGTAGGTGTAGCTTCGAACAGTTATGGTTCTATATTCCTATTTTATAATTCATTTCGGATATCTCCATACGGTAATGAAAAAAATGATTGGTTAGGGCTGGATCAAAGAAAGTCTCAGGGTACAGGTAGATATTTTGGTACTAGAGATATTGTTGGACGTATTGATGTAACAGATTTAGATGATTCTTTTTCTGTTATTACAAGTAGGGAAGGTTTGGCTCATAATAATGCGTATATGGATTTGGTTGCTCATGATCCTGAAGAAAAAACTGTATTAAGAAGTGGTAAAGAAGAATACGGTTACGCAATCACAATTATTCGCCAACTAGAAAATTTTGTTGTTAAAGGACTTGATTGGAATCGTTTATACGATTCAAGTAAGAAGTTAAAAAGTGTATCTTCAGAAGATTTATTAAAAGATCCTGAGCGCATTAAATCAAAAATACTATCTTCAGCATTAATTAAAGAAGTTTGTGACAAAATTATACATTCAAATATTGATATTATTGAGTTTGAAATAGATAGTGATTTAATTGATGAAATTGAAAAATTAAATGAAGTCAAATACCAATCTTTTTTAAATGATTTTTTGAAAAAAACTAAAGATAAAACAATAAAGGAGCTTACAAAGCACCAGCAAGTTACTGTAAAAAAAATCGTTGAAGAACAAAACAAAAAAATAGAAAAAGCTCAAGAAAAAACAAAACAAGCAGAAGAAAAAACTGAGAAAGTTACTAAAGCGTTAACGGTTGAAAAAAAACAAAACGCATATTTAATGGCTACAAGGCGTACCTTAAGCCCCGATGCTGATGGGCTAATTCATACTATTAAAATAAACAATATAGAAATAAATGAAGGTATAGAAACCTTAATAGAAGGATTATCTTTCGATGAATACACTAAAGAAGATATCATCGCAAAATTATCCAGCTTAAAGCTTTATTCTTTGAAGTCTTTAAAAATGACAGAGCTTGCTACTCGTTCTGGATTTGATAAAGATATAGATGTAAGAAATGTTGATATTACTAAATATGTTGATGAATATTTACATATTTATAAATCCACTTTTGGTTCAAATGGACTCAGAATAAGTGTTGGTAAAACGAGCAAGCCATTTATTAAAAGTGTTAGTCTATTAAATTTTTCCGTTGTTCTCGATAATTTGTTATCTAATTCTTCTAAGTGGGGAGCAAATGAATTTAAATATTCTACAAATATAGAAAATAACGAACTGAATATTCTTTTTTCAGATAATGGAGATGGGCTTTCTGATATATTTTTGGAAGATCCTGAGCAAATTTTTAAACTAGGTGTCAGAGATGAACCGCCTGAAGAGTGTGGCGGGTCAGGTATAGGGTTACACTATACCCGTAAATTATTAGCGGAAATGGGAGCTGAAATAGCTTTTGTTGGCAATGGAGTTGATTTAAAGGGAGCTGCTTTTAAAGTTGTATTTAAAGCCATATGAAAAATAAAAAAATATTAATAATTGATGATGGTGATGTAGAGCAAATTGTAGATAGAATTACATCAAAATTAAAGCGCAAAGGCTTCCATTTAGAAACTGATGTTTTAAACGTAAACGAAGTAAAATTTAAGAAGGGTACCGCTGAAGGTCAAGTAATTGATTTTGAGAAAATAAAACAGGAATTGCAAAATAGCTATTTTTCTAAGCGTTATGATGTGGCTTTATGTGATTTTAGCTATGGTAATGACCCTCTAAATGGATATGAAGTTATTAAATGGTTGATTAATGAATCAAAAAATAAGAAAGCTAAACTAAGGCATTCGACATTTATTAGCTATTCTTCAGAAGAAGATAAATTTAAGAAAGAAATTTTTGACAATCAAAGTTTAATTAAATTAATCAGGCTAGACATTCATGATTTCTTTGATAGAGGAAAGTTAACAGATGAAGTTCCCACACTAATAATTAAGAAGGATAAAGAATTAAACTATAAGCTTCACTTTATTTCATTACTTGAGCAAAACCCTGATTTTGAGTTTGAAAATGGTTTTCCTCCTTTTAGTGGAAAAAAGTTGAAAGATATAGCGAAAGAAATTGAGATAGATAGTGAGCAAGGTCGCGAATTCCAAAAAGAACTATTTAACCTTACATATGCCCATATTGTTAATTTAAATAAGGAATATCAATAGTGTATTTGATATTTCCTAATGACCCTACTACTGAGTTTCTTCAAGAAGTAATTGATTTTACTAAAGAATACTATCCTCAAGTTAGAGTTGTAAACTGTTCGGCAAGTAATGAATCTTATGCTGAAACTTTAGATATACTTGAAGCAATTCCTGAAGGGGGGACTATATTCTTTATCGGTCATGGTTCACCAAATACATTATACGGTGGGGCTTCAAACGGTATTGAAAAGAAGTCATTAATTACATTGAAAAATGTAAATTTATTTAAACATTCTCAGCTTATCTTAATGGCTTGTAACTCATCTGACTTTATTAAAAGTTCACGTCCAATGAGGCATTTTTCGGATGGTTTGGGTTTTGGCTTGCTCCCTTCTGAAATTATAGAATTACAGAAAAATAGAAAAATTAGAGAATTGAAATTATCAGAGGAAGAGCTAAATAAATTTAAGGTTATTTTAATTAGTCTTTTTAAAAACATAATTGCGAAAGTTGCGAATGGAGAAAAATGTATGGAAAGGCTAGCATTTTTCGTCTCAACTTATTTAAGTAAGTCAATTAATGAACTCATTGCTGATGAGAATGCATCGAAAATAGCGAAATTACTGTTTTATATAAAAAAAGATATAACATCAGGTTAAAAAATAATTTTTTATGTAGTGCATGCCATAGTTCTATGTAAGCTTTTGGGGGCAGATTTGATGACATTTTAAATTTTAAGATTTGCCTTTGTTGGTTAATCTTTTGTTTTTATATGATATTTTATATTTATAAATATTCAGAACCAGAATATTGATTGCTCCTATAATTTATAGAGTCAATGTATCCATCTTCCTTTTTACTTTAGTTAATCTACTAATTAGTAAACACCTATTACTTTCAAAGTTAATTACTATTTTTAAATATGTAGGTCTAAGTGTGGTTTTTTCTTTATATTATTGTATCTTATTGATTTTTAATATTTATACACCTGCGCATCATAGGTGTGTGTTGTGATAAATCTGTCATGTTTTTATTGTGTTTTCTTTTTGTTTTGCTTTGATTTTGTTCACTTTTGTCTGAATTATGCTATTTAATGAAAGGTCATGAATGATATTGAATACTCATGAAATAGCACAATTAAGTGACACTTATTGTTGCTAATAATACTTTGGATAGAAACATAGAGCTAGTGATGAATCATCAAACCAACATTTTAACTTCTTGAAGTGGTCAAGTAAAGTTGGCCACAGTTTTAGAGCTAATTAAATATTTCAGCTCCGATTCATTTGGACTAATACCCGCGTTATAGGTATGTGGCCTGATCTCGTTGTAATAATCCATGATATAA
>Ga0316204_10001565_pt1 | contig 60152 bp, 55 predicted proteins | sample 6monrhotite_MG_2_FD_205661 | JGI IMG/M metagenome (GOLD analysis project Ga0316204, IMG submission 205661) | Microbial mat bacterial communities from mineral coupon in-situ incubated in ocean water Damariscotta River, Maine, United States -... | ecosystem: Environmental > Aquatic > Marine >...
GCCTACTACGCCTGCGCCTACTACGCCTGCGCCTACTACGCCTGCGCCTACTACGCCTGCGCCTACTACGCCTGCGCCTACTACGCCTGCGCCTACTACGCCTGCGCCTACTACGCCTGCGCCTACTACGCCTGCGCCTACTACGCCTGCGCCTACTGCACCTGCGCCTACTGCACCTGCGCCTACTGCGCCTGCGCCTACTGCACCTGAGGTGAGACTGCATTCTGTTGGTAAAATATCTGGCAACTAAAGCATTTGAGTTTTTATTGGTTTTATTGTTCACACAGATCGCTAGATGTTAAATACATAAGAAGTAACAATTTATTGTGAATTAATGTGCTGTAATCAAAGTCATGTTTTGTAACAAATATTACGGATAAAAGGGGTGGTTACCTTAGGGGTGTGTCTGATATGTACGTTGTGTGGTTAACCAGGTACTTTACATTTTGTGTTCATCTTGTATAAAGCAGAACTCTCAAGGGGGGAGATAAAAGAACTTATAAAGCAATGAGCTTTTAAAAGATATTACGACAACAGAAAAATGCTTGTATTTAAGAGCATACTGTAATTGACCTAGTCAAAAGAATACAATGAGAAGATAATGAAAAAAATACAGCGTAACACATTGCAGCAGGCAATTGCAGAGTCGAAAGTTGCATTTCGATATGTATTTCTGTTTAGTTTTGCTGCGAATATTCTAATACTTGGCTTGCCAATCTATACATTGCAGGTGTTGGACCGCGTAGTGAGTAGTGGAAGTATGGAAACCCTTACAATGCTAACTATATTAATGATCTTTATTTTCACTATGTTAGGTGCATTCACGGCTGTACGAAGTTTCGTGCTGATTAGAATGGGAAAATGGTTGGATAAAAAACTAACTGTATCATTAGCCGAAAAAGCTCTGGCTTCTGCTGCCAGCAAACCTGGGAGTAGTGGTAGTCAGGTGGTACGGGATGTCATATCTATTAAGCAGTTTTTGACAGGGCAAGCAATGATTGCGGCCTTTGATGCGCCGTGGGCTGTAGTATTTCTTATCGTATTATTTATGATTCATCCTTTAACAGGAACCGTTGCATTGGCTGGGGTGGTGATTCTGGTTGCAATCACGTGGTTAAATGAGCGCACGGTTCGTGTGAATTTAGCTAAGGCTAATGAAGATTCAGTTCAAAGCTTAAACCAACTAGAAATGTTTGCACGCAATGCTGAGGTGGTTGAGGCATTAGGCATGCGTCAAGATATTATTGGTCGCTGGAGTGATGGTAATGATGAAGTAGTTCGTTTGCAGGCCGTTGCGTCACAGCGCGAAGCTATTATTTCTGCCATTGCGAAGGCATTCCGTATGATACTGCAAATTCTTATTGTTGCAGTTGGGGCGTGGTTAGTTTTACAGAATCAGCTTACAATTGGTTCGATTATTGCAGGGTCAATTTTGGTTGGCCGTGTTTTGGCGCCATTTGAAATGGCTATTGGCGCATGGGGGCAAGTGGCAGGTATGCGCGTGTCCTATGATCGCTTAAATAAATTTATTAATGAAGAACCAGATCGTGATCAAGCGATGTCATTACCGGAGCCTGAAGGTTTGCTTTCTGTTGAGCGAGTGATGTATGCGATACCAGGTACTGGAGTTGCCTTTATTAAGGGTATTACTTTACAAATGCCAATTGGGCAGTCATTAGGTATTATTGGCCCAAGCGCAAGCGGTAAATCGACCTTGGCTAAGTTAATTATGGGTATCTATAAACCTAATACAGGTAATGTACGTTTAGATAGTGCTGATGTTTATACGTGGAATCGTAAGGATTTCGGACGACATGTTGGCTATTTGCCTCAGGATGTAGAGTTGTTCGCTGGAACGGTACGGGATAATATTGCGCGTATGCGGCCTGATGCTACGGATGAAGATGTGGTTGCTGCGGCAAAAATAACTGGGGCGCATGAGTTTATACTGCGTCTACCAAATGGTTATGAGACTGACATTGGTGTTGGTGGAGCAAAACTATCAGGTGGTCAGCGTCAACGTATTGGGTTGGCTAGAGCATTTTTTGGTAATCCTAAATTAGTAGTGCTTGATGAGCCAAACTCAAACTTAGATGAAGTGGGTGAGAATGCGCTAATGGTTGCTTTGGCAAATGCAAAAGAAAAGAAAATAACTACTATTGTTATTGCCCATAGGCCAGCAGTATTAAACTTTGTAGATAAGGTTTTGGTAATGAGGGATGGAAGTGCGATTGATCTTGGTGATCCTCAAGATATTATGAAAAAATATAGTCAACAAAGTCAAAATGCCGCTGCACAGGCCGCAGTAAAAAAAGCCGGTGGTAAGCCAGCGATTAAAGGTTAATGTTGCTAAATATACAGTGTGTATACAAGAGAAATAATAGGCAGGAATAATTATGACATACAATGCCGGTAAGAAAAAAAATGACGGTAGCATACAAGAAGATAGTCGTTCTTCTGTTAGTTCGCGTCAGCGGAAAGCTGGATTGCAAAATATCCTTACTGAGACTGATGCAGACAATACAGGTGCAACAGATCTATCGGCAGATACAAAGCATGATAGTCAAGAGTCAGGCTCATCATTCCTTTCCGTGGTTAAAGGATTTTTTACGAGAGGGGATGTGTCTGGAAATGAAATAATGGCCGCAACACAAGAGCCAGTTCGTGCTGGGGTTTGGCTTTTTATTTTGTTATTTATATTAGGTGGCGGTTGGGCTGCTTTTGCTAAAATTGATAGTGCCGCTGTAGCGCAGGGTGTTGTGGTTCTTAATGAAAATAAAAAGGTTATTCAACATTTAGAAGGTGGAATTATCAAGGAAATACTTGTTGAAGAAGGTGAGAGTGTTGTTGCAGGGCAGTCTTTAGTTTTGATGGATGAAACTAAAGCTAAAGCAACAAGAGGCATTATCAGAAGCCAGCTTTTAATGACAAAAGCATCAGAATATAGGCTTCTAGCAGAAAGAGATAACCAAGAAATTATTCTATTTGATGATCCAATTTTTCAGGATTTAGAAGATCCTGAGGTGAAAAAAGCGCTAGATTCCCAACAGCGTCTATTTAGTACACGACGTAATGCTCTAAATGGTCAGGTAGCAATTTTAAATCAAAGAGTTGAGCAATTAGCTGATGAAATAGAAGGGCTTGAAGCGCAAGAAGGTTCTGCACGTAAGCAGCTAGAGCTGATTGGTGAAGAAGTTGAGATTGTTAGCTCATTATTAGAGAAAGGTAGCGCACTGCGTCCTCGTTTATTGGCATTACAGCGCCAGGCAGCAGAACTTGAAGGTAAAATTGGTGAGTATCTTGCATTAATTGCTCGTGCAGGCCAAGGCATTGCTGAAAATGAAATGTCCATTATAAACCTAAAAAATGAGCATTTACGTGATGTGGTAGCAGAATTGCGTGAGAATCAGGCGCAAATATCTGACCTTGAAGAAAGGCTTACTGCGGCAAATGATGTGCTAGATAGGATTGTTATTATAGCTCCGCAATCTGGTGTAGTTACGGGATTAAAATTTCATACAGTAGGTGGGGTTGTTGGCCCTGGTGCTGAACTGCTGAATATAATTCCTCAGGATGATGAGTTGATTATTGAAGCAAAAATCCTGCCTCAGGATATTGATGTTGTTCATAGTGGATTGGATGCAAGGGTTCGTCTTACAGCATTCAAGGTACGTAATGTGCCAGTAATTGAAGGTAAAGTTATCCATGTGTCGCCAGATAGGTTTGTTGATCAATATACAGGGCATCCTTACTATTTAGCTCGGGTTCGCATTAGCAATGAAGTCCTTGATGACTTGGCTGAAAAAGTTGAATTATACCCTGGTATGCCTGCAGATGTTTTGGTTGTAATAGGTGCGCGCACACCGCTTCAGTACCTTGTTGATCCTATTATGGGCGCAATGCATAAAGCTTGGAAAGAGCAGTAATCTATAGAAGATTGTCGCATGATATGCTGGGTAAAGTAGTTAAGTGGGATAATGCCTACTATTCATTATTTGATATTGTAGATGCAGTATGATTTCTTAAATCTCTAAGTATAGCTTAGCATCAAGTAGATATTTATGAGTTGTGCTAGAGCTTTGAGCTAGTGATTAGGCAATAAGAAGCAGTTAAGCAGAGTCTGCTTAACTGTTATAGGTTTCTTCTAAAAAATAGCTAATAATTTTAATAAACATTATTACTTATTATTATCGCTATATACAGGTGGCCACCCTCGCCAAATTTCAGGTTCTTTTTCTAGGTCGTCACGCTCTTGCATCATTTTGTTTACATCATCGCCTACAATATCAGGCTTTGTGTTTCCGGTATTATTTTTACCTGCTTTATGTGCTGCTGCCCATAACAGGTATTCTTCGCGCTTAACTCTGATATTAAGAAATCCTGCCTTTTGAAGCTTATGGGCTATTGTATTGCTATTGAACCCGGTTCTTGGTAGTGCGACTGGCCGCCCCTCACTAACGGGGGTATGGTGGCCAAATAAGAGGTCAATAACGCAGACATCCTGTCCATTTTCTTGGTAAAGTGATCGCTCTATACCGTGATTAGATATTTTTTCGCCAATACGCTCTAGGTCAAGGGTCGCTAAGAATAAGTATCCATCCGGCTTTAAAACTCGTAGGCATTGTTCAAGCGCAGGAACAACTGCATGCCATGGATAGAAATCAAGAATCCTAGGCAGCCAAATGGCATCAAAGCTATTTTCTTTTAACATAGATAAGTCAGTTATTTCACCGGTAATATCTGGATTGCTTTGTGGAAAGATGTCAATTCTTGTTGTTTGCCATTCATCACCAAGAAAGCGACCATGTAACCCTTGTGCCGGTGCCGTGGTGATGCTTGCATGTAGTAGCTGTTTTTTTCCCTCAATTGGCTTTAATATAAAGTTTTCTGTGGCCTTGGCGGCAACAGAAATGGCTTGACCCGGAGCTTGTTTAGGGTTTTGCGTGCCTATTTTTTTATTAGATGCGCGTGCGGCAGAAGATTTTTGTGCTGCACGTTTTTTTTGTTGTGGCTTTCCAGCTTTTTTTCTCATAGTAATTCCTTTTTATCCCCCAATTTCTGTTGTTAGCTTCCGGAGTATAGCTGGAGAAATGATTTGGGTTTCTTGGTCAAATTTATCAATCTTAGATGCAGTTTTAGGAGGAGTGGATCCTTTTGCAACGTCATGAATTAGGTCTAGGTGCATGGGTAATACTTTATCTAATGAGTATCGGTCCAATATGGTTTTTCTTGCTGCAATTCTGAGGTCTTTCATTCGGTCCGGGTGTTGGAATACTTCGTCTATACGTGCGGCAAGTGCTTCATGAGAAAAGAAGTCTACGAGTAATCCATTATATCCATCTTTAATTGCTTCACGCACAGGTGGTGTATCCGAGCCAATTACTAAGCATCCAGCAGACATTGCCTCCATCATCGACCATGATAAAACAAAAGGAACAGTGAGGTAGATATGAGCCTGTGATATTTGTAAAACTTTTACCATTTGGTCATGAGGAAGATAACCAAGAAAGTGGAAGCGGTCTTGAGGTATGGATACTTCTTCCATCATAGCTTCGCGCCATGTTTTTCCGTCTTCTCTACCTGCGCCATAGCTTACACCATCTTGACCAACCATGATAATATGTGCGTTAGGGCGATTTTTAAGTATAATTTCAGCAGACCTCATGAATTGAGGAAAACCACGGTAGGGCTCAAAGTTGCGGGATATATAAGTAATAACTTCATCATTAGCGGTTAATTTAACGCCATTTGGCAAAGTTAGTATTTTATCGGGAACTGGAGTTACGGCATTGGTATCTACTCCATCATGCAAAACGGATATTTTACTATGAAAAATTTCAGGATGGCGCTGTAGCTGGAAGTGGGTAGGGCAAATGCCCCAGTCCGCATAAGTTAAATTCATCAGATGAATTAAATTTTTAGTCCGGACTCTTGCTTTACTATCTGCTGACATGGATGAGTTATTTAGAAACTCCGAGTCACTGCCTTGTCCATCATAGAAAAATTCCATAAATGCAAGAACTGGAGAATCGGGGAAAATATCTTTTAGGAAAAAACCATCCCCCCACCCTAAATGGCCACAAATTACATCAGGGATAAATCCATTATCCTTCATTTTTTTACAAACACGCCATACTTCCTGCGATGCTAACACACCTCGTTCCACAGGTATAAGGTAGCGGTGTGATTCTGGGCTTACATCGCGGGTAACTTTGTATTCCACTTTTTTAACATTGGGAATGTTGCCCTTTTTAGGCTTAGTAAGGAACACTACTTCATTATCTGGATCTTGTGCCATAATTCGTGCCAAATGCTTATATTGCCCTGGCATGTTGGGGTGCATAAAAAGAATTTTCATCAGGTAGCATTTCCCTGTGTGTTAGTGCTTTGTTCTATAAGTAACCGGAAGGTATCTTCCAAATCCGGTTCGTCAGTGGAAAGGTCTGTTATGGTCAGATTTGCTTCATTTGTAAAGCGCAACAATACATCAATCGTAGTTTCAGTTGGTCGATAGTTTAAGGTTAAGGTGTGTGAGTCTAGTAATTGTGGCTCATACGGCTTAAAGGAATCCGGTATATCCGTTAGTTCTTCACGCACATGCAAGGTTAGTTGCTTACGGTCAATAATTTTAGTTAATTTACTGGTGGAGTCTTGAGCAATAACCCTGCCATTGTTAATAATGGCTATTTCATCGCATAATTCTTCAGCTTCTTCTAGGTAGTGAGTAGTGAGTAGAATAGTGGTTCCTTGTTTGTTTAGCTTTTTAACATAATCCCAAAGTTGGGTGCGTAGTTCAACATCTACACCAGCCGTGGGTTCATCAAGCAAAAGAATAGAGGGGCTGTGTACTAGTGCTTTGGCAATTAACACGCGTCGTTTCATGCCGCCAGAAAGTCTGCGGGAATTTACATTAGCCTTATCCGTTAAATTCATCACTTCAAGGAGTTCTTTTGTTCTTCGTTGTTTTTTTGGTATGCCAAAATAACCTGCATAATATTCAAGCGTAGCTTCAACAGGAAAAAAAGGATCCAATGCAACTTCTTGCGGGACTACACCAATTGAAGATCTAACCTGGCGGGGGTTGCTATCAAGGTCATATCCATTAACCGAAACATTGCCGCTGCTTTTTACTACAAGGCCTGAAAGTATATTTACTAATGTAGATTTACCTGCTCCATTTGGGCCAAGTAAGCCAAAAATACTGCCCTTTGGTATGGCAAGTGATAAGTCATGCAGCGCTTCTTTTCCAGGGGTGCGTCTTGTTTTTCGATAATGTTTGTATAAATTCTCTGTTACGATAGCGTAGTTGTTGCTTGGCATTTGGTGCTTTCTCTGTATGCTTGTGTCGCTTTGATGTTAGAAGTGTATGGGACTGACATCAGCATGGCAAGACAAACATGGGTTAGGTACTAATTATCTCGTATTAGTGGTTTAATAAAACTGCAAAATATACAAATGATTAATATACCTGTTTCAGGTTGGTGTATTATACTATCGTAATGTAAGAATTAATATAAAGAATAAGGCAGTGGATAAATGATGGGTACAGGCGAAGCATCAGGTTATGCAGACATACTGATTATGGCAGCAATCGCAGTGTTTATTTTGTTGCGGTTACGTAAAGAACTCGGTCGTAAAGATGGAACTGAGGATAGAGTAAACGATAAAGTAAAAAAAATGAAAGAAAGCGGTGGAGTCGTGCAGTTTCCTACTGGAAGGGCTGCGGAATCACCTGTTGTGCAAACGGAAAAGCCTAAGGAGGAAGAGCCTCCTATGCCTTCATATGTTTCAGTGGTAATGGATGATGTTAAGCGGATAGATGCTAATTTCTCTGCTGCTGAGTTTCTTGGTGGTGCGAGGATGGCATTTGATATGATGCTGGGCGCTTTTAATGAAGGTAATCGTCCATTACTAAAAAGCTTACTAACGCCAGATTTATATGATGCTTTTTGTCAGGAGTTGGATCGCCGACAAAAGGAAAATGACTATCCTATAATCACATTAGTGTCTGTTAAGGACGCAATTATTACTGATGCGGAGCTTGTAAAAAATACGGTAAGAATTACGGTCGAATTTATTTCTGAGCAAGTTCATGTAACAAAAAATGGTGAAGGCAAAATTATTGACGGTGACCCATCTGACGTGCAAGAAATGGATGATAAGTGGGTGTTTGAGAAAAATCTTAAGGCTTCGGATCCAAATTGGGCAGTTGTATCAACAGATGCCGATGGATAAGAGTTTAAGTTGACGTTTTTTGGGGGGCATGTAGTGATTAGTTGGTGGAAATACTATAAATTTGCTCAATTGCGGCTAATTATTGGGGGGCTGATAGCTCCTGGCTTGCTGTTGTTAAGTGCGTGTGGAGGAGATGTGTCCAAGCCGAAAGCAAGGCCGCAGCAGCAAATCCTTAATCCAACAAATTTTATGCAATTGTCGGGCTGGAAAGGTCAGGATCATGGCCTAGCGTTAGCTGCGTTTAAGCGCTCTTGCGAGCGGTTTGATACATTTCCAAAAGGGTATATGTTTAGTTACCCCGGCGGATCTGTAGATCAATGGCGTGGAGCGTGTGCCGCTGCTAAATCTACACCGGTATCTCAAGGAAAGAAGTTCTTTGAAAAATATTTCACTCCCTATGAGGTAACTAATAACGGAAAGAAAAATGGGTTGTTCACAGGGTATTATGAGATAGAACTAACGGGAAGTATTACGCCAGATGAGCGCTATCGTTATCCACTATATAAACTGCCACCGCAGTTGCGTTATCCGTTTCTTGGGCGTAGGCGTATTGATTCTGAGCTTGAGTTGGAAGGAAAAGGTCTTGAGCTAGTATATGTTGATGACCCAGTTGAGTTATTTTTTCTTCATATACAAGGGTCTGGACGGGTGCGCTTGGCAGATGGATCTGTGATGAGGGTTGGTTATGCTGGAAAAAATGGCTGTCCATATCGTTCTATTGGTGGGTATTTGATTCGTGAAGGTGAAATGACGCGTGCTGAAGTGACAGCTCCAGCAATTAAGCAATGGCTACGTGATAACCCTGATAAGGCTCAAGCGGTTATGAATACTAACCAGTCATATGTTTTCTTTCGAGAGGTGAAGGGAAAAGATGGCCCGATTGGCGCGCAGGGCGTTGCCTTAACACCAGAAGGATCCATTGCTATAGACCCTGCTTTTATTCCTTACGGCATGCCGGTTTGGTTGGATACTACAATTCCTAAAACTAAGGAATATGGAGCTGAGCACTCTTATCAACGTTTGTTAATCGCACAAGATACCGGTGGAGTTATTAGGGGAGTGGTGCGTGGAGATGTATTTTTTGGTTACGGTCATCGTGCTGCAGTGCTTGCTGGGCATATGAAGCAGCAAGGAAGTTATTATTTGCTGATTCCAAACACAGTTTCTCCTTAGGAAAAAGTGTAGTTAGAGCCTTAGTACCTTTAAAAAGTGCCAACGTCTTTTTTATTGCCCCATGCGGTTATATCATCTAATGCTGTATGTTGTGATGGTTTGAGGTTATGGATAAAGTAATGATCAAAATTTCCACCTGAATCAGGTAAATTAATAGTTTCTGCCGATGCATTATCAGAGGATGCTCCTTGCACTGTTCCGTTAAAGCCGGTTGCGCCTTTACCGTCCTTACCGTAACTTAAAAGAAACCAAGCCGCATGTGTCGATTCTTCATTTATGCTTGGCTGATCATCTAGGTCGGTGCCCGTTGAGAATTTATTAAGCACTACAATACTGCTTCCGGTTGCTCCGCTGGATTTGTAGTTGTTGTAACTGGTGCTATTTTCAGAAACTGCATAAGCAATTCTTTTACCCCAGCCGTCGATCATATCTATTCGTCGCAATCCAAGTGATGTAACTGGTACTGCGCCAATATACGCGTTCTCACTAATGCCGGCGGTTGTAATGGTTTTTACTCCTGCAGATCCGCAGTTGGATACTCCAAAGCTGTCGCTATCTGGGGGGGCGATAGCTGATGCTGGGCATGGAAAGTGGCCGAAAAATTCGGCGTATTTATTTAATGCTTTTTCAAGGGTGTTTATTTTTTGCATTGTAATGCGTCGCTCATCAACCGCTGCTGTTCCTTTGCTTGTGTGAAGGAACGTTACCATAACCATTGAAGATATGGTAACAATAACGGATAGTTCAACAAGTGAGAACCCTTTTGTGTTCTGGCATATTTCTTTAGCGGGTTTCTTGGCGTTATCTAGTGTTGACCTGCTTTTTAATAGTGATAAAAATATACTCATTCTGTTCCCCGTATAGTAGTGCTAGGCCTAACGCTCTGCTTAGGCATCCCCTTGTCCCGTGCGTTAAGTATAGCATAGGATGATGTGTTGTGCAAATGCTCCATAATTGTTGTATTTTTGTCATTTGTATTGAGGCCTGTATTATTCTATACCCTAGAATTTGTAATGGCGTAGTATTTTGCCCTAATATTTCTGGGCGCTAATCTGGGCGTTAAAACGACATGGTGGCACATTTTTATAGGGAGTGGAATAGGGTGGCGGAAGTGATCGGGGCTTTAAGTGATGAAATTATATGGTTAATGGTAATTTACTTAGGTCTTATTTTTGGTAGCTTTGCAACGGCTGTAGCTTGGAGGGTTCCAAGAGGTAAGCAGTTTGTTACGGGGCGTTCTCATTGTCCATCCTGTGGTCATGCCTTGGGTGCTCTTGATCTTCTTCCTGTGCTTTCATGGGTTATGTTGCGAGGTAAATGTCGCTACTGTAAAACATATTTTGGTTGGTGGTATCCTGCTGCTGAAATGGTCTTAACTTTGTTTTTCTGCTTAATATATAATGCCGTAGGTATCGGAGGGGAGGCCGCAATACTTGCATTTGCATCTTTATGTGTGGTGGTTGCAATTGTAATAGATTGTGAGCACCGTACTATTCCTAATAGTGTTTTGCTATGTGTGGTGGGAAGCTTATTAAGCTGGAGGTTGATTTTTGAAGGAGGTAGCGCCGAAATTTGGTTTGGTTTATCCCTTGGTTTAGTGTTGTTTTTTACTTCTTCCCGTGATCTAGTCATTAAAAAAGGGCTTTCCTGTGTCTCAGATGTCAAAGTATGCGGGATTTGCGTGGCTGTATTGTCAATCGAGGAGATTAGTACTTTTCTTTTTGCTGTAGGCGTGATAGGAATCATTACGGGACTGATATGGAAGCAAAAGCGCTTAAAGGTCACGATGCCATGGGGAGCAATAGCTTTGGCATCATTGGTTTTGGCACTAGTTCTGCCCGCGGGGGGCAACGCTATTATCGCTTTGGTCGAATAATGGCCGGGTTTATTTGTGTATGAGGTATGTGATGGTGGGGAAGCAATTGCTACATGCGACAGGAATCGCATCGTTGGCGGCAGTGTTGCTTACATCTTGTGCAATTACTGAATCAAGTACAGATGCTTCTCAGCAGCTAGAGGCTGGACGCACTCATTATGCAGACAAGCAAGATGGCTGGTTCTCAGCAGAGCCAAAACATGATATTTCTTCTGTTCTAGCTAAGGATAATACGGACCTTATTGATCCACAAGGTGGTCTTTCTCGGCAGGGTTTTAAAAATGAACTCTATAAAAAACAGCCGCCTTTGAAGGAAAAGGAAGAGCTTGAATTTGTAATGCCGGACCTAACACAGTTCATTAATACTCCTGAACCACCTGCTATAGGTGACGATAAGCTGGTTACTCTTTCCGTTACAGAAGATGTTCCGTTGAAGGATGTGCTAATTGAATTGGCTCGTCGAGCTGATGTGGATATGGAGATTGATTCCAGTATTTCAGGTGGTATTATTTTTAGTGCAAGAAATAAGCCTTTTTCAGAAGTGGTGTCAAGAGTTGCCCGTTTAGCAAGCCTGAAGTACGACCTTGTAGACGGTGTCCTGCGTATTGCCAGAGATGTTCCGGTTGTAAAGAATTATCGATTTAATATTTTGGATATGAGTAGAGGTGCTTCTGCTACAGCAAGCAGTTCATCAGAATTGGGAGGATCATCCGGTGGTGGTGAGTCGTCTGGTGGTGGAACCGGTGGTGGCTCTAGTCGACAAGTCAGCATGGAGACTGGTCAAAGTGACATGTGGCAAGTTGTAGAGGAGGGAGTGTCCAATATTCTTCGCTATACAGGTGCAGGAACATCAATTGCGGCACCTACAGGAGCGAGCGGCGGCACTGGTGGCGGTAGTGCAGGTGGTGGTGCCGGTGGCGGCGCAGGTGGTAGCGGAACTAGCGGAGTTGCAACCCCTCAAGTGCCAGTAGCCGGAGAAGTTAGTGGCATTATTTCATCGAATAGACCAGCGGGTATTATCTCTATTCTGGGTACAGAAAAGCAACATAGGTCAGTTAAAGAATATCTTGATTATGTGCATATGTCCTATTCTTCTCAGGTCTTGATTGAAGCTAAAGTTCTTGAAGTAAGTCTCAATGATGACTATCGCAGTGGAATTGATTGGACATTTCTTAATAATAACATGACAGGTTTAACGGTTAACAATAAGTTTGATAACTTAGGTAACCTTGATGGATTATCGGATCAACTGTTATCGGTTGGAATTTTGCCTGCAGAACTTTTTGGACTTAATAGCACATCACTTGAAGCCTCCCTAGACTTGGTTGAAACATTTGGTGTTAGCAGAACGCTTGCCAGTCCGCGTCTTAATGCGATGAATAACCAATTTGCTATGCTAACATTTGCAGAGAATTTTGTTTATTTTGATATTACGTTAGAGCAGGAAGAAACTGAAGGTGTATCAACACTAACAATAGAATCGGAAGAAAGGACTGTACCAGTTGGTTTATTGCTTTCTTTGCATCCTTCAATCGACTTAGTGCGTGAAGAAGTGGTGATGAGTGTTAACCCGTCACTGTCACGTATTACATCCTTTAAGGCTGATCCTGGCGTTGCACTACAAGCTGCTCAATTCGGTGCTGATGGTGTTGTAAATGAAGTCCCAATTGTTGAGGTGCGAGAGATGGATTCAGTGGTTCGTCTTCAGTCTGGTCAAATAATGGTAATTGGCGGCTTGATGCAGGAGCGCACAACCAATACCGATCGTGGTGTGCCAGGGCTTTCGGAGGTTCCGCTATTAGGCAATGCATTTAAAAATGTACAAAAAATATCAGAGATTGTGGAGACAGTTATTTTCCTAAAGGCAACTATTGTACCAGGAAGTGGTGTTACTGTGGAAGATAGAGATTTCTATCGTAAATTTTCAACAGAACGTCGTCCGCTTACATTCTCTAAGCAGTAGGAAAAACAAATTGCTATAGTCATGACTGTGTGCGCTTGTAAGCTTGCTAAAATATTGATATATAGCCGGATATAGTTTAAGAAAATTTAAGCGTAGAAGATGCAATGCGAACAACCATAAAATATATATTATTAACAGCACTACGAGATTGGCTTTTTAGTGGATTATTTGTAGCACTTTTCCTTGCATATGCGGTTGCCGTGTTTTTAGGTGGTACGGCTTTGGTTGAGGGCGAGCAAATGGCGGCCTCTTATATTGCGGGATCAAGTAGGCTGTTGTTAGTTATTGGACTTATTGTCTTTGTGTGTTTCCATGTGCGTAGAGCATTTGATAATAGAGAGATTGAAGTTATATTATCTCGACCAGTATCGCGTAGTAGCTTTGTTATAGCTTATTGGTTAGGTTTTGCGGTAGTGTCACTGATACTTATTACGGTACTTACGGCATCAATTTATCTATTCCTGACTGTGCACAGCAGTTCATCCTTATTAATATGGTCATTTAGTTTGGTTTTAGAGCTATGGCTAGTGGTAGCGTTTTCTTTATTTGCGTCATTGCTGCTGCGTAGTGCTGTGGTGGCCGTTTTGCTTAGTTTTGGGTTCTATTTTATTAGTAGGATGCTTGGATTTTTCTTGTTTGTTATGGAGTCTCCGTTACATCAGCGACCTGACTTTTTCAGTGTAGTTACAGGTAAGTTATTGGAGGCCGTATCAGCAGTATTGCCTAGACTTGATTTTTATAGTAAGAGCGAATGGCTGGTGCATGGGGTGGCCGATGATGTTAATATAATGTTCTTCGTTATGCAGACGGTAATCTACATACCTTTCTTATTGTGGATGGCAATTATGGACTTTAAGCGCAGGCAGTTCTAAGCATGTGGGAAAAAATAACAGTTATTATATTGGCCGCACTTCAAGTTTTTTTCTGGAATGGTGTACGTTTTGGAGAGGGTGAATCTGAAGTCATTATCTGGGAAGGTACAAGAAGCTTTAAGCCGGAGCTTGGAATTGTTCCTCCTGTTCCTCGTCCTGAAACGGTAAAGGCTCTATCGCTTGGTGATGAGCAGTTTTATTTTCGCCAAGCCGCGTTCCGATTGCAAAATGCCGGTGATACATTTGGTCGAGTTACATCATTAAAAAATTATGATTATAGCGCGCTATATCAGTGGTGGAAAATTTTAGATAGTTTAGATGCAAAGTCAGATTTTACGCCGTCGCTAGTAAGTTATTATTATGGTTCCAGTCAAGATGCTAAGAGTCATGTACCATATGTAGTGAAATATTTGCACGAACATGGCGCGTCAGACCCTGAACGCAAATGGTGGTGGTATTCGCAAGCTGTTTATCATGCAAAGCATAGACTGAAAGATAATGATTTAGCGCTAGAAATTGCTACTGAAATGGCACAAAAAGTTCCTAAAGGAGTGGCTCCGCTATGGGTGTATCAAATGCCAGCATTTATTTTAGAAGATAAAGGTGAATATAAAGCCGCTTGCGATATTATTCTTAATATTATTGATACCTATAATGATGTAACGCAGGGTGAGCAGAACTTCATGAATCATTTCCTAGAAGAGCGGATAGGTGCACTTGTAGCTAATGAAGATAAAATAGATAAGTCACAATTTGACCCACGCTGTTTGTTTGCTATTGAAAAGCACAAGGAAATAAATGCGCTACAATAAAGTAATAAATGTAGTTGAGGCTGCTTATAATTTGTAACGCTAGTAGTTGAACTAGAGGAAGGCGGAAATTGTGTTAAACAACACCGCAGTAGTTTTAACGGTAACGCAGGCAGCGCAGCTTGCAGCTATTCTTCCTTGTCTTTTTTTGCTTATATATCTTTTTTATCGTGCCCGTGATTGGCGTAGGGTGCTTGTTCCGTTACTCTATTTTATATCAATGCTATGCGGTTTTCTTCTGCCGGTTCTTTCGGCCTTTCCAGAGGTTAATTCTGAACTATTGCGCCGAGTTTTAATCTTTAATGAGCATATGGCCCCTAGTCTAAGTTTTTTATTTATTCTGCAGCTTCTTTTAGGAAGAACACCTCCGTGGTATTACTGGTTAATTCTTCTGCTCCCTATAGTTGGTGGAGGGAGTTTATTATGGTTGGCATGGGGGTATGAAGAAGCGTGTCTTAGTGATGGTACACAGTGTTTAGTAACAGAGCAAGTAATGCTGTTATATCGTATGATATCATCAGCGGTTGTCTTTATGTTGTTGCTACCAATATTGCATCGTATTTCTAAAGAGCAAAAGCAAAGAAAAGAAAGGGATTGGAGGCAGCAATATCCTCTAATTATTCTATTAATTCTCTATAACTTGTTGATGCTATTTGTTGATTTGGCAGCAAGCGGTGAATGGCTTGATGTGGACACTATTATATTTATTCGAACAATGTTGGGTATAGGGCTGCTATATTTTGTTCCGTCCTTGGTATTTAGGGCATTTAGTCGTAGTTTTGATGTGCATTCTTCAGGCAGTAATCTTAGCAATAAAGACTACCAATATATTGATAGGGTAGAAGAAATTCTGCGTGAGGAAATGCCATATCGCAATCTTGGTTTTAGTCGTTCTGTGATGGCAGATCAAATCGGTGTAAGTGAGCAGCTTCTCTCACGTCTTATTAACCAGCATTATGGTAAAAGTTTTAGTGAAGTAATGAATGACTTGCGTATTACTGATGCGCAACATTGGCTATTAACAACGGATGCTCCAATAACGGTGATTTCCTTCGATGCTGGCTTTAGCAGTCTGACATCATTTAATAGAGTGTTTAAGGAGCAGTCTGGAGTTGCTCCCTCTATCTATAGGCAGAATAAAGGGATTGTTCCAAAGCGTGACAATTCTAAACTTAAGGCATCTCACCGTTTAGGTAATAATTAGGTTCTTTGTAATAAGAACACCTTTTTGCTGGATTTTTATCAGGCTGCGGTGGTAAGTTGCGCCGCAAGTAATAAACATACTAACTTTAGAAGCTTTGACTTCTATAATACAGTCCTATTTTCAAAGAGAGTTTACTATATGAGCTGGTTTAAGAAGCTAAAATCTGGTCTATCCAAAAGTTCAGGAAAGATTACTGGCGGCATTACGGCAGTCTTTACAAAGCGGCGTTTAGATGAGGATATGCTTGAAGAGCTAGAAGATATCCTAATTATGGCAGATATTGGTGCAACAACTGCAGCAAAAGTGGTTTCTGAATTTGGAAAAGAAAGGTTTGATAAAGAGCTAGATGTTGCTGAGGTAAAGCAGGCCTTGGCTGATGAAGTGGCAAAAATCCTAAGCCCTGTTGCTATACCATTAACACTAGTGGAAGAGTCTACACCAACGGTTATCATGATGGTAGGAGTGAATGGTAATGGTAAGACCACTACGTTGGGTAAGTTGGCGCAGCAATATAGGCAGCAAGGAAAGAGCGTTATGATTGCTGCTTGCGATACTTTCCGTGCGGCAGCAGTGGAGCAATTGGTTGTTTGGGGTGAGCGTTCTGGGTGTGAGGTTGTGCGTGGTGCGCATCAGGCCGATCCAGCGAGTGTGGCTTTTACTGCCTTTGAGGAAGCTCGTGCAAAAAAGGCAGATATTTTATTAGTGGACACTGCAGGTCGTTTGCAAAATAAGCAGGGATTAATGGAGGAGCTGGCTAAAATTTCGCGCGTAATGAAAAAAATAGACGAAAATGCTCCGCATCATACTATTTTAGTGTTGGATGCAACAACTGGGCAAAACGCACATTCGCAGGCAAAATCATTTAAGGATATGGTTAATATTAGTGGTCTAGTTGTTACTAAACTTGATGGTACAGCAAAGGGCGGCGTGGTAGTTGCGCTGGCTGAAGCATTTGCTTTGCCAATCCACGCTGTTGGCGTTGGAGAAGGTATTGAGGATTTGCAAGCGTTTGATGCAGATGAATTTGCATCAAGTTTAATGGGTGTAGAGTGAAGCTGCCCTTAGTTCTATTCCGAAAATAATTGATATTTTGTTGTTTATTACTATGTGTGTTAGCACATTGAGACTTTATTTGTCGTGTATATTAGTGATAGCTTATTCGCATATGTGATTATGTAATATGTCGTAATGATAAAGATTGCAGCAAAAAAGACACATAATAAGATGCTGCACTTATAATTTAAGTACTTTTGGTAGTTAAAGCCATTCCTCTTAAAAAGAAAAAAAACCTTGATATAATTGTCTTAAGTTGTGCTACAAGGGATGAAGGCTGGTAATTGTAATAATTAATGCACTAATAAGTTGTATAGCTGTTTTTAATAAAAAATAATACTGAAATATATAAGAAAACTTGATATAGTAATATGATAAACTATAAAAAGCACACATGAAATATTGCATATAAATGCTACCGTTACTGGGGGAATGTAATGGGAAACGCAGGAGGCCTTTTTGTGCCTTTTTGCAACTTAACTAACAGGAGGATGTATGGGCGCTTTGGGAACGGCAATTGTAAATGCCAGAATTTCAAAAAAAGTTGGAGTTACTTCGGGCCTTATGGTGGTTGGGGTACTATCAATAGGTATTGTTAGCTATTGGGGGCTGTCATCTATTGGTGAAAAGGTGGTTCGTTTAGTAGAAGAGGATATTCCGTTGCAAGTGCAATTGGCTGAAATAGGCGTAGCATCGGGTGAAAGGTCTGTCTATTTTGAGCGTGCCGCACGATATGGAATAATTGCATCCTTATCAAGTGAAAATAAGGGGGATCATGATAATTTTAAGGATAGTTTTCTAAAAAATATAGAATTATTTAATAATAAAAGTAGTGATATTGGTGGTCGGGTTGAAGAAGTTAAAAAATTCTCTGCTATGTATGCCAAGACAGCATCTGGAGAGCATAAAGATCGTTTGGATGAATTTGTTAAGCATGCTGATGATATCCTGCATGAGCGGTTGAAATATCAAAAAATGGCCCTCAATGTTTTTAATTTATTAAAGGAAGAAAAAGTTAAGGAGGCGGAGGATGCCTTGCCTGAGATGGAGGCAGAGGCTAGCTTGCTTGATAAAAAAATAGTTACCTTATTGCACAAAGTTGAAGAATCAGTAGAAAAGGACGGAAAAGCAGCTGAAGCGGTAGAACGGACTGTTCTAATAAAAACACTAGTTACGGTCCTGATTGTGCTTGGTCTTGCCATAGGTATGATTTCTCTCTTCCGCAGAACAATAGTTTTACCAATTAGTGAATCTGTTGAAGCTTTGCGTAAACTAGCTGGTGGTGATGTTGGTATTGCTATTAAAAATACTGAGCGTAAAGACGAAGTTGGTGACATATGGAAGACATTGGAAGTTCTTGTAGAAACAGTAGATAAAGCGTTCCAGCACAGTAATATGTTAGATAAAATGCCAATTAATGTAATGGTTGCTGATCCAAACACGCGTGAACTGGTTTATATGAATGAGGCCAGTGCACGGACGCTAAAAACTTTAGAGCATTTATTGCCTATAAAAGTTGAGGATATGCTCGGTACTAGCATTGATGTATTTCATAAGAACCCAAAAGTTCAGGCAGATATTTTAAAAGACCCTTCACGTTTGCCTTATAAAGCTCGCATTGAGATTGGAAGCGATATCCTTTCACTGGATGTTAACCCGGTGAATAATAAGTTAGGTGAGTATAGTGCTGCAATGGCAACTTGGTCAGTGGTTACAGCAGAAGAAACGTTATCACGTAATGTTGTATCTACAATGGGTGAGGTGTCGCAAGGTGCTGAAAAATTAACGTCCTCAGTTGATGAAATGAAGGGAATGATTACTCAAGCTGATCAATTAACAGGAGAGGCAAGTGGCTCTGCGGAGCAGGCGACAATGAATGTTCAGACCTTGGCAGCAGCAACAGAGGAAATGACAGCTTCTATTCAAGAAATTTCACGTCAAGTGAACATGTCAACGCAGAAAACCAGTGAGGCAGTATCAAAAGCAGAAACTACCAAGCGGGGGATTCAAGATTTAGCAGAGTCTTCTCAGGAAATAGGAGGGATTATTGGTCTTATTTCGGATATTGCAGAACAAATCAACTTACTGGCCTTAAATGCCACAATAGAATCTGCACGTGCTGGTGAGGCTGGTAAAGGTTTTGCGGTAGTTGCTTCTGAAGTGAAGAGTTTAGCTGGGGAAACAACAAGGGCAATTGAAAAGATATCGACCCAAATTGGAAGTGTACAGGGGACAATTGATATTTCCGTGAATAACATTGAAGATATTGTTTCAACGGTTGATGCCTTATCTGAAGTGGCGGAGTCTATTGCTGCAGCTATTGAACAGCAAAATGCAACCACATCTGAAATTAATCATAATATTCAGGATGTGGCGCAAGGAATGAAGCATGTGTCTGAGAATATGACAAATATCTCAGATGTTATGAAAAAGAATGCATCAAGTGCTAATGATGTTGCTTCAGTTGCAGGTTCGCTTTCTGGTGAGGCTGCAAAATTAGAGGATTTGGTTAATCAGCAAAAATCATAATTCTTCATAAAAACTTAGTCTAATAAAAAGGCAGTAAGCAATAGTGTGTATTTAACAATTTGCACTATTGCTTACTGCTTTTTTATTATAAAAATATATATGATCATCAGGGGGGATAAAGCATATGAAAAAATATATAGTTCTAACGTCAATCAGTTTGGTGCTATCGAGTAGTGCTGCTTATGCTGATCAAGGTGTATACGTCATTGAAGAGAATAGTAGTTCTGTAAATAAACAAGAAAATACTGATCCACTAAGTAATGGCAATAGGTCAAGTGGATTGCTATGGAGCTATAATGAGGAAGAAAATGGTCCAGATAAATGGGCTAGTATAAGAAAAGATTTTTCTGCATGTGATGGAGGGCAGCAATCTCCGATAAATATAAGAACTGAGGATGTAGTAAGCTCTGTTCTTCCCAAGGTCACATTTTTATATAATGATTCTTCAATCGATTTGTTGAATAACGCCTATACTGTTCAGCAAAACTATCAGCTAGGTAGTTCAATTAAGTTTGATGGTAAGACGTTTAATTTAGTACAATATAATTTTCATTCTCCAAGTGAGCACCGTATTGACGGTAAGGAATACCCGATGGAGGTACATTTAATGCACGAATCTGACGATGGTCAGGTGGTAATAATAGGGGTGATGTTTGAGCAAGGTAAGAAGAATACGGGACTAAACCCAGTGTGGGAATTTATGCCGAAGTCTTATGGTGAAACAGGAAAATCAGGCAATAAGCTTTCTGCTTTAGACTTGCTTCCGATAAATAAAAATTACTACTTTTATCAAGGTTCTTTGACAACACCGCCATGTTCAGAATCAGTTAATTGGGTTATAATGCAAGAACCAATTGAGGCAACTGCTGCTCAGCTACGCCGTTTTGAGAAGGTGATCGCACCTAATGCCCGTCCAATACAAAAACTTAACAGGCGATTTGTATTAGGGAATTAAAACTGAACTTGCCTGATATGGGGTTGGTCTGCGTTTCATATAAACCTATTCTATCGCTAAGTCATCGCGGTGAACAAATGCTTTTCGTCCGCTATAGCCGAGAATATTTTGTATTTCCGAGCTTTTGCATCCCATGATGCGATGGGCTTCTTCGCTATTATAATTTACCAATCCGTGGCCAAATAATTGTCCATTAGGCGTTTCAATAATAACGGTATCACCAGTATGAAATTCACCAACAATTTTTGTAATTCCGGCAGGAAGTAAACTAGCTCCTTGCTGCAGTGCTTCTATTGCGCCAGTATCAACCGTAATTGTGCCTGCTGCTTGTAAGCTATGTGCAATCCAGCGTTTTCGTGCACTATGAGGTGTTTCATTTGCAGGAAATAGAGTGTGTTTACCGCCAGAACATAAGTTCTTTATGGGATATAGGTTGTTTCCACGTGCAATCAGTGTTTGGCATCCTGAATTTATTGCAATGCGTGCTGCAGCTAATTTAGTAACCATGCCTCCCGTTCCAACGGAAGAGCTGCTACCGCCTGCCATATTTGTAATCTTATCATCAATTGTTGTAATGATTGGAATATGCTGTGCATTCTTATCTGTATTAGGGTTTGCAGTGTAAACACCATCAATGTCTGAGAGTAAAATGAGTGAATCTGCTCCGGCCATTTGCGCAACTCTTGCTGCTAATCGGTCATTATCTCCCATACGCAGTTCGGCTGTGGTAACGGTATCATTTTCATTGATGATAGGAATAACGCCGGCCTCTAAAAGGGTGGTTAAAGTATTGCGGGCATTGAGGTAGCGTCTACGCTCTTCAGAATCAGAGAGGGTTAATAACACTTGTGCACCAAAAAGATTATATCGGCTAAGACTTTCTTGGTAAGCATGAATTAGGTGAGTTTGTCCGCAGGCCGCCGCAGCTTGTTTTTCTTCAAGGCTAAGCGGTTTGTCATTTTCTGCTCCAAGTGCTTTTCGGCCTAAGGCTACAGAACCAGAAGAAACAAGAATAATCTTCTTTCCATCCCGCTGTAATGTTGCAATGTCATCAATGAGGCTATCTAACCACGATAGGTTCAGGTGGCCTTTTTCATCAATTAACAGTGATGAGCCAATTTTCAGAACAATTACTTGGCTTTCATTTAGTAGCATTATTTATATTACCTTGTTGGCATTAGTATAATTAAAAGAATATGGTTATTATTTAGTGTGGTTCTTTATAACTTGCTTGTTAAGTACGGGTGTAATTTAGGTGAGTTGATCAATTTCTTCGTCGGAAAGATTGCCTGGAACTATTAATAGAGGTATATGAAATTTATGACCAGTAGCACTTGTTAAGGTAGGTAAAAGACCACTTTTGCTGGATGATCCATCCGCTGCAACGGCCACAATAAGTAAGTCAATGGTAGTATCTTCTGCAATGGCTGCAATAATTTCGTCTACAATACGTCCTTCTTTTACCATAGTAAATGGCGGAGTATTTGTCCACGTTTTGGCTTTTTCTGCCATTTCTTCAAGTAAATCCTGTGCAGTTGCAATTCGTTCATCCTTAATGACATCAGCAACAGAAAATATGGTATTATAATCTACAGGGTCTACTACGCATAGTAATTTTACGGCACTTCCTGTTGTGTTAGCTTTTTTGCATGCAAAATGGAGTGCTGTATAAGAGTGGTTCTTATCGTTAACGCATACTAGAAATGTTGATGGTTTTGTCATTGTCTTATCCTTTGTTGTAGCTGTAGAGCTATTTTCCGCGGCCAAATAAAGTGCTGGCTAACCATCCTGATAAAAGTGCAATAAGTACGCAGACGATACCATAAAGCGGCGCATGATTGTGTGCAAAATCAAACATAAAGGCTTCAAACCCCTTTTTTCTAACTTCAATAGGGGTGGACTGCATGGCAGATAGTTGACCATTATTAAATAAATATACTTCGGCAGTGTACCATCCACGTTCAATGTTGCGCGGAAATCGTAAAGTTGTATCAAATAGTGTTTCTACTAAAAATGAAATTGGTCGTACGTCAGGTGAATATAATTGGCTATTAACACGTTCATTAATAAAGGCTTTTCTAAATAGTTCCTCTTGTTCGGTGGTTAATGGTCCCGATGCTCTTATTATAAGTTGATCCGTATTGCCAATCTGCAAATGTGTTAGTAGGGCATTATTGTCAATTTCACTAAGGTTATGCGTAGATGCTATGGTATAGAAGCTATCGACATTACGAAAAACGGCGCTTTGATTATTGATCCACAATCCGCCAACACGCTCTTTTTTACGTACTACATAGTCTTTTCTAGGGCCGCGTAATACTACAATAATTCTGCCAACATCTGTGCGAGCTCCGTAGAGTAAAACATCACGTCCGTCAAAGTCGTGTGTAATATCAACAGAGCGTGGAGAAATATTGGCGACAATTGGGCGTGCTAAGGCCTGTGGGGCTGAAGAGAGAATGCATATTATAACAAGAAAAATGGCGCTTATATTTTTAAATGGCCAATGCCATAGCAACCCTCTAGATTTGTGCTCGCAGGAGTTCATTATTCTTCTAACTCCGTCACGCTATATAAATTCTCTGGCTCTAACAGAAGTCCTAAAGCTAAGTTTACGCATACGGCTAATACGATTAGGGCTAGCATCCAGCGTAGCTTTTCGGCAGGTAAGCGAAGACCAATTGCAGTTCCGATTTGTGCTCCAAAAACTCCGCCAATAATAAGAATTACAGCAAGCACCATATCAACAGAGTAGGTATTTACGGCGTGTAGGACAGTAACAAGACTTGTGATAAATATAATTTGGAATAAAGAAGTGCCAACAACAACACCGGTAGGCATTCCAAGTATATAAATCATGGCTGGTATCATAATAAATCCGCCGCCAATACCCATTAGTGAAACAAGCATTCCAGCGATCACACCAGTGGCAATAGGTAATATAGCGCTAACAGTTAGTTCGGAACGTGGGAAGTGTGTTTGAAAAGGAAGTGGTAGTTCACGGAATTTCTTCATCCGACCTTTCTTAACGGGAGAAGATATGGCAGATGAGCCGTTTCTATTTCTCCATATGGTGCGGCCACTTTCAATTGCCATTAACAGGCCAATAAAACCAAGAAAAACTATGTAAATTAAGGATATTACAAGGTCAATTTGTCCTATGCTTTCTAAAATAGTAAATAAGGCTACGCCAATAACTGCCCCCACTAACCCCCCTATTAAGAGAAACAGTCCCATTTTTATGTCAACACTGTTACGGTGCCAGTGAGCTAGAAATCCTGAAACAGAAGAGGCTATAATTTGATTGGTAGATGTTGCAACGGCAACTGCTGCGGGGATGCCAAGAAAAATCAGCAATGGAGTTAATAAAAAGCCACCGCCAATGCCAAACATTCCAGCTAAAATTCCGCCTAATGCTCCTAAGCCAAGCAGTAGTAGAATGTTAATGGGCAGCTCTGCAATGGGGAGGTAAATGGTCATAATTAAATTCGCTCAATTGCTTTTATAGCTGTTTTAAGACATCACTACAATCTGCGATATCAGCAACGGTAGGTTCTTTAGGCGTAATGATAATTTTATCGCCCGCTGTAATGTTTAGTTTATTACTGATTCCGCCAGATAACTCCAGAACAAACCGCACAGGAATGGGGGATGGTATTTGCTTTAGGGAATGAGGTGTTGTCTCTGTAACGATATGTTGAATGGTTCCATTGCGGTCGATAAATAGCATATCTAGTGATATATGTGTATTTTTCATCCACATTACAGGCTGTTGTTCTTCGATGAAGTCGAATAGCATGCCTTGGTTGTCAGGTAGATGTTTCCGGAACATTAGGCCAATAGCTCGGGATTCTTTGGAGTCAGCAAGTTCAACATAAAAAAGTGAGGCTATATTGCCGTGGCAAATAGTGACTCTTGTTAAATTATCAGTGTTAGTGATAATATTTTTATCTTCAATTTCAAGCTCTAAAGCGCTTTGTGCATTAATGGGGAAGGTAATGCAGAGAATAAGTAGTGAAAATATCTGCAGTATTTTATTGATGCGCATACCTATATAATTATCAGTGGTTATTATTCACAAAGTTCAGTAATTTTACGAATGATATCATCTCCTCTCCCTAATCCCGAGGGGATAGTTCGCATTGCACCAGAAGCATCCATAAATGCTAAGAATGGTGGGTTTTTATAAGTCAGTCCGTATGCTGATACAACTTGCCGAAGCATCATATCTTGTCCATTAGCCATATATAATGGTCTAAAATTTAGAGGCGCTTGTTTGGCTAGTAGTTTTGCAATTACTTCTTGTTCTGGTGCGATGCCAATAGCTAAAATATTAAGCCGCTCTTTTAAGGTGGCTGCTAATTCATTTACTTCATCTAGATTGGATGCGCAGTCTATACAGTCAGTTGAATAGATGTACATTAGCGTGCCACTGGATGCCCTTCTGCTGGCTGACATATCAAGAAGTTTTTTGACTTGATTTGCTGTGATTGGAAAAACGTCAATTTTTACTTCTTCTGTTAATTGTTTGGTGAGTTTTATAGATTCGCCTAATCCTTTATCTAAAAGTGTAGCAGCTGAATTATTGCGTATCTCTTCGGGCAAGTGGTCCCGTAACAAATACCAACCACCAAGTATAGCGCCAGCAATAAGGCCTAGGATAATTGAGAGCGATATCAACTTGAAAATTATTTGCATTTCTGTTACATGACCTCATTAATCTTACATAAGCTGGTAATTTTACATTATAGCAATATGTAATATGGTATTTTGTTTTGAGCGTTCCACGTCAGATCATCGAATATATTTTTTTGGAAACATAGTTACCATTATTATAAAATAAGGGGCATATTATGCTACAGTTTCCGTTTATTAAAATGGACGGCACCCAGAATGATTTTGTCATTATTGATACGCGTGGTCAAGAGATTGCGCCGGATTTAAGTGATGCAAACCTTCAGCTTTTGGCTAGTCGTGATAATAATATAACTAAAGGGTGTGATCAAATTGCAGTTTTGGAAACATCGGTGAATGATGGTGCTGATGTTTTTATGCGTATTTTTAATGCTGATGGTGGTCAGGTGGATGCTTGTGGCAATGTGACGCGTTGCGTTGCGTGGCTGGAGGCAAGGCGGCTGAATAAAAATCATATCGATATCGAAACAAATTCAGGATTGCTCGGGTGTAAGGTGGATATTGAAGCGCAAAATGTATCAGTAAATATGGGGCATCCTAGGCTGGAATGGCAAGAAATACCTCTTGCTTCCTCATGTGATACGCTGTCACTAAATGTTGGGCAGGGGATGCTGCAGAATCCTGCCGCTGTTAACATGGGTAATCCTCATGCTGTGTTTTTTGTGCCAGATGTTAATGTAATTGATTTTGATCATAATAATCTAGGTCATAATTTAGAGCATAATGCGCTATTTCCTCAAAGAGTAAATGTAGGGGTAGTCCAACTGCTGAGTAATTTATCTATATGGTTAAGGGTTTATGAGCGTGGTGCCGGTGAGACATTAGCGTGCGGTACCGGTGCGTGTGCTGCGGTGGTTGCAGGAGTAAGGCGCGGGATGTTGCAGGGTAATAAAGATGTCTCTGTTCAGCTAAAAGGGGGTGAATTAACCATTAGGTGGAATGTGGATGGTGACAATAACGTACATATGGCTGGGGCTGTAAATCTTCAATTCAACGGAGTGGTTGACATTGGCTGATTCAGAAAAAAGGCCGATTAATGATGGTCGCGATGATACTGAAACACCAAAGAGCAATGGTGAAGATGTATCGTTGGATAGCAATAGAGCGCAGGATTTATCCAAAAAAGTTATTACGTTTGGTTGTCGCTTAAATGCTTATGAGAGCGAAATTATTGCAGAAAATCTACAAAATAGTGGTTTAGAAAATGCTGTAGTGTTTAATACTTGTGCGGTGACTAAGGAGGCCGAGCGGCAAGCTAAGCAATCTATTCGTCGTTACCATAGGGAAAATCCAGATTCTACGATTATTGTAACTGGCTGTGGGGCGCAGATAAATCCACAATCTTATGCGGAAATAGACGGTGTGCGACGGGTGATAGATAATGAGTCTAAGCTTAAAGCCGATAGTTACGGATCCGATATGTTCTTCAGTTCTGCCGAGAGAGTGCAGGTTAATGATATTATGGAAGTCACTGAAACGGCTCCGCATTTTGCTAATGGTCAGCAAGATAGAGCACGAGCATTTATGCAGGTGCAAAATGGGTGCGACCACCGCTGCACCTTCTGTATCATCCCTTATGGTCGTGGAAATAGCAGGTCTGTTCCAGTTGGTGAGGTCGTGCGGCACGCAGAGATTCTGCTAGATCAAGGGTATAATGAAATTGTGCTAACTGGTGTTGATATGACAAGTTATGGAGCTGACCTTCCGGGTAAGCCACGGCTTGGGTCTTTAGTGCGTAGGGTGTTAGCTTTAGTTCCTGACCTGTCCAGAGTGCGCTTATCCTCTATTGATGTGGCTGAAGTAGATGATGACTTGTTGTGGTTAATAAAAAATGAACCACGATTTATGCCGCATTTACATCTTAGTTTGCAGGCCGGTGATGATATGATTCTTAAGCGAATGGCACGTCGTCATACCCGCAAGCAAGCTATTGATTTTTGTTGTAATGTAAAAGAGGATCGGCCGGATATAGTGTTTGGTGCGGATATAATTACTGGCTTTCCTACAGAAACAGAAGAAATGTTTGAAAATACAAAAAAAATGTTGGAAATAATTAATGTACCACATTTACATGTGTTTCCTTATTCGGAGAGAGAGGGAACGCCAGCCGCAAAAATACCAAGTAACAAACAGGTTCCTGTTGATATTCGTAAAAAAAGAGCAGGAATATTGCGTGATTTGGCGGCAGAACAAATGGAGACTCTTGCATTATCAATGATAGGCAGTGTTCTTAATGTTGTGGTTGAGAAAGGTGGTTCGGGAAGAACAGAGTCATTTATGTCGGTAAAGCTTGAAGGTGGTGCAGGCAATCATGCTATTGGTAGTGTTGTGTCGGTGCAGGTTATTGATTATATATCTGGTAGATTAATTGCCGTTCCAATAGAATAATGTTGTTGGTGGTTATTTAGAGATAATTTATATAGATATGTTAATAAAAAAGGGTGCCAACGGGCACCCTTTTTTATTAACCATCAGCAAGTTTTTTAACTTAATAGATTATTCTTCTTCTGGTTTGCTGCTAGTAATAGACTCTCTGGGAGTCGGTTTACTAACTTGGTTAGGCTTTTTCTTTTTGGTTCTGCGTAGTTCAACCATTGACGTGAAGTAACCAGAAGGAACATCGGCAGATACATCCGCTTTATCCGCTGCTGTTGGAGCCGGAGTAGTGTACATATTTTCTTCATACTCTACACAATACCCACCATCTTCATGTACTTTAGTATTGAAGACATATTTACGAACAGGTGATTTTCCTGGTTCAGCTTTTCCATAAATCATCAAATATAATTTTTGCGTACATGGAATAGTAGTATCTGGATATTCTTCGTGTAATTTTTGGAGATCTGCCTGTACGTCCTCCGCAGATGGGTATACGCGTCCTTTCTTGATTTTGCGTAAAATAGGGTGGCCCCAGTTTGGATGGCGATGTATCTGCCGTTTACGCTGTGGGTGGTATTTTAGTTCAGTTTCCAGCTTTTCAGCCATGATGGTATATTTTCCATCATCTGTTGGTGTGCACTGCATAAGGGCGTAATTACCTAAGAATCCTTGGCTTTCTTCATCAGGAGTTCTTTCGTAATTTTTAATCCATAAAACAATGGATGGTGTGCTTTCATCACGTTCTTCTGGCTGTTGCTTAGAGATAATGAATTGCTGCGTTATCCGCTCTAACCATTCGGAGGCTTGCTCCAACGTGCTGCAGCGAAATAGCCCTTGTGTGGCAGCCTCAATAACAGGCTGATCTAGCGAAGCAAAGCGAGGTTTGCGAGCTGGTGCTTCTGGCTTTTTAAGGGTGATGTTTGGTTTTTTAGGTTCTTCCGATGTCTTTACAGTATCGGTCATAGTATGATTGCCTCATCAAAGTTGTTAGAAAAGAGATATCCATCCATTATATGGGGTGAGATATCTTTAAAGGTTTATGTTTCCCTGAATCTGCATACTACCAAAAGATGTTCTATTTTTCTAGGGGAAAACGTTTGTAATATCAACAAAATGTAGCTATTAGGCGACATTGGTGTTGCTGCAGGGCATCATGTGTGGTGTGGCTATGGCGTGCTGATTATTTAGTCGTTTGGTTGTTATTGGTGTGGTTATTGGCAAATAGAGTGTTTTGATGGAAGTGAATTGAAAAACTATAGGTGTCGTACAGGGATTGACGAAACTGTATAAAAAACGTACAAGCTTCAAAGTTTAGGGTGGTGTATAGATGCATATGAAGAGGTGCGTATGACGAAGTGTGAATTGCAATCAGAATTATTAATGCCGGCAGGTAACCTAGAAAAGTTAAAAATTGCAGTACTTTATGGTGCAGATGCGATTTATATGGGGACGCCTGATATGTCGTTGCGGACTAAATCTGAATTTTCTTTAGAAGATGTGGTTGAGGGAATTTCCTTTGCGCATGAGCACAAAGTGCGCGTTTATCTGACGTTGAATCTATTTTCTCATAATAAAGACGTGCCAAAGCTAGATAAGTATATAGATACAGTGCGTGTAGTAAAACCTGATGGTCTTATTATTGCAGACCCTGGAGTATTTCAATATGTTAAAGATAAGGCACCAGAATTAGAGCTTCATGTTTCTACGCAAGCTAATATATGTTCATGGTTGTCGGTAAAATTCTGGCAAGATCAAGGTGCAAAACTCTGTGTTATGGCCCGAGAAACTAGTTTTGAAGAGTTGACTGAAATACGCGAAAAATGTCCTGATATAAAGTTAGAGGCATTTGTGCATGGGGCTATGTGCATGACTTATTCTGGTCGTTGTTTGTTATCAAATTTTATGGCAGAACGAGGTGCAAACCAAGGCAATTGTGCTAATAGTTGTCGTTGGAATTATAAAGTGCATATGCGTTTAAAAGATGGGACAGTAAAAGAACTTCCTCTTAATGAGAATACGATGGAGATGTTTGAGTTCCTTCTGGAAGAGGGCTGTAGAGGTGGCGAACTAATGCCAATTGTGGAGGATGATCGAGGGTCTTATATTTTAAATTCTAAAGATTTATGCTTAATGCCTAAGTTGGACGATTATTTGCGTATTGGTATTGATTCATTAAAAGTAGAGGGGCGGGGTAAAAGTGCGTATTATGTAGCAACAGTGGCTCGTGCTTATCGTATGGCAATGGATGACTGGGCGGAGGATCCTGATAATTGGGATGCTAGACCTTATATGGATGAGCTATCCACGGTTCCTAATCGAGGGTATACTCTGGCGTTTCATGAAGGGCGGTTAACAAACTATGCTCATAATTATGAAGATACGCATACATTAACGGATTGGGAATATGCTGGTATAATCCGAGAAATACATGATGACGCATTTATAGTAGAGATTAAAAATAGTTTGTTTGCTGGTGATGTTTTGGAATTTTTACCTCCAAAGTCACGCCGGGCGGTGTTCTTGCGGATGTATGAATTTGAGAATGTAAAAAATGGTAAAGTAACACAAGAAATCCATGCGCCAGGACAAACGAAAATACGTGTTCCATTTTCTATGTTTAAACAGGAAGATGTTGATTGGCTAAAAAGTGTCTTTACGCCTTATAGTGTCTTGCGGAAAGAACGCGCACTAACTAAGGATCAATGGGCAAGGCTAAAGTTGGATGAAGAGGCTTCTCGCCTAGAACAAGGTGCTGGGTCTGAAATCGGTTATGAGAAGCGCCGGGTGGAGTTGGCCGAAGCAGTTGAAGAAGTGCTGGATAAGCGTGCGGTGGAGAGAAAGTTCAAAACGCCACGGATGGGCACTGAAGGTTGTTGTGGGCGCGGATGTAATGGTTGTATGATATTTTGGCATGATCCAAAATATGAAAAAGCGCGTAAAATAATGGCGAGTAAACAGCAAGGTGAGATGATTACTACTGCAGAGAAAAAAATATTGGATGGTTAGTGGATAATTCTGGGGTTATGTGGTAACTGATGTTGGTGTGGCGGAAAGCCATCGGGTGGATGAAGCCAAGTGTAATAGGGTCCATATCCAGAAATTAGCAGGTGTAAAGAATAAAGAGAGTACTGGTTCACTGGTTTGTATGGTTTTAAATAATACGAAAAGGCCAATAATAACGGTATTAATTACTAGGATGGTACGCAGATAACAGATGTGTTTTTGGGGGTCTGGACGTAGTTTTTGGCTATAGAAGAAGTACCAGTTAAAGTAATGAAACAGTACAATCAACGAGAATAGTAGGCCACGTGGAATAGTTACTTCACTAAGAAAGCAAAGTAGTAATATAGCTGCGGGGGTTAAAAAATATGCACTGGTGGTATCGGGTTTGTAGTTGATGTAGATAGCATAGCTAAAGTATACGATACTACTACCTAAGGCTAATAATACATGATATTGCTCTTGAAAGTAAAAAATTTGGCTGGCAAAAATACCACTACAGAAAATAGCCAGAGGTAGCCGTTCCAGTAGGCGCATGCAGGTGTGGTGCTGGCCATTGAGGGTGACTTCATCACGTAGGAAGTGCAGGGTGAAGAGTATAGCGGTAATGCATTCTAGTGCATCAAATAGCTTCAGATTATAGACGGCGGCATACAGGCCAATAAATAAAAAGGTTAGGATAGGGACCTGACGTTGCAGTAAAGCAGGTTGTTGGGTGTATTTATACCAATATGCTGTAAGAAAGTGTCCCTGCCCCAGTGCAATCACCAGCCACGGAGCAGATGAAATGCCAATGGCTGTAATTAAACCGAGGGTCATTGTAAGTGACAGTAATTTTTGTATTGCAACGGTTGAAAACATGCAGCAAGTTATAATCCGTAATGAAATAAAAACAGATTACTTTATCCCAAAATTTGGCTAGTAGGCAAGCATGAAGCATTATCTTACCAACCTATTTTATAGGCTTTTAGTACTTGTAGGATGGAAAAGGTACATGGTAGCTATGCTGGCTGGTGGGTTATTAGTTTTGTCCTATCCTCCTGTATATGGATTCCCGCTGTTGTTTGTGGTATTTCCGATAATCTTTCTCCTGCTTGGTAGTTGTTATAGTGGGGTGCAGGCGTTTATAGTGGGGTGGTGGTTTAATTCTGGATTATTCTTTCTGAGTTGTTATTGGGTTCCTTATGAACTTCCCTAGACTACATCATTTGCATCGTTAATATTAGTGCTACTATCTTTTGCAATTCCTAGTGTGCTAATGTTAACGCTTTTCTGGTTGTTATCAAATCGGATGGGTTCAAAAGGAATCGATGCTGTTTTGTTATTCTCTTCATGCTGGATATTGGGGGAGATGCTACGTGAATATTTTTTTGCATTTCCGTGGAATATACTAGGGAATGTTTGGCTGGGGATTCTACCCGTATCGCAAGTAGCTTCACTGATTGGAGCGTATGGTTTAAGTATATTGGCCGTTATTGTAGCGCTGGTACCGGTGTTGTTGTGGCGTAATCCTACAAACAGCAGGATCTCGGTTATGATTATTATAGCGGTTGTGGTGATTTGTTATGGTTATGGTCAGGTGCAGTTAAACCAAGGAGATATCGTTTCCAGTAATGAAGATAATGTACGGGTCCGAATTGTGCAGGCCAACTTAACAAAAGAGCAGATGTACTCGCAGTTAACACGATTTGATTCATTTCTCCAGCACGTAAAATTAACTCAGAAGCCTGAGTCAATTTTTTTTAGATACATATTGTTTCTGCATTATGCTTTGTACGATGATGAATTCTGTAGAATTTTATGCATATAGGTATTCAAGTGCATAGTCAAGATAAGCATTAGCAGTAGCCCAGTTACTATGATGTATAAATTAGGCTTGTTTAGGTGTATAGCTTCTTATACCATTATATTATGTGGTTAGTGATTTTAAGGCAGGGGGCTTTATTGTGCGGTCAGAAGCAGCATTATTGGTAATTGGAGATGAAATTCTATCTGGTAGAACACAGGAAAAGAATATAAATTTTCTGGCAAAATCTATGACACAAAAGGGCATAGATTTATTAGAAGCACGAGTGGTTTCGGATAAAGAGGATCATATCATTAGGGCGGTTGATTCTTTACGATTATCTTACGATTATGTTTTTACATCAGGAGGTATTGGTCCAACTCATGATGATATCACGGCTTTATCTATTGCTAAGGCTTTTGCGTTACCGTTAATCAAGCATGAAGATGCTTTTGCTAAACTAGATAGTTATTATTCTGTTCGTGGTATTGAGTTTAATAAAGCGCGACAAAAAATGGCCTATACCCCGCAAGGTGCTCGGTTAATTGATAATCCGGTAAGTATTGCACCAGGGTTTATTGTAGAAAATGTATATGTATTAGCAGGTGTGCCTGAGATATTCCAAGCTATGGTTGAGGGTGTTATCTCGCAACTGGCCGGTGGTGTTGCATTACAGTCTGCAACCATAGCAACAAACCTAACAGAAGGTGATATTGCGCAGGAATTGGCAAAATTACAATTATGTTATAATACAATATCCATTGGCAGCTACCCGCATATTTGTCAATCAGGGCTGGGGTTAAATATTGTTTTACGTGGTGTAGATTCTATATTGCTAGCTAATCTAGTTCAGGAAATTGAAACGATAATTATTGCTAAAGACGGAGCAATATTGCCGCAAAAAATCTGTTAGAAATAATGGGGGTATATAAATGGTACGGTTGGTTGGTTCAGATAGTGCAGACACTTTGATAGGCACAATAGAGGCGGATTTGTTGCAAGGTTTGGGTGGCGATGACTCTATCACTGGAGATGTTGGTAATGATGATATGTCTGGTAATCTTGGGGATGATACGCTTGATGGTGGTGATGATAGTGATACAATTAGAGGCGGCGCCGGGGTAGATAGTATAATTGGTGGAAGTGGAAGTGATCATATTTTTGGCGATATTGGCGATGACACCTTAGATGGCGGTAGTGAGGGTGATTGGCTTTATGGTGGAGATGGAGCAGATTCAATTCTTGCAGGTGATGGTAACGATTTTGCACATGGTCATGATGGTGCTGATACTTTGTCAGGAGGTATTGGCAATGATACACTCAAAGGCGGTGGTGGAGATGACAGTATTGATGGTAATAATGAGCAAGATATTCTGTATGGAAATTTAGGTGCAGACACAATAAATGGCGGTGAAGGCGCAGATGAATTGCGCGGACATGGTGGAGGGGACAGTTTAATCGGTGGTGGCGGCGATGATACTATATTGGGAGGAGCCGCAGGAGATGTGCTGACTGGAGGCAGTGGTAATGATGTTTTATATGGGCAGCTAGGTGATGATACTGTTAATGGCGGTGAAGGCGCAGATGAATTGCGAGGCCATGCCGGTGCAGATACGTTAGATGGCGGCGGCGGCGGCGATACTATACGAGGGGGTAGCGGTAGAGATAGTATAATTGGCGGTGAAGGTGATGATGTTTTATTAGGTGAAAGGGGTAATGACACATTAGTGGCGGGGGGTGGAAATGATACTATAACAGGAGGTTATGGTCAGGATCATTTCTATTATGATGCGGCAGTATTAACTAATATTCAGGACATTATTATAGATTTTAAAGTTGGTGTGGATAAGGTGGTTTTCTTCAATGTAACCAATGGCGTAGAAATAGATGCTGCTGGCAGTGGTGAGGCTTTTCTGCGTTTTGGTACGGGTAATGAAATCACTCTGGTGGGGATATTGGAGTCGGGAATTACTCAAGGCGACTTCTTATTTGACCCCACATGATTTATAGGAAAGCTCTGTTCTTTTTTGGTCAATAATCATAGATAATAATATTCAAACACGGTATGTTGTGTGCTGTAAGGGCGATTTATTGGGTTAAAAATAAGTGGGAAGAAGGTATACGCCGTATGAAGAATTTTACCATTATCGGTGCGGGAGCATGGGGAACTGCATTGGCAACATCCCTTACGCGTGCAGGGGCAAAAGTTACAATTTGGGCAAGAGAGTCCGATGTAGTGGAATCCATTACGAAAAACCATGAAAATACAATGTTTTTATCTGGCGTTAAGTTAGATAAAACTATTTCTGCAACAAATGATATGGCTAATGCGGTTCAGGCGGATGGCATATTGCTGGTATCACCTGCACAATTTTCTAGATCAACAATGCAGGCAATGAAGAGCGCAGGTCTTGCGGCTTCGGTGCCAGTTATTTTATGCTGCAAAGGTGTTGAGCAGAATAGTTTAAAATTGATGACAGAAGTTGCCGAAGAGGAATTGGATAACCCCATTCTGGTATTAAGCGGGCCGACATTTGCAAGTGAGGTCGCGCGAGGCCTTCCGGCTTCTGCTACGTTGGCTGGTGTGGATGGCGACTTGGTAGAGCGGGTGAAAGAAGCTATAAGTAGTCATAGCTTTAAGGTGTTTCCTAACAGTGATGTTATTGGAGCAGAAATTGGTGGAGCTGTAAAAAATGTTATTGCCATTGCGTGTGGTATTGCTCAGGGGTCTGGACTGGGTGAGAGTGCAAAGGCCGCTTTAATTGTTAGAGGCTTGCGAGAAATGAAGCGTATTTGTGAGGCAAAAGGTGGTGATCCCGATACGTTAATGCATTTATGTGGGGTGGGTGACTTGATTCTGACGGCGAACAGTCAGGAATCGCGCAATTTTTCATTGGGTTATCAGTTAGGTCAGGGAGAGTCACTAGCAGCTATTATGGATAGTCGGCATACGGTAGCTGAAGGGGTGGCATCGGCAGAGTCTGTGGTGGCTTTAGGAAAAAAGCTAGGAGTCGATTTACCAATCTGCGAGGTGGTGTTTCGTATAGTGCATGGTCAGGAAGATATAAAGGAAACCATTGAAGAGCTGGTACGCGAGAGCTGAGGTGTTTGTTGTTAGTGCAGTTTCAGCCTTACAGGAGTGAATAATATTCCGGAGATGATTAGACGCATCATCATGAATATTCTGTTCTGGCTGGTGGTGTTAGTGCAGATTCAGTTACCCATTTGGGTCAAAGATTATCAGCTGCTGGGTAATGTTGCTATAGTTGCTCTGTTGCTGTTGGCGTTATGGCTGGGCGAAAGAGTATTGCAGCAGATTATACCACCTTACCGTTTGCGCTTTTATAAAGGAAATGCGCTGGTATGGAGTGGCGGTGCAATATGTATGGCGTTGATACTGATGGTAATAAGTGCAACATTGCCCATTATAACGGTTGCCGCTGCAGGGATGTTGCTGATGCTGGCAGCGGGGCTGGTGCTTAGGGCATTGCCGTATCAAAGAAAATATCGGCAACTGGTAACGCAGGGCATAATGGTTGATGGTGTGATTGATCAGATCACCACTTATTCGTGCTGTTGGTTAATTCTGAAGAGTGGTCGCTGACAGATCCGGCAATAACGGTTACTTATCACTTTACTGCCGGGGATACAGTAGTGGAGGGGAAGGTGTCATACCGGCGTACATACCGCAGGAAGAGAACATTGAGTCAGGGTGCGATAATACCGATTATCTACAATCCGGATAAGCCGACAACGGATAATGAACCTGCTATACGTTACTAACAACTGTCATTCCGGCGAAAGCCGGAATCTCTGCCTGTGATGTGGTAACAGATTCGGAGGTTCAGTCACGGAATAGCAGGAATGGTGGAGGCAGCCGGCATGATGATGGAAGGGAAGTGCGTCATACCGCGACTTGATCGCGGTATCTCATTACTATACGATAATACTATCGTATAGATCCTGCCAGTCAGGGTTCTGGCTTTCAATAAGTTCTGTTTTCCATTGCCGCTTCCAGTCTTTAATCCGCTTCTCCCGCGTGATGGCTGCTTCCGGCGAGCTGTGCAGGTCATAATATACAAGGCGATTAAGGTTGTATTTCTGCGTGAACCCCTGGGTAGCTTTTTCTTTATGCTGCCAGACACGCTGAGGAAGGTTAGACGTAACGCCTGTGTATAATGTGCCATGCCGTTTGTTGGACATAATATAGACGGCGAATTGTTTTTCTTCCATGGCGTGACTCACAGAGATTCCGTGGTCAGGCCACGGAATGACAGGTTAGGTATGTTATTCGTCATTCCGGCGAAAGCCGGAATCTGACTCATATCCTTTTCGTACAGAACAATATCTGTTAGAGTGCTGCGGTCAATGGCAAAAAGGGGTTGTTATGAATGAAGAGGAAATTAAACATGTAGCAGAAGATCTGGTGTATCTAAGGGATGAGTGGGGAGGTAACATCCAGGAGGCGCAAATTCGTCGGGGATCAGGAATATTAAGGCGTTTATTGGTTGAGGATGATTATGGTAAGGCGTGGAGGAGCGTTGGATTTAAAGGAGAGCCCAGTTTGCTTGCGGTAAGCTTAGAAGGACTTATTTCTCGATATCAGGCTTCGGCAATTCGTGTAGCTCTTGCAGGTGGGGTTCTTTATCAAGGAGTTCAAATGATAGGGTATTTGTTAGCAGAGCAGAATGGTAGGCCAGAATTTTCTATTTTTTTGAAAGAGTCAGGAGATGTTGTCTATGGTAATGGTAACTTTCCAGGCAAGGAGAGATACTCTTTGTCTGAATTTCTGAGATCTGCAGCTGGAGTTGCACAAGGGCAAAAAGTCAGTCGACGTGACATTATTAAATATATAGCAAATGTAAAATCAGGCGTTCATTCCAGTGGTAGCCAAAGGCAGAGTGAAAAGACATTGATTTCCCGAATGAAGAAGTTTGAAAAAAAGGTCATTATGAATACGCCTGTCGTGAGATAGTTCGTAAAGCATCAATTGATGCTTTATTTATAGAACTTCTTGCAATAGCTCAGGCTATTGGCGCATCTGACGATGCGAATACTTTTATTCAGAAAGTTAGCGAGTTAAGTTCTACTACCCCTCTAACTCATCAATGAAGCCGCTGATGATATCAAGGCCTTTTTGCCAGAAGGCCGGGTCGGAGGCATCCAGATCAAATGGGGCAAGAAGCTCCTTGTGATGCAGGGTTCCGCCGGCTTCTAGCATCGTAAAATACTTGTCCTCAAATCCTTCCATACCTTCTAAATATTGGGCATAAAGTGCGTTAACTAAACAATCGCCAAAAGCATAAGAATAGACATAAAATGGTGAATGAACAAAATGAGGAATATAAGACCAGAAATTACAGTAATTATCATCAAAGCGGATTGCGTCACCAAAGCTTTCCTGTTGTACTTGCATCCAGATAGCGCCAAGTTCTTCAGTGGAGATTTCTCCTTCTTTTCGCTTGTCGTGCACTAAGCGCTCAAATTCACAGAAGGCGACTTGGCGCACTACGGTGTTGAGCATATCTTCTACTTTGCCGGCGATAATAATCTTTCTTTTATCCGCATCAGTTTCTCGGTTGAGTAGTTCTCTAAAGGTAAGTTGTTCACCAAACACGGAGGCCGTTTCAGCCAGTGTTAGCGGGGTGTCCGCCATGAGGCCGCCTTGTTTTGCTGAAAGCAGTTGATGCACACCATGGCCCAATTCGTGAGCCAGTGTCATTACGTCGCGTATTTTCCCTTGGTAATTAAGTAATAAATAGGGGTGGGCTGATGGTACAGTGGGGTGGGCGAATGCTCCAGAATCCTTGCCGTCACGTGGTGGGACATCAATCCAATCATTATCAAAGAATTTCTCTCCTAATGTTCTGAGTTGTGGAGAAAAATTGCCATATGCTGTTAAGACTAATTCTACTGCTTCTTCCCAAGGGATTTTGCGGTCTGTATCTTGTGGCAGTGGAGCGTTGCGGTCCCAATAGTCTAGAGCATCTTTATCCATCCATTTGGCTTTAAGGCGGTAATAACGGTGAGAAAGATTGCTATAGCTCGCTTTGACGCTTGAAATGAGTGCTTCAACAACATCGTCTTCAATGAAATTGCTAACATTGCGTTCAGAAATTGGTTTAGGTAAATTACGCCATTTATCTTCAATGGCTTTGTCTTTTGCTAGTGCATTAGTGATGGTGCTAAAAATACGAATATTCTCAGCTAAAACTTTGCCAAGCGTTTGGGCGGCTTCTTTGCGTTTCTCACTGTCCTTGCTTGACATTAAGTGCAAAATTTCAGTGCAGGTTAATTCATCATCGCCCAGTGGAAAGCGCAAATGGGAGATCGTTTCATCAAATAGCCGTGTCCATGCTTGGGTGGTTACGCTTTTTTCATGAAGTAATTTTTCTAATTCATCAGAAAGTTGATAGGGCTTATATACTCGCACGTCTCTAATCCATGGAGCGTAATGGCGAAGGGCAGTGCTTTGCTGTAATTTTTCTTCCATTGCTTTATCTTCAATGCGAGTAAGCTCTAACGTCAGGAAGATGAGAGGGGTTGATATGTCATTTAGTGCCTCTGAGATGTTTTGGAAGAATTGCGCTCGTATTGCATCGCTCATATTTTCTGCATAATACAAATATGCAAAACTGCCTAAGCGTCCTAATGTTTCCTGTATGGTTTCATATTCAGCAATGGCTGTTGCTAAATCGTTTCCAGATAGGTTTTCGATCTGACTTTGATATTGTTTTGAGAAGGCTTCAGCTTGTTGAGTAGAGGTGACAATATCCTGTTTAAGTGCTTCGCAATCTGGACCTTGATAAAGATCAGATAAGTCCCATCTAGGTAGTGTTTCTTCAGATCCTGTACTTGTAGAAGATATTGCTGCCTGTGTCATGCTTTGCCCCTGTTATTTGCACTATATAATGCAAGGTATGGCTGGTTTTGACAAGGCTGTCAAGTGGTGCAATTGTTAATGCAGTTATTGCTCTAAGATTCCATTATGCAATAACTGCATTAACAATTATTTATGGCGTTTTAGTGGTGTTTTGGTTGGCGATGTGGGATAAAAAAACGACATTCAACCAAATCATCTTTCTGCTTTGTATGTAGGCTTATCTCGCCATGGTGGCTTGCCAAAATATGTTCGCAGGCTTTTATTGACGATGGGGCGTGTGGAAAGATACTAACGCTGTCTGTTGCATTGAGTGTAGCGCTTGTGGATTTGTCGTTAATATAGGTGATGCTACATGTCATTTCACGATTATTGGAGCGGCTAGGTGTTATGTTATTATAAGAAAAACTCACTGTAATAGTGGAGCCGTGAGCGGCCTTAGTTATGGCATCTTCTAGTAAATATGTGAATGCTGCATGTATTTTGTCAGAGTCAATTTCAACTTTGGGAAAGCTATTAGGTTCTATTATATCAACAAATAGATTTTTGCTGCGGTAATATGGCTCCATCCTAATGCATGCTTTACCAATGATTTGTGCAAAATTATATAGTTTAAATTGTGGTGTTTCAGAAAGTGATGTGGGTTTGTATTTTTTTGTGGGTAACGAGGGGCGGTGAGGTTTGGTCTTTCGGACAAGGATTTGGGTATTTGTATCAGTATTTAGCTTTGTTGTTGTGGAAGTTGTTAATGGCATAAGTCGGTCCCCTTCTCTAAACATTTTCTGTGCTCCAGTGCGTATACCAAGTAATTAAATTTACTTGAGGTCGGCATATGGGTTTTATTGTGGCAAGAGAATAGGCGCCCCTTTCGGCCTATTTCTAGGCTTAGTAAGGATTTTCATCTTACTTCTCATGTACCACCATAAGAAGACTATACAGAAAGTTACAGATGTAAAGTGTCTTTACTACCAAATGGTGTGGCAAAAATACCTATTAATAATTTATGTTATATATCAACAACATCATTCATCTCTTACGAGATATCTTCTCGCCGATAAGTAGCAATGATGGGGTTAGGAAAAGGGTTAGTATTGTGGCAAAGGCTAATCCGCCAGCAATAGAAGTGGAAAGCTGCTGCCACCATTGACTTGAAGGCGCGCCGAAGGTTATTGATCGTGTAACAAAGTCAATGTTCATTGCCGCAACCATTGGCAAGAGGCCAAGGACTGTAGTGCCCGCTGTTAGTAGGATAGGGCGCAACCTCTGTGCTCCAGTGCGGATAATTGCTTCTTTTGCATCTATATTTTCTTTACGCAACATACGGTAGGTATCAATGAAAATAATATTATTATTTACCACGATGCCTGCTAGTGCAATAATGCCCACACCGCACATTACAATGCCAAATGGTTGACTTGTAACCATAAGCCCGATTAATACGCCAGTTGTGGACAGTATAATGGCGCTCATAATAATAAATGTATGCCATATATTATTGAATTGTATTAATAATATTAATGTCATGGCAATGATGGATCCGAGAAAGGCCTTGGTTAAAAAGTCACCTGTTTCTTTTTGATCCTCTTGATCTCCTTTGAAAGCAATTTGCACGCGTGGATCTATATCATTATTAGCATAAGCTTCCTTTATCCACTCTGTTGCTTCGCTAACTTTGGTATTGGCGAGTACTCCTAGTGCAGTGTCTGCCTTTACAGTAATTACACGATTACTGCTCGTTCGATCTATGCGGCTTATTGTCGGTTGTGGAATATGTGTTACAAAATTGCCAATGGGAATGTTGCCTGCACTAGTAATGACGCGAAGCCTAGATAATTGTTCTAATGTCCTTTTTTCTTTTGGAAAGCGAATAACTACATCAACTTCATCGTCGCTATCATTGGGTCGATATGATGTTGCTTTTAACCCATTGGTAACTAAGCGAATAAAATTGCCAATGGTAATAATATCAATTCCAAATTGGGCAGCTTTACGACGATCTACATCAAGTAGCCACTCAATAGCGGGTACTGGACGATTATCTTCAATGTTGGTTAGCCCATCGGTTGCATGTAGTTTATCAACGATCTTCTGGGCTACAGGATTGATAAGCTCAGGGAATTTAGAACTAACCTCAATCTTAATTGGAACATCATCACCAGGTCCTCTATTTTCTTCCATTGTATCAACAATTATACCTGGTATATCTGCGGTTCTTTTCTTGATTTCGTCCATAATGGCATGGGCTTTGCGTCGTGTTTCCCAGTTCGAAAGCTCTAGCTGTATAATGCCAATGACATCTTCTGCCATATCACTTCCACCACCAGAGAAATTACCAGACCGTGCATAGAATACCGATATGTCTTTAGTCATGTCGGTGATTTTGCTTTCTACTTCCTGTACCAAACTATCTTTTTCTTGTATGGATAAATTGCCACGAGCACGAATTTGAACTAACGCATTGTCAGGTTCAATAGAGGGAAAGAATTCAGTGCCTACAGAAACTTGTGTATATAAACCAAATATGCTGCCAGTCAGAATCAATATAAACAGTGTAAACCTTATTGGCATTTGTAAAATATATTGAAGAAGTTTGATATAACGGCCAGTGAATCCCTTGACCTTTTTTAAGTCACCAGATTCAGTAGCATGAATAATATTAATGTTTTGTTGACTTGTAATATCGGGCTTTCCTAGCCACCGTCCTAATGCGGGTAATATAATAATGGCCATCAGGAGTGATCCGCTGAGGGTGGCAATGAGCGTTAGGGGCATATATTTCATAAACTGACCCATAATTCCCGGCCAGAACAATAATGGCGCAAATACCATAAGGGTGGTGACTGTAGAGGCAATTAATGGCCAAGCCATGCGTTTAGCAGCTTCGCCATATGCTTCGCGGTATGAAACTCCATCAAGCATCTTTCTGTTTGCATATTCTACTACTACAATCGCGGCATCTACAAGCATTCCAATGGAAAGAATTAGGCTGAATAGAACGACAATATTAAGTGTTAAATTTAGTCCAGCAATAATTAAAATACCAAATAAAAAAGCGCCAGGAATGGATGCCGCTACTAACAAGCCAGAGCGCCAGCCAATTACTGCAATAACAACAATCATTACCAGCAATGTTGCAAACACGACATTATTTTGTAAATCGCGGACTATATCTTGAATGCGCCCAGACTTATCTTGTGCTAAGACGACATTAATGCCAGCGGGCCATAGTGCCTTCTGTTCGTTAACGATGTTTCGTACTTTATCAATGGTATCAATAATATTTTCGCCACTACGTTTAGACACTTCTAGCACAATAGCGTTGCGGCCATTAACTCGTGCGTATCCTTCTGGGTCTTTAAATCCAGTGCGGATAGTTCCTACATCCTTTACTGTAACGGTTGCTTCATCGCTGGCTTTAAGCGGGAGGTCTAAAATATCTTTTATATTTTCTAATAAGCCAGGAACCTTAATGGCAAAGCGGCCATCTCCTGTGTCCATTTCCCCTGCTGCAATGAGGGTGTTGTTGCGAGAAACAAATCCTATAATTTCAGATGTGAGGTTGTAACCTTCAAGAGCTAAGGGGTCGATAATTATTTCAACAGATTCTTCACGGTTATTTGCAATATCTACACTAAGAACGCTTGATATGCCTTCAATATGGTCTCTTAAATTGCGGGCTATTTTTATTAATGCACGTTCTGGAATATTGCTTGTTAGAATGACGCTAAGGACAGGGAATCTGCTGAGATTAATCTCATGAACGGTAGGTTCTTCTGTTTCTTCAGGAAGTTCAGATTTAGCAAGATCTACTTTCTCTCGGACATCAAGCAGTGCTTTGTCACTATCAAATCCTGCGTGAAATTCTAATACTACCGAAGCATGTCCCTGAACGGCGCTAGAACGCATCTCTTTTATGCCTTCAATGGATTTTAACTCAGTCTCCATTGGGCGTAATAATAGGCGTTCAGCATCCTCAGGGGAGATGCCTTCATGTGCCATAGCAACATATATAAAGGGGATTTGTACGTCTGGCCTATCTTCTCGTGGAATAGTTAAGTAGGAATTACTTCCTGTGGCGATAATTATAATAAATAAAAGAACCACTGCTCGCCAGCGATTAAGTGCTGCATCAATCAAGCGGTTCATAGCTTCTCCTGATGCGTGTTTTCTTCAGGAGTTGGTGATGGGGAATTGTCAAGATCACTTTCTGAGTCGGAATATTCAATAGATGCCTTTTCTTGGCTTGATATAGGTGGTGTGGTTAATAATTTACCTTTTACAGTTTGCCCTTCACCAGTAAATGCTTGGCCAAGGGTGATGAGGTAAATATCTTCTGGCAGGGATGTAACCCACATTTTATCAGTTCCAGTATCAAATATAGTAACGGGATAGAAGGCAACTTGTCCTTCTATAATGTCCTTATTGGTTGAAAGAGTGCCGTTATTTATAAGTTTTACACCAAGCGACCCCTCATTGTTTAAGGCGAGTGAAGAGGATGAGATGTTATAGGCCATTTGCGTACTGGTAGGCAAAGAGAAAGATGCTGTTGCGCCCGCAGTTAGGCTCCTATCATCGTTTGGTATCTCTAATTCCACGCGAAAAGTTCGTGTAATAGGGTCGGCCAACGAGCTAACATAGCGTATAGTGCCGGTAGCGGTATTGCCATCTAGTAATTGTGCTGTTCCCTCAAGTCCGGGGTAAATCGCAGTTATGTCTCGTTCAGCAACATGTCCGGCCACGATCAATGGAGTGCGGTCAATAATGGTTGCTAAGGTGCTGCCGTCGCTATCAGCTCCTTTGCCAACGCGCACACCTGGTCCAACAAGATCTCCAATTTCAACGTTTATACGTTCTAATATCCCGTCAAAAGGAGATCTTATTTCTGTATTTTCAAGATCAATTTTTGCTAAAATAAGACGTGCCCTTGCTTCTTCAAGGCTTGCACGGCTTGCCGCTAGTTTAACTTCAGCTTGGAACCCTCGGCTGGTAAGTTGCTTTGAAGCACTATAAGTAATTTCTGCTCGTACGACAGCTGCTTCTGCTTCAGCAACGCGTAATATTTTGTCCCGCTTTTCTAGCCGTAAAATTACATCTCCCTTATAGGTAAAGCTGCCTTCTTTCAGTGGAATGGCAATTATTTTACCGTTGGTTTCAGCTTTTAGGTCAAGTTGGCGTGATGGTTCTGTGCGGCCATAAAGTGTGATTGTTTTGGTGTAAGGTTTGGCCGACATGGCGGTAGCTCGTACCGTTTGCGAATGTGATTTATCTATTTCATTTTCTTGAGACGAAGTAATGCTGTCGCTTTTATGAGGAAAAAAAATGCCTGAAGCAATCCACACCACAATTGCAATAGCCAAGGTGGCGGCAATAAATGGAGAAATATTGCGTTTTTGCTGGGGGGGGGCAGATGGTGTTTCTGGCGTGAGTGGAGTGAAGTTGTCCAAAATTATGCATCCAAAAAATTCTAAAAACGGGTTGAGCAGGGTGTACTGGACTGGTGAGTCCACTTTAGCGCATAAGAAGTTAAAAGGTCAAGTATAATGGTGTATTTGACATTGGAAATATAAAGTAAATAGAGTAATGTGTGGTGGTATTATTTGTAGATAGAGGAAGTTTATGCAAGCACATGAGATTGACTATATTATTGGTGGTGATGATTGTCAGTATGTAGAAATAGAGTTGGACCCTAATGAATCAGCAGTGGCAGAAGCCGGTGCTATGTTGTTTATGGATGAAGATATATGCATGACAACTATTATGGGGGATGCTTCTTCTCAGGATGAAAATAGGGGTATTATTGGCACTCTTCTAGGGGCGGGCAAAAGGCTGCTGACGGGCGAGGGGCTGTTCATGACGGTGTTTACTCATCAAGGAAATGGTAAAGCACGTGTAGCATTTGCTGCCCCCCACCCCGGGAAAGTGCTTGCAATGAATCTTGCAGAGCAACAAGGCACATTGTTATGCCAAAAGGATGCTTTCCTTTGTGCTGCCAAAGGGGTTTCGTTGGGGATTGCATTTCAGCGTAAAATTATGTCCGGTCTTTTTGGTGGAGAAGGGTTCGTTCTGCAAAAACTTGAGGGTGATGGCATGGTATTCATTCATGCCGGTGGTAATATCTTTGAGAAAGAACTCAAAGATGGTGAGGCGCTATTGGTAGATACTGGGTGCGTGGTGGCATTGCAGCCATCTGTTGATTTTTCTATTCAGACAGTGGGCGGAGTAAAAAGTGCTTTATTTGGCGGTGAGGGAATGTTCTTGGCGCGTTTAAGTGGTCCAGGTAAAGTATGGCTTCAAACATTGCCATTTTCACATCTTGCAGCTCAGATAGCATCTAGAATTCCGCGTGGAACCAGTAATAATGCTTTAGAAGGTGTGTCGAATATGTTTGAGCGACGGTAGCGGTAAGGTGCAGAAAAATGCAGTTGTTGTTTGATGAAAGTGGTGTGGAGGGCGATGGAGCCGTACGGCCATTGGCTGATAGAATGCGGCCAAAGCATTTTTCTGATGTATTAGGGCAAGAGCATCTGCTGGGTGAAGGGATGATGTTGGATAATGCGCGTCGTTCGGGACAGTTCCCAAGTATTGTTTTTTGGGGAAGTCCGGGCTGTGGTAAGACCACAATGGCACGCTTGATTGCGGATGAAACTAATGCACGATTTGTATCGCTTTCGGCTATTTCTAGCAATACGGCAGAGTTACGTAAAGTTTTTGATGTTGCGCGTGCTGACAAACAAGTAGGTCGTCAAACTGTACTGTTGGTAGATGAGATACATCGCTTTAACCGCTCTCAGCAGGATCTGTTTTTGCCATATATTGAAGATGGTACAATTATTCTGATTGGTGCTACCACAGAAAATCCATCATTTGAGTTGAATGCTGCTTTGCTTTCTCGATGTTCGGTTCTGGTTCTTAATCGTCTTTCTATTGACTCACTGCACAAGCTTGGAAAAAGGGCAGAAGAGTTTTGTGGAAGAGAGCTTCCTTTAACTGAAGGCTCGAAGGGAATGCTGATGATAATGGCTGATGGTGATGCTCGTTATTTTATCGGCCTTTGTGAAGAATTGTTTAAATTAAATTCTGATGAGCAACTGGATGAAGAGTCACTGCAACTATTATTGCGCTCTCATATGCCGGTATATGATAAGTCGCGAGATGGTCATTATAATTTAATTTCAGCCTTACATAAAAGTTTGCGTGGTAGCGATCCTGATGCTGCTTTATATTGGATGGCAAGAATGTTGGATGGTGGCGAGGATCCGTTCTATATTTTGCGGCGATTGGTACGTTTTGCAAGTGAGGATATTGGCTTGGCAGATCCTCAGGCGCTACCTCAAACAATTGCTGCCCGCGAGGCGTTTCATTTTTTAGGCTCACCTGAGGGAGATTTGGCGATTGCGCAGGCGGTAGTTTATTTGGCGACGGCCCCAAAGTCAAATGCGGTATATATGGCTCATAAGGGGGCCGTAAGAGATGCTAAACTAAATGGTTCTCTAATGCCGCCGAAGCATATTCTAAATGCGCCAACAGCGCTTATGAAAGAACAGGGGTATAAGGAGGGTTATATTTATGATCATGACACGCCAGAGGGGTTTTCTGGTCAGGATTATTTTCCAGAAGAAATGGAAAGGAAAGAATATTACCACCCAGTTGAGCGCGGTTTTGAAAGGGAGGTTTCAAAACGTTTAACGTGGTGGAGTAAGATAAGAGAGCAAAGAAATTATAAGAAATAGGTTATTGTAATTAAAGTGTCACTAAAGTGTAACGAATAGGTAACAAAGATGGCGTACGTTAAGAATCAGAGTTCCTGTAAAGGGAAGTCAGTAAGTGTGATAATAAAACGGCTGGTCGCCGGATTGTTGATGTTAACTTTGCTGCAAGCATGTGAAACACACCCCATGCGTAAACGTTACTTCGGTAACAATCATCCAATACAGGATGAACACTATTCCCTCTCCATGCTGCAGCAGGAAAAGATCAAACGGCGACCGGTTATATGTCAAAATTATACTAATAGCTAATTTGCCTTCCATAAGAAAAGAAAAATATACCTTTCCGTTTTGGTGTAAATGAAGTACACTCACGTGGTGTAATTTTGCGTTCGTATAAGGGGGTAGTGGTTTGGTGTATCAGACTTTACTTGTTGAGGTGAGGAGCAAAAAATGAGAGCACTGATGGCTGCTATATTAGCATTACTAGTGCTTTCTGGGTGCAAAACCGAGATTGCCGACCGGCCCGCAGTGATGGCCGCGCAAGACTACAAGGTACGCTTCTATTTCCATGGCTTTGAGAATGAACGGGATATTGTTCGTGAAAAGAACTATGATGTTCTTTTGGCGCAATATGCTGATTACGCACAGAGGGGAACCGCTCACCGTGCCCCATCGATTGGTATTGATATGATGGATATTAATGGGGATCGTCGTCCTGAAATTATGACTTACATTGACTCTAATATGGCATGCTCTGTTCGGGGCTGTCGATTCGTATTGTATTTTCAAGATGATGCAGAGGAATGGTGGCCTTTATATTTTCAGAATGCGCCAATGGTTTTGGCAAGTCAGGATATTATCATTATGAGCACATCTACCAATGGTTTTCGTGATATAGCTATCCGGCATGGTGAATTTGACTATACTCGTTGGGTATGGGACCTAGATGCATATGTGCCTTTAGTTCAAGATGCACCTCTGTAATTTTCTAGTACTAAGAAGGTTAGCATCAACCCATATAAATATACTACAAAAAATAGTAATTGATGGAATATAAAAGTGATGGTTAATATCGTAATATTGGCGCTAACAGCTCTTGTTATATCTACATTAATTAATATAGATTCCACTTTGGCAGGTGAAAAAATAAACGTTTGTGTAGAGGCTGATAAACAAGGTGTGCGTAGGCGTAGTCCAACCAATAAACTTGATTGGATGTGTATGAGAAGTAAAGCAGATCAGGGTGATGCATTTCATCAGTTTTATGTTGGTCTTTCTTTAATTTCAGGAAAATCATCAGAAGGAAAGAAAATATCTGAAGCTATTTCTTTACTTACAGCAGCAGCTAAAAAAGGTCAGAAAAATGCAATTCCTGTTCTAGCAAGATTATATTATGCAGGTGATGAAGGGCTGCCAGTTAATATTGAGCTTGCTTATCAGTGGGCCTCATTATCAGAATATCCGATAAAGGAAGATATGATTATTAGAGGTTCTCATGCAAAAGAAGATTGGGAAAAGTTGGATAAAGCACCGACGATTATGGAAAAAATAGAGTTGATTATTTCTCCAGAACAAGCAGAAGAGCTAAAACTTAATGCATCCGTTTTATTAAAATGAAACAGGTCTATTAAGGTGTTTGTCGGGTTAGAAATTATATCCCATCCACCCATGGCTATCTGCACTGCCGCCTAATAAATCTTTATTAGGCGATCCTAGCCAGTCTGTTCCATCGCTAGAATTGGCACCCCAAGCTTGGTTTCCCCAGCCTGGAGAAGAAATTTCACTAAATGGAGTGGGTAGCATTTCAGCGCCAAATTTTAGGTTAGGTGGATCACGTAAATCTGGATTGCCACTAAAAATTCCATAGTTACCCATCTCTGCATCTCGTTCACCAAACCACATACCATCAGCAAGATAACGGTTGGCATAGCTTCGGCAGTAGTTAAATGCATCAGACCAAACTCGGAAGTAGGTCGGATCTTTCATAAGCTCAGGATCGTGTTGGAAGCTATAAAATTTCTTATAATATGTATTACCATAGGCCGATAATCCGCTTTCACAGCCATGTTCCCATCCAGTTTTGTAAATATCAGGTGCATCTTCTTTATAAGTGCCTAAAAACATTGGAACTGGGCGAGGGAGTAAGCGTTTGGTAGTTATTTTACCAATTAATAAGTTTCCAGGGTTTGTTAATTGATCCGAGCAGGCTGTAAGCATCATAACGCATGATGCCATTATAGAAGTGAATATAATACGGATTTTTTTATGCCAATTTTTCATATAACCTCTTATTGATGCCATGGTTTTGACCAGTTATAAACATACCATCTGCAGTAAACGAATGCGTCTTTCCACGCACGATAATATTCAGGATTTTTGGCTTTTTCAGGGTCTTGCTCAAAGCCATATCCAGCCATATAGCGGGTATTACCGTAAGCAGAATAGCCACTCTCACATCCATCTTTCCATCCTGCGCGAAACATTTCTGACCCTTCGGGGATTTCATTACCATTTCCCCATGGTGTTGGTTTGGTAAATTGTTGCATCCAATTTCGGTTGGAGAATTCATTTAAAGTCTCGCATCCTGTAAAGATGGGGGTAAATATTATTAGTAATAATATGCGTCTTAACATATGGAATCCTCTATATGAATGGTCGACGTTCATATTGATAAATATAGCGCTGGCAATAATCAAACGCATCTTTCCAGCCTTTATAGTATACACGATTTTGTGCTTTTATGGGGTCTTGGCTAAATTTATAATGGAATTTATACCAATGATTCGTTGTTGCTGAGGCTCCAGATTCACAACCATGTCGCCAACCTTCTGCATATAGAGGTGTATATTCTCTTCCTGGTGGTGGGCCATTGAACATCCATTGCTTCCACGGTGGCCCTGCACGGCAGGCAGAAAGGCTAGTGAGGCACAAGCATACAATAAGCAGGTGACGTAACGGCCGGGGCATAATTATATTCCCCCCCTGTTAACTCTTTCCATAAACAAAGCGCAATATAAAAAGGCGTCTTTCCAAGCTTGATAGTACATTTTGTTATTTCGTAACTTAGGATTTTGTTTCAGCTCAAATGCCTTGAATAGTTTCATAAAGTTATTGCCATATGCAGCCATTCCCGTTTCACACCCATCAGACCACCCCTCTTCATATTCAAAAGGGCCATCTGGTGGTGTGAGGTCTAGGGAATATGGTTTCCTAGCATCAAAGGAACCATCGCGCCCTGTACAGCCTGCAAGAAGCAGGCAGGCGATTCCTGTTATTATTATACGATTTATCCATGATGTGATGCAGGGCACTTAATTCCTCGCTATTTATAAAAAATTATAGAATATCGTAATCCATATAATATACGCAAGCCGTGCTTCCCATACGAAAGCCCTGATAATATTCTCTATTTTCAATGCCGCGATTAGGATCGTATTTAAAGTCGTTATTCCGTATTACTCCAAATCCTGTTGTGCCTAATGCGGTAATGCAGCCATCACGGAACCCTTCTCCGTACTCGCCTTCATGTTCTGGCATTTCAAGGAAAATGGGTAGAGGAGTTAGGTAGCCTGGTTTGTTTCCTGTACCCATTATCATACGTGTTGCGGAAGTATCTTCCTCTATAACGCTGTCAATAATTACATCGCATGCAGAAAGAATAAGGGCAGAACACCCTATTGCAATGATACGCAGCGTTGTATGGTAATATTTCATAACTCCCCACCTCTATCTGACTTATAGTATTATATTCGATCAGTTAGAGCTTTATTATAGCAGATGAAGTTTAACATAATATTAAGATTTTTCCTAACGTTAGCGATCTGGAATGACAAAATATAATTGCTTTACGGAGGTATGTGCCTAAGAAGTGAAGTGGTTATACCCCATCTTGGTAATCGGTAATTTATCTCCCTTTTCATCAATAAGAGTCATTTCTTTATTGGATGTGATTGTGCCAATTTTAGTTATTTTATGTTCGCTATTAAGTGATGATTCTAAAAGTAAATTCTCTAAATGTTGCGGTGCACAAAATAATATCTCATAATCATCCCCACCACCTATAATATCAAGATAATATGACTTATTGCGATGCAACATTGTTTGTGCAGAATTAGATAATGGTATAGCATTTTGATGTATAGATGCTCCAACATTGGATGCCTTACATATATGCTTCATGTCAGACCATAAACCATCAGAAATATCAATGGCTGCTGATGCATAGTTATTAGCTGATAACCATTTGCCTAAGGTGCAGCGTGGCTGAGGGACGTGGTAGCGATGAATAAGGAAGTCTATTTGTTCTTGCGTAAGTGCTGATGCATCGGGCAGTTGGTTTGTTAGTATTTTTAACCCCAATGCGGAGTCACCAATAGTACCTGATACATATATTCCATCTCCAGGTTTTGCATTGTTGCGGCGTAGAGCTGCTCCTTTATTTACTTCACCTATTACGGTAACTGAAAGTGATAACTTATTCGGGTGGCTGACTGTATCGCCACCAATGAGTGTTATGTTATATTGTTTTTGTATTATAGAAAGCTCTTGGGTTAGTTCTTCTAACCATATTTCATTAAGAGGTTTAGGGAGCATAAGTGCAAGCATATACCATCGTGGTGTGGCCCCCATTGCGGCTATATCAGATAAGTTAACTCCTAGTGCTTTGCGTGCAATCAAAGAGGGGGGAGTGTTTGGTAAAAAATGAACAGTTTCTACTAAGGCGTCTTTAGATATAACAAGTTCTTTGTTGTCACTATTGGGGGCTATAATCGCGCAATCATCAGTAAGATTTAGTGCTTCTTTGCTTTTAGCTAGAGGCGAAAAAAAGCGATTTATACAAGAAAATTCATCCATACATCTGTGTCCAATTATGCTACAATGAAGTTGTTATAAGTACTCTAAATAATAGTCTTACTTATTAGGGTGGCGGAGTGATTATAGGCTCAATCCAAAATTTTAATTTGTAAAAACTGTCTTCTTTAGTTTGGAGATTTAGTTAATCTTTATGTAAATAAGATCTAATACTAAATGCGGCATCATTATGCATAAAAACAATGTGATTGCTATCTTAAGCCTAGGTATATAGTAAATTTGTTGGGGAAAAAATATGGAAAAAAAGATGTCACCAAAAGAGCTACAGCAACTCTTTGAGCAGAAAGCATCACAATATTTTGCAAAGCAAGTCCCTGCTTATAATCGAATAAAGATGATGGTTAAAGAAAATGGTGGATACTTTAGGGGAGATCATATTGCGATACGCACAACAGATGTAAGGGTTGCTGAAATATTGCAGGAAGTAATGTATGCGTTGGATATGTATCGTGCAGAAGAGGACACCGAAGCATTTCCCTATCGTTTTCCAAATAAATTACTTAAATCATTCGATCTGTTGGGGGAGGATCATCGAGGGTTGGCTTTATTTGTCAGTGTTTGGGATAAAGATGAAACGCAACGTTTATGTCGTGAGGCTCAAAAAAGTGGAAAAAGATCCAAGGCTGAACTATATCAACGTGCGATTCAGTTGATAGAAGAGGATGCGGAAGAGAAATGGAAAAATTCCCGTGATTATTATACGCAAGCACTTGCATTTGCAAACTTAGTAAGACAACGCGGTGGGTTAACGCCAGATGAAGCCGATAACTTTACAGACTTGTTGGTAAATAAAATTTTTGCTCGCAATGGTCCTTTACTTAAGGAGGAGACGTTTCAATCTGTTGCAAAAATTGGAGGAGAATTGGCAAGTGCGATGATTTTAGGTGAGGGGATTAATCATTTTACAGTTGATGTGACGGCTTCAAACTATAATGATACGGAATCAATGCGTAAGGCTGTCATCAAGGCTGGAATGAAAACTCTGCCTTCTACTCTAGGAAAGGATGGGGAGTTGCAGCAAAGTGCAACATTGGGTGAGGATGAGGTTTGTTCGTTATTATCCAGCGCCGGTAAAGTCAGGAAAGTCAAGGCGCGGTTGAGGTTTATGGAATTTATTCATAGACAAAGATTGTATGACGATCAAGGGAAGCAGATATTACTAGAAGATGAAGAGCCTGCTAGATTCCGTCGCTTTGTCGGTGCAAATGCAGATAATATATTTGCCAGTGCTAAAGTGGATTAGCTCTAGATACTACTGCGGATTTTATTTGTGTTTTGTAGTAATGTTAATCTTAAAATTGAAAATAATTGTTTGTTAATTTTATTAACATGAAAGGTGATCATTTTTGTTTGCTATATAAATAAAAATTATCACCTCTCATCCATCTGTTTTGTATGTATTTATTTATTTTACCCCTCTCTCGTATGGTTGTGGAGTGTGTTATTAGGCACGTGCCGGTTGTGCCTATGTTGCAACCCTATATATATTATTTAAGATTAATTAATCGAAAATATCCCCTCTGAGTTGACTTTAGTGCTGCTGTTTTTATAGGTTGTTATTGAAGGTGTCATAAATATAAGTTCGTCATGTAGACTGATTAATTTGGGAGTTGGTATGAAATATACTAACTTTTAAAGGGGGGGTGTAATATGAATATTGTAAAAATTTTATCAAAGGAACGTTCTAGTAGTTCGGGATATCCTAGGCTAAAGCCGAGTATCATTACAGGAAAAGAGCAATTTTTTGAAGAAAACGAGGTTATAGTTAGTAAGACAGACTCCCGTGGGATAATTACTTATGTTAACGATGTTTTTCTGAGGGTGTCTGGGTATAAAGAAAAAGAGTTGATCGGTCGGCCACATAACTTGATACGCCACCCTCACATGCCAAAATGTGTGTTTAAGCTGTTATGGGATACGTTAAAAAATGGCGATGAAATCTTTGCCTATGTTGTTAATTTAACAAAGAGTGGTGATCATTATTGGGTATTTGCTCATGTTACGCCAACATTCTCGACGGATGGAACTATTACAGGAATGCATTCAAATAGACGCGTTCCATCTCGATCCGCATTAGTTCAGATTGAGGCATTATATGCCCAGCTATTAGGTGAAGAGAAAAAATATAATAATTCGAAATCAGCTATTTTAGCGTCTTATTCAATTCTAGTTGAATCTCTACAATCTAAAGGAGTAAGCTATGATGAATTTATCCTCTCTCTCTAAGGTATTTATATTTTCTGTAGTTGTAATGTTGTTAGATATTATAGGGCTGATTGCTGTATTTTCTGGTGTATCAGAGTATATTATTATATCACTTTTTGGTGTGATTGCGGTGTTGATGGCATTTAATTTACATCAGACATATAAGGCGCGAGTTATTCAGGAAGAAATTATTACCGTGTTATCAAGCTTCTCGAAAGGCGATCTTGATACTAGGATTATTTTATCCAGTGAGAAGGGAAATACTGCGGCCTTAATTTGGTCGGTGAATAATACGTTAGATAGCATTGATGCCTTTGTGCGTGAATCTAGTGCTACAATACAGGCGGCTGGTGCAGGAGAATTTTATAGAAAAATTATACTGACAGGAATGCAAGGTAGTTTTCGTCGTGCTGCAGATGCTATTAATCATGGAGTTGATGATGTGCGAGGTGGGTTGATTGATTTTATGCATAAATCAGCCGATGAGTTAGAATCTATGGTGAAAACTGCATCCGACACAATGTCGGCTTCAGTGCAGGAATTGGGTATGACGGCTGTAGAGTTGACATCTTTAGCGCAGAATGGATCTCAACAGGCAGAGACATTACTTGTTACAACCGAGAGTGCCTCAAAACAGGCTAAAGTGGTAATAGTGGCTATTGAGCAGGTAACGCAGTCTGCAACTGAGGCAGAAGAAAAAATTATGCAGTGTGAGGTGACTACTCAAGAGGCTGTGCATAAAGTAGAAAGCGCAGTAAAGCATATTGCTGAGCTGTCTGTTTGTGCAGAAAAAATCGGAGGGGTTAGTAATATTATTAATGATATTGCAGAGAAAATTAACTTACTGGCACTGAATGCTACTATTGAGGCCGCGCGCGCTGGAGAGGCCGGTAAAGGGTTCGAAGTTGTAGCGCATGAAGTGAAACAACTTGCGACCCAGACCGGGGGAGCAACTGCAGAAATTTCAGATCTTATTGGTGCCACGCAGAAACAAACAGAAGCGACAACACAGGTTATCTCAGAGATTAGTAATACGATGTTGTTAATGAAAGATATAGTATCAGAAGTATCAGGAACGATGCATGAGCAAGAGCTTGCCGCTGGGAAAATAGATGATTCTATTCGTAGTATGGCGGTAGAAACGGATGCAACGGGTCGTACGGCGCAAGATGTTTCGGTGGCATCAGAATCAACGGGGGATGCTGCAGAGAAAGTGCGTCAAGTTACAGCCGTTGTTGCAGAGCAATCTCAGGCGCTTAATGATGCAGTGCAAGGCTGTTTGGTAAAAATTCGTGCTAATCAGGTCACATAATTGTCACGCTTCAGTTGTATAATTGTGTAATCCATACCTTAAAATTGTAATATCTGGCGTAGTAAGTAAAGTAGCTATTATTGCGCTTTTGTTATTTTATTTAGGGGGTTGGTAGTGGTGGTGACAGATACTAAAAATAAGGTGGTAGCAAGTGATAATTCTTGGCGTCGGCACTTAATTCTTTTCTGGACAATAGTAGCTTTAGTTTTAGCGGTCTTATGGGTGGTGCACCAGTCTGTTAATATACATGCTGTTTTATTATCAGAAGAGGATAAGTGGTATAAATATAGAAAAGAAGTAAATATTTTCTTTATGACTTTGGCAGACGAGCATGTCACTGTGCAGGGAAAAATTTTATTAGGGGGAGAAATAAAGGGGGATGGAGGCTATGGCCTTATATATCGTCAGCTAACAGATCAACTTCAAAGAATCACAGAGCAGACATGGTTTTTAGAACGATTGCCAGAGTTGCGTCCAGTATTATCTCAGGTGCAACAGGAGATTGGTCAACTGCATCAACTAACAATACAATTGTTATCGGATAATGTTAGTGATCACTCATTAAAAATTTATAATCCAGAGCAGGCTGAGGAGCATTATAAAGTGCTAGCAGGATTGCGGAAGGAAATGAATAACTTATTGGAGATTCCTCCGCAACGTGCGCATGAAACGCAGCGTGTACTTACTGAGCTTTTTCAGGCAAATGAATTTGGTACAATTGTTGTTATTGCAATATTATTAATATTCTTTGGCATATATAGCTATAAACAAGCTCAATTGACTAAAAAATCTGTTGTTAATGTTGCCTTAAGTGAGCGGCAGGCTAGAGAAGCAGAGCAACGTATGCAAGCTGTAATTAATAGTGTTTTAGATGCTATTATTACAATTAATTCGAAGGGTATTATTCAGTCATTTAATCCCGCTGCAGAACATATTTTTGGCTATAATACAGCAGAAGTAGTTGGAAATAATGTAAAGATGTTAATGCCATCACCCTATCATGATGAGCATGATAGCTATCTGCATAATTATTTAGAAACTAATAATGCTAAAGTGATTGGTATTGGGCGGGAAGTTCAGGCACAGCGTAAGAATGGTGAAATTTTTCCAATGGAGCTAGGGATTAATGAAGCTGGAACAGCGGAAGAAAGATTATTTGTTGGGATTATACGAGATATTTCTGAGCGTAAGAATGCAGAAAAAACAATCGCCCAGCGCAATAACTTGTTGAGTGCTATCACAAGGACCCAGATTAAATTTATTGCAGAGCGTACAGAAGCTCAGGAGTTATTTAATGAAATTCTTACGGATTTATTATCACTAACAGAAAGTGATTATGGATTTATTGGAGAGGTAATTGAGCAGGATGATGGTTCTCGTATTCTTAAAACGCGAGCTATTACGGATATTTCCTGGAATGAAGAAATTAAGGAGTTTTATAGAACTAACGCTCCAACAGGGCTGGAATTTACAAATTTGGATACATTATTTGGTCATACTGTGCGTACAGGTGAGCCAGTACTAACTAACAACCCACCTCTGCATCAAGCAAGTACAGGAATTCCAGAAGGGCATCCCGCTTTAGAAAGTTATATGGGTATTCCTGTTTATGTTGGAGACAAAGTAGTTGGAATGCTTGGTGTTGCCAATCGTAAGCAGGGATATACAGAAGAGCTATTAATGTTCCTTGCTCCGTTGACTAACACGATTGGTAATCTGATTACAGCTATTCGTAGTGAGCAAGACAAACAATTCTCAGACCGTCAATTAGCTGATTATACTCAGCGTTTGGAGATGAATAATGTTGAGTTAGAGAAAGCTCGTGCTGAAGCTGAAAAAGCTAACATGATGAAAAGCGATTTCTTGGCAACAATGAGTCATGAAATACGCACACCAATGAATGGTATTATTGGTATGGCAGAGTTGGTATTGGATGGAAATTTAGATGCACGGCGGCGGCAATATATGCAAGGCTTGATGTTATCGGCTGATTCACTATTAACCATTATTAATGATATTCTTGATTTTTCAAAAATTGAAGCAGGTAAATTGGATTTGGACCCTGTAGATATTAATTTAAGGAGTTTAGTAGAAAGTGTTGCTGATATTTTTGCTATAAAAGCACAAGAAAAAAATATTGAAATATTAGTGCAATATCCTCACTCTGTTCCAGATTTTGTAAAAGGTGATCCTGTCCGTATAAGGCAAATAGTTAATAACCTAGTTGGCAATGCTCTTAAATTTACCAAAGAAGGTTATGTACTGATTCATGTTCAGCCGTGTGATATGCCTAATTTATCGGTTAATAATATGGGGGTGATGGTTTCTATAACGGATACGGGTATTGGTATCCCCGAAGACAAGCAACAACACGTGTTTGAAAAGTTTTCGCAAGCAGATGGTTCTACGACTCGTCAATATGGCGGGACAGGGCTTGGGTTAGCAATTTGTAGGCAGCTTACTGAATTAATGGGAGGTAGTATTTCAGTTGAAAGTACGCCAGGGAAAGGGGCAGTTTTCTCATTTACTATGCAGCTAGAATATAGCACCAAAACGTTACCGTCAGCCATGGAAGAAGTTGCAGATTCAGTATTAGAGGGTATTAAAGTTCTCGTGGTAGATAAAGTTAATATGAATGGCGTAATTATTCAGGAACATCTAAAGCCTTTTTCTACAAAATGTGAATTATGTTCAGATGGTTTTTCGGCCTTGGGGCTGTTGAGTGCTGCATCTGCAAGTGGTGTGCCTTTCGATGTTGTAATTATTGACTATATGCTTCCTGGGATGGGAGGAGAACAGTTAGCACGTACTATTAGGCAGGAACCGTCGATGCATAATACAATGTTGCTGATGACCTCTTTTACAGATGTTGGGAATATGGCAGAGAGATTTGCAGAAAATGGTCTTAATGGCTATTTGCCAAGACCATTAAAAAGAAATCCGCTATTAGACATATTGAAGAGGTTGTGTGAAATTAGCAAGAATGGAAAAACGAAAGAGTTTGTTACAGGATATACACAAACAGATAATAAAAAGAGGCTGCAAGCAATAAACCTTTCAGGTATACGAATATTACTGGTTGAAGATAATCGGGTTAATCAAGACTTTGCTTCAGAAGTTTTGCGTAATATGGGGGCTGAAGTTGGTGTTGTCGGGAATGGTGTTGAGGCAGTAAAACAAGTACAAGAACAGCATTACGATTTAGTTTTAATGGATTGCCAGATGCCAGTAATGGATGGTTATGAAGCGACAGGCATATTAAAGCGTTTGATGCATAAGGGAGAAGTAAAGAAAACGCCCGTTGTTGCATTAACTGCAAATGCAATGCAAGGCGATGCAGAAAAATGCTTGCAGGCTGGAATGGACGATTTTATATCAAAGCCTGTTCGCAAGCATACATTAGAGGAAATGTTTGCAAAGTGGTTGCCACAAACAGCATCTAGCACCTCTATACAAGAAGATAAATCAGCAAAAGTTCAGATTGATGAGGAGGGAGTGTTGGATATTAAGGCCCTTCAAGATGCTAAGAATATTATGGGTAATAAATTTGCAGGAGTGCTAGAGCATTTCTTGGCAGATACCAAACGATATATAGAAGAAATGAAGTTATCTCATTCGCAAGGTAACTACGAACCACTCCTGCTATTAGTTCATACTCTAAAATCATCCGGTGCACTTGTGGGGGCCATTGGGGTTTCACAAAAAGCTGATTATATAGAAAAATATTTAAGAGAGAATGAATCAATAGAAGGCAATGATTCATTTATAGGGGGCGGAATTTCTGATATATATGAAGAATTTTCTAAAGTTGTTCCTGCTATAGAGAGGGTAATAATTCAGTTAAATAATGAGCTTTAATATCTATAATAAAATAGATAATATTAAGCAATTTTGGCAATATTTTCCTGCATGATTAACGGTTTCTAGTATTTTCATCTTTTGGTGTGGATGTCACTTGCAGAGAGCCATCTCTTTCTTTGAGTATATCACTTCCTGGTTTTTCAAGCGATTTTTTGCGCTCTATAGTTATCATTGAGCGGCCGGTCCATTGTTCAGGTGTTTCAATTTTTTGATCTTTCGCTAGTTCAATTAATGTTAACATAGTTGGAGCAACATCCATTAACCGCGCGTCACCTTCTTGCATCTTCATGCGGGATATATGCGGTGTAGAGCCAATAACGGCAAAAGGTACAGGACCAGTTGTGTGAGCAGTAGTGTCTGTTCGTTCAGAGTTGCCATGGTCTGCTATAACCAGTCCTACACCTCCAGTTTTCTTTAACGCTTGCTCAATATTGCTTATGCTTTCATCTACGGCTTCAACGGCTTGAACTGTTGCCCCAAACTGGCCAGAATGACCAACCATGTCAGCATTAGCAAAATTTACAATAACTACGTCATGGCTTGAATTTTCGATAGCATCAAGTACCACGCTTGTTACTTCATGTGCAGCCATTTCTGGTACTCTATCATAACGACCATCTACCTTCTCGCCGTTTACTTCTTTAGGAGATGGCACTACAACATGTTCTTCTCCTGGGAGCGTGCCTTGTCTTCCGCCATTGAAGAAAAATGTAACGTGAGCATATTTTTCCGTTTCTGCTGTATGTAACTGTGTTAGGCCATTTTCTTCTAATACATCACTAAG
>Ga0316204_10001567_pt1 | contig 60084 bp, 66 predicted proteins | sample 6monrhotite_MG_2_FD_205661 | JGI IMG/M metagenome (GOLD analysis project Ga0316204, IMG submission 205661) | Microbial mat bacterial communities from mineral coupon in-situ incubated in ocean water Damariscotta River, Maine, United States -... | ecosystem: Environmental > Aquatic > Marine >...
TAAGATTAATTTTGATGATGCGTTCAAATTCTGTGCTGCTCATCAACTCATCGCGACCTAGCACTCTTTGGCTGGGGGCAATGCCGGCACAATTTACCGCCAGGGTAATCTCGCCCATGCGTTCTACAGCCGTAGCAACAGCCTGATCAACAGCGGCCTCGGAAGTCACATTGGTTTCAATAAAATGTGCCTTGTCACTCAGTTCATTAACAATGGTCTTGCCTAGCTCAGGGTTGATGTCGAGCAAGCAGACCTCACCGCCGGCGTTAATTACATTCTTAGCCACCGCCAAGCCCAGGCCTGAAGCGCCGCCGGTAATCAATGCCTTGCAGTGGCTAAAGTTCATGGCTTTGCTGCTCCTAATCGGCCGACCTTGCTTTGATTGTCACGGCTAAGTTTATTGCAGATGAAGTTGCCGACATCAATTAGTTTATTGAGATCAACGCCAGTTTCTATGTTCATGCCGTTTAACATATAAACGACATCTTCAGTGGCGACATTGCCGCTGGCAGATTGTGCAAACGGGCAGCCACCCAGGCCAGCCACCGAGGCATCAATAACCGACACACCCATTTCAAGGCTGGCGAGAATGTTGGCCAGCGCCTGGCCGCGAGTATCGTGAAAATGGACAGCAAGTTGATCAACCGAAATTCGCTCGCTAACAGCGGTGATTATTTTTTTTGTGTGTAAGGGGGTGCAAATGCCATAGGTGTCGGCCAGTGAAATCTCGGTACAACCCATGGTGGTTAATAACTCTGCCATATCGGCAACCTTATCTGAGGTGATAGTGTCATCACTCGGATGACCAAAGGCGCAAGATAAATAAGCGCGAATCGGAATGGCATATTCCTGGGCCAGCTCAATCACCGGTTCAAAGCGTTGCAATGATTCTGCAATAGTGCAATTGATATTGTCCTGGCTGAACTGCTCAGATGCCGAAGCAAATAAAGCGATTTCATCTGCACCAATTGCCAGGGCTCTTTCCATACCTTGCAGGTTAGGCACCAACACCGGATAGACAACATCAGCGAGTTTGTCCATTTTTTGATACACATCTTCGGCATCCGCCAGTTGCGGAATCCGCCCTGGCTTAACCATGCTGGTGGTCTCAATAACAGCCAAACCAGTTTCAGAAAGCCGGTTGATAAATTCAACCTTGGTATCGGTATCGATGGGCGTGGTTTCGTTTTGCAGGCCATCGCGCGGCCCCACCTCTACAATTCTAACGAACACTGGCAGTTGCATAAGCTTAGTCCTTTACCCAATCAGGTTTGCGCTTTTCAAAAAAGGCCGTCAGCCCCTCTTGCCCTTCGGCTGAAATGCGCAGCTTTGCAATCAACACAGTTAACTCAGTATCTATCTGTTCATTGGTCAGGCGTGGCACCAATGCCTTGCAGACCGTTATTGCCTGAGGCCCGGCCTTTAATAACATGGCAATCTGCTTGTCCGTTTCCTGGTCCAACTGATCGGCAGCACAAACTTTATGCACCAGATCAAAAGCCAAGGCATCAGCAGCGCTAAAACGCTCTGCGGTCAAAAACAAACGTCGTGCATGGCGTGGCCCAATGCTCATCAAAATGTAGGGCGAGATCACCGCCGGGGCAAGCCCAAGCCTAACCTCGCTAAAGGCAAACTCTGCCGTATCAATAGCAATGGCAATATCACAACAGGCAATCAAACCCAGTGCGCCACCAAAGGCAGAGCCATTGATACGGGCGATGCTCGGTTTATTTAATTCATATAACACCCGCATCAGATCAGAGAGTTGCTTGGCATCATGAATATTGCTGGCCTCGTCAAACTCGGCTGAAGCACGCATCCACTCAAGATCAGCACCGCTGGAGAACGATTCACCGACACCGCTAATCACCACAACACGAATGCCAGCGTCGCTATTAACCTGTACCAAGGCATCAAGCAGCTCAGCAATTATTTCCGCATTAAAGGCATTATGTTTTTCAGGACGATTGAGGTTAATGGTGCAAACGCCACGCTGGTCGGTGTTGATAAGTAGTGAACTGTTCGTCATATTTTTTATCATCATTTATCTATGCGATAGGCTTACGTAACTTTTGATTTCGTCATTCCGGCGTAGGCCGGAATCTATTTTTCTACGGAGCACCTGGATCCCGGCATACGCCGGGATGACGAAACCGGTATCAATTAAAGCCTGCTACATTCTAAACACGCCAAAATCAGTTTTACCAATCGGCGCATTCAACGCCGCGGCAATACCAAAACCAATCACATCGCGGGTATCCACCGGATCGATAATGCCATCATCCCACAATCGTGCCGTGGCGTAGTAGGGGTGACTTTGTTTGTCGAACTGGGCCTTAATGTCGTCGCTATATTTTTCTTTATCTTCATCGCTCCAGGGCTTGCCTGCCTTGCTCATGCTGTCCTGTGTAACGCTGGTCAACACACCCGAGGCCGCATCACCGCCCATCACCGCAATCCGCGCATTGGGCCACATCCATAACTGGCGCGGACTATAAGAACGACCACACATGGCATAGTTGCCGGCACCATACGAACCACCAATCACCACCGTGAATTTCGGCACCGCAGCACAAGCCACCGCCGCCACCATCTTGGCACCGTGTTTGGCGATGCCCTCGTGTTCATATTTTTTACCGATCATAAAACCGGCGATGTTTTGCAGAAACAACAACGGAATGCCGCGCTGACAACACAGCTCAATAAAGTGCGTAGCCTTTAAGGCAGAATCAGAAAACAGAATGCCGTTGTTAGCAATCACGCCAACCGGATAACCGTGGATGTGGGCAAAACCACACACCAGCGTCGGGCCAAACAACTGTTTGAATTCATGAAACTCAGAGCCATCCACCAGCCGCGCGATCACCTCACGCACGTCATATTGGCGGCGGGCATCATTGTTCACAATGCCGTAAAGCTCTTCGGCAGCATAAAGCGGAGCCACGGTTTGCTGGCGTTTGATCTGGCCAGCCTTTTGATGATTAAGATTGGCAACAATGTCGCGGGTAATGGACAACGCGTGTTCATCGTTATCAGCCAGATGATCAGTCACGCCCGACAACTTACTGTGCACCTCACCACCACCCAGTTCTTCCGCGCCCACCACCTCACCGGTGGCGGCCTTAACCAACGGCGGCCCACCCAAAAAGATCGTGCCCTGTTGTTTTACAATCACCGCCTCATCGGCCATCGCTGGCACATAGGCACCACCGGCCGTGCATGAACCCATCACCACCGCAATCTGGGCAATGCCCATGGCCGACATGCGCGCCTGGTTATAAAACACCCGACCAAAATTATCGCGATCAGGAAACACCTCATCCTGCAGCGGCAAAAAGGCACCACCGGAATCCACCAAGTAAATACAGGGCAGACGATTCTCTTCGGCAATCTCCTGTGCGCGCAGATGTTTTTTAGCGGTGATCGGGTAATAAGTGCCACCCTTAATGGTGGCGTCGTTGGCAATAATCATGACCTCTTGGCCATGCACCACACCAATGCCGGTAATAATGCCGGCGCTGGCAACCGCACCTTCATACATGCCAAAGGCCGCCAGGGCAGAAAACTCCATAAAAAAACTATCAGGGTCACACAGCGCCTTGATGCGATCACGGGCCAGCATCTTGCCGCGTTGCACATGTTTATCACGCGCCTGAACCGAGCCGCCGTTGTGGGCCGTTTCAAGCTTTTCATGCAGGTCATTGATAAACACCTGCATAAAGGCCGCGTTCTCGATGAACGCTTCCGACTGGGTATCAATCTTGGTTTTGATCACTGCCATGCCGCTACTCCACTTGGTAGCCCGGATGTAATGGAGTGGATTCCGGGAATGATCCCCGGATTACGCTTTGCTACATCCGGGCTACGTTTGTTATTCACAACGTTCAATCGCAATCGCCGTCGCCTCACCACCACCAATACAAAGCGCGGCAATGCCCTTGCTCAAATTACGTTGCGCCAGCGCATGCAACAAGGTCACGATAATGCGTGTGCCCGTGGCACCTATGGGATGACCCAACGCACAGGCACCTCCATTCACATTCACCTTGGCATGATCAAGCTTCAACTCTTTGATCGCCGCCATGGTGACAACGGCAAAGGCCTCGTTAATCTCATATAGATCAACATCGGCGTCTGTCCAACCGGTTTTCGGATAAATCTTTTTAATCGCATCAATCGGCGCAATGGTGAAATCTTCCGGCGCCATGGCATGACTGGCATGGGCGACAATCCGCGCCAAAGGTTTTAGGCCGCGCCGCTCTGCCTCAGAGGCAGACATCAACAACACAGCCGCAGCACCGTCAGAGATAGAAGAAGAGTTGGCCGCCGTCACCGAACCATCTTTGCTAAAGGCAGGCCTGAGTTTAGGAATCTTATCGGTATCACACTTAAACGGTGTTTCATCATTTTCAATCAGCTCTTCACCACGGCGTGAGTGCACCGTCACCGCGCTAATCTCATTATTAAAAGCATCACCGTTAGAGGCAGCCAAGGCACGGTTTACCGATTCAGTGGCATAGGCATCCTGTTGTTCACGGCTAAAGCCAAACCGTTCAACACAGCGTTCGGCAAACATACCCATGGCCTGACCATCGGCAGCATTTTGCAAACCATCAAACAACATATGATCAAGCACCTCGCCATGACCAAAGCGCAAACCCTGTCGACCCTTGGGCAATAAGTAGGGCGCATTAGTCATCGACTCCATACCACCGGCAATCACAATGTCGGCACTGCCAGCACGAATCGCATCATGGCCCTGCATCACCGTCTTCATGCCAGAGCCACAAACCTTGTTAAGGGTAGTGCAAGCAGTTGAGGTGGGCAGACCGGCAGCCAATGCCGCCTGACGCGCAGGGGCCTGACCAAGTCCGGCAGGCAACACACAGCCCATCAACACCTCATCAACCTCATCCGCAGCAAGGCCAGATTCCGCCAGCACAGCAGCAATGGCAGACGCACCCAGTTCGGTTGCACTGATTGCTGCAAACTGGCCCATGAATGCACCAATGGGCGTGCGTTTAGCGGCAACGATCACAATCTCTTCACTGCTCATAAAAACACCTCGTTGTTTTTTATAACTATAGGCCAGCCAGCGAATATTGAAGCTTTTGATTTACAGGGGATATTTTCTATCCCATCTAATTAAATATCGGCAAAAACAGCGAATTCTATATATTTGATGAGCTTGGTAGGTGATTGAAAAACAGGCTGTTATTTAGTGAATTTGGGTGAGTTTAATGGTTGTATGAAGGATAAAAATAATAACGTCATTCACCCAAAGTGCGGGCACAAGCCGAGCGCAGGCCGGAATCCATAAATACTGAGTTAAAACCACTGAATTCCAGCTTACGCTTGTGCCCATTTTTTGGGTGTCGGAATGACAGAAACTCCAAAAGAGAAATCACAAACTAACAAAAGCACTGGCTTCAGCATAGCGCATGTGCGCATAATAAACATCAGTTACAGGCAGGTTTTACGCGGATTAGGTATTTCGTGTTTGTAGCAAGATCGGGGGGTCGATCTAAGTTTCTACCATCTTCAGGTTCAAACCGCGCTTCCTCTTTCTTACGATTGTTAGTTTCTACATATGGAAAGCTATTTTCTATATGTAGAAATTGGATGGGCGGATATAGGGCTGCTTTTTATATCTAGAAATGTCCTCTAATAACAATGTTAGGGCCAAATAAAGAATCAGCTATGAGCCAAAAAGTAGAAAAATATAAGGAAGCAATTGCCAGAGTAAGAAAAGGCGAAGATAAGAATCAGCTATTTGAGGAATATAAAGAAATCCTTGGTGAAAAACATTTGGCAACCCAGTTAGGAACGTATCCGGATCTTCATTTAAAGAATAAATATAACGGCTTGAATAATGTATTAATTGCTGCGGTGGCAATTCTGGCCATTATGAAAGTCATATCGCTAGTTGATATGTCTTTATCGTTAGGTGCGGGATTGGCGGGTTTGGTAGGTGCTGCCCTAATAGGGCCATTGATAAATGTTATTGCAATCTATGCTTTATATATACGGCATGTGTTTATTTATAGGTTGGTTGCACTTTTTGCACTCTCGTCGATTTTTGAGTTATTTAAGCCATCTAATTTTAGAGGACTTGAGGGGGTTTTTGATTGGTCGTGGTTCTCAATAGGCCTTGTCGCGCTCCTTATTTGCATCTGGCTTGGCTTTTACTTGCCAAAGAAGATGTTCCCTTATTTTGGTTGGTTCAAACCAAAAGAGGTAAAAAATGGCTTGCCAGTGTTTTCTGCAAGTGCGTCATAAAATCAGCCCTAACAAACGGGTCAAGTTGACGCATTCCGCGGTGCTCGTTTGTGCCACATGGCACAAGCCTCACACCGCTTCATGCGCAACTTACCCTAAACGTTATGCTTATAAATAGAAAGAGATATCATGCTTAAACATGCATCAATAATTATTACAATAATAACTGCATCACTATATACACTAGGATTAAACCTTCATAGTGGGTACCTTCTGGAATTAGGTATAGAAGAAACATTATTCCAATTATCGTTTCATCGTGCTTTATTTCAGGGTTTTGTATCTACAATGCAGCTTGGTGGTCCTGCTGTAGTTTGGCTGCTTATTTCATCTGAAATAATATTGTTTCTAGTTATTTCAGGAAGCTTTGCGGTTTCATGGGGCTTCTCGAAAAAGTGGTTTAACATTCCAAAACTTCAATTACCAAATACTCTAAATAACAAAAGCGTAAATATTGGACAACTACTATTTGTTAGCAGTTGTGTTCTATTTATTGGTTACATGTTTTTGCTTGCAGTTATTATGTTATCTACTAAAGCTGGAAAGGACTCAGCAATCAGACTAAAAGATAATATTAATAACAATTTAGTAACACCCCATTTAATAACGTTTAAGAACAAAGACCAACCCATTACAGGTTACCCTGTAGTATGCAATAGTAATCAATGTGCATATATAAGCAATGACAATACTATTGTTTTAAACTTATCAGATATAAAAAACATTAAAAGCAGCATAACAAATAGCTCAAGCGCGTCGGCAAAAAGCGCCGCGCCTTAGCAAGGCGTTATACGCTTGTGCAGAATATAATAGGGTCCAGTAATGCTTGAAAAATCAATAATTCAATTTTGTAGAAACTTGGAAGGTCTAAGAGATTTCGTTGAGGTCATTGATGGTTTTCTCGATGAAAAAATAAAAGAAGATATTAATATAGACACTATGGGGTTTGCTCCGTTGGTTCTTGCTATGGCTGAATCAGATCCAGAGGAATTCAACTTAAGTGATAAGCAGAAGGAAAAGCTTAGAAGCGAATTTGGTGACAATATATCTATAGAATTTGAAGAAAAGGAAGGCGGTAGTAAAGGCGGCTATAAAATAAATGTTGGTGACGAAGGTAAAAAAAGATTCTCAAGTGCTTTGGAGAGAATACAAAAGCAGGATTCAAGAAGGAAAAACTTATATCACTCATCACTTATATCACTGGTTAGCAATGTGGAGTGTTTTATATCTGAACTTATACACCACCATTACAAGAAAAACCCAAATGCTATTGGAGCTAAGGATAAGGTTTTAAGCTTAGAAGACTTAAAGTCATTTGGTTCTGTAGATGATGCAATAAGCCATATTATTGAAGGTAAAGTTGAAAGTGTACTAAGAGGCAGTTTCGATGATTGGATAAAAGCATTAAAAAAAGACCTAAACCTATCAATGGGCTACATTGCCGAACATAGAGACTCATTGCTAGAAGCTTGTCTAAGGCGAAATTTACTTGTCCATAACAACGGGACTGTTAATACGATTTATTTAAAAAATATTCCAGACAGTATTTCTGATGTACCTAGCGTTGGTAAACGACTCACAGTATCTTCTGGGTATCTTGAAGATAATATATCGAATTTTGAAAAATGTTTTATATTGGCGGCATCAGAGTTATGGAAAAAGGAGGATCCGAAAAATTCCCTAAGAGGAAGCTTGTTAACAAAAATTGCATATGATCATTTAGAGAAAGAGCGATGGGACGTGTCGGGTTCACTTAGCTTTTTCGTCATGGGTGATAAAGGTCTATCGGAGTCTTCTCGGTTGACTGCGCAAATTAACTATTGGCAGGCTAAAAAGTGGGGTGGTGACTTCGAATCTGTTAGAAAAGATATTGAAGATTCAGATTTCTCAGCTAAAGATCAGATTTACTCGTTTGCAAAATATTTACTGCTAGATAAATTAGATGATGCAATGAGTCTAATCCCTATGCTACTAGATACAAAAACTATCGATTTAGATGATGTATTCTCATGGCCCTTACTAAAAATATTACGTGAAGAGAAAGATCAAGAGATTGAAGAAATATGCGCACCATATCAACAGGGTGATGAGGTAATCGAAGAGTTAGATGGCGATAGTGCGGCCCATTAATAAAGTCGCGTATAAAAATGTATAACGAGACGTGAGGTCTTAATAAAAGGGGTCAGCCCCCTTTTACAGGGGTTGAATAATGAATAACAGATGCCGCTACGTTATATCGGATGGCGATAGCCTTATTTAAGGGGATGAAATCAATTTCTATAAATGGCGTTAAAGAATTAATAGCTTCATCTGATCCATTATCAGATGAAGCTATACGGTTTTTATTGAATTATCAAGAAGAAGACACGCTTGTTGATTTTAAGTTGTCGTTTGATAATGACGATAGGGAGTGGTTAGAAATAACTAAAGATATATTGGCGTTCTCGAACACAAATGGTGGATATCTTGTGTTTGGAATAAAAGATGGGTCCTTCGAAAAAATTGGTCTAGAAACCCATGTAGTACGTGTGATAAGTGATGCGAATAATATTATTCAAAAACTAAACAGAAATATTGAGCCGCACATACAATTAATAAGGTGCAAATCTTATAATTATAGAGATAAAGATTTTGTAGTAATTTTTATACCACCATCACTAGATAAAACACACATAATATCTCGCAGTGCATTGTTTAAATTTCCCAGTGGGAAAGAAAAAACGATTCTACATATTGGTACAACATATGTACGACGTAGCGCCGGCAATCACATGATGGATTCCCGAGATTTGGATGACGTGGTTAATCGTAGGATTAGTTATTTTAAAGATTCGTTACTTGATAAAATAGCAAGAGTTGTTGAGGCGCCCCAAAAAAGTGAGGTGTTTATTGTTACAGAAGATCGGGAAGCTGGTGAGCATGTTAAGTTTATAGTTGAAGATGCCCCTGATGCAATTCCGGTAAAAGGAATGAGCTTTTCCGTTTCACCTGAAACAATAGAGCAGGAAATTATGGGGTGGATGGCAATGACATCGCATGATGAAGAAGCGTTGCCCGCTCCAGCAATAACCTGGAAATGGTATAAAGAAAGGAAGTCATTACAGTTAACAAATGATCAAAAGATAGAGGCTGCAAAGTATTGCTTGTTAACTAATGCGCCAGTATTTTATTGGTTAAGGGGTTGTGAATCTAATAGCATTAAAAGTATGTTGTTGGATGTTTTAAGTCGTTATCTTAATGCTAGTAATGCGGGTGATATAATTTCTGTTGGAGCATTTCTTGGCAACAAATTCTATAAACAATTGTTTAAAAGGATTGGTAATTATTCTGAAAGAATCGCCCCTGCACGTAGATCTGTACCAACAGCAGGACCTAGACAATTATTTCGAGCTGATAGCGTGCCGATTAAGTCAGATATAAACGATCTTGAAAATGAGTTAGATAAGATTTCAGAAAATGCAGGTGAATGCCGTAATCACGAGCCGCCTCTTCAATCTCGCTGGAGAGCACAAACATTAGATTGTTATTTATATTCTCAAGATGATCAGTATGTTAAAAGAAAAGCTTAAAAGTTAAAGGGGTCAGTACCCTTTAATAATAATTGAGTACAGAGTAAGAAAAAGGCTCGCAAACGCGGGCCTTTTGTTTTTATGCTGTAGCAGTAGTTTGTTAGAGCTTGGTGCTAAGGCGTGCCCATACTTCTCTGTCGGGTTCGTTGACCTGAATGGCTGTGGGATTGAATGCCAGGTAGGGTACACACCGTGCACCAATAATATTAAATAAACCCCGGTGTAATGGTGTGCACATCACTACATCAAACTGAAAACCAAAACCTCTTTACGTTATGGGATTGGTGCCAAAGAAAAATGGTGCGCGGTGCGCACCCTACGCACGAAAACGTAAAAACTGGGTCAGAGAACAATTATTTGATTCTAGTGTGGGCACACACATTGTAATGTTTGTTTAAAATAAAGCTGTTTTTGAGTTCGTTATTATTTAGGCTTACGTGTAAATACCCATGTATTACCTTCGCTCATTGCCTTGTTAAATTGATAACCATCTTCGTTGAAGCTTTTAATTTCGTTAACGTCCGTTAATCTATTTTGGATGATGTAACGACTAAGCATTCCACGTGCCTTTTTTGCGTATACCCCCATCATTTTGTAGCTGCCGTTTTTATAATCTTTGAATGCCGGGGTAATGATTTGTGCATCAATGGCTTTTGGTTTGACGGCCTTGAAGTATTCATTAGAGGCAAGGTTGATCAGGTGTTTTGAATCGTTGCTTTCAAGCTGTTGGTTAAGGCCATTGGTAATGATCTCTCCCCAAAACTCATAAAGGTTTTTTCCGCGCGCGTTATCTATCTTGCGCCCCATTTCCAGGCGGTATGCCTGCATTAGATCCAGGGGTCTCAATAAACCGTATAGGCCTGAAAGAATGCGCAGGTGTTGCTGGGCAAAGTTAAGGTCTTCCTGGCTAAATGTTGCTGAATCAAGGCCGGTGTAAACATCGCCTTTAAAGGCGAGAATGGCCTGTTTGGCATTGGCTTGAGTAAATGGGGTGTGCCAGGCTTCAAAGCGGTCAAAATTGAGTTCGGCAATTTTGCTACTGACGGCCATGATTTCCATAATATCTAGCACGGAGTATTGTCGTGCTCGATTAATTAATTCCTGGGCGTGCTCAAGATAGGCGGGTTGTGTGAATGTTTCAATAGGGCTTGGTGTCTCGTAATCGAGTGTTTTTGCGGGTGATATAACAATGAGCATGAAGGCCTCTTGGTGCTTGTGGCAAGTTTAGATTGATTATAAAACATCTTGTCAGTTCAGTGAGCTATTAGTTTTTATAGCGTTTAGCCATTATTTCCATGATCGATTAGTATGTTGGAATATAGATGTCATTTTAAGGGGTGTGGGGATGGATAGTCGGGATTTGAATTTGATGGTGGGTGCTGGGCTAAAATTGGAAAAGCACGATTCAGACGTTTGTTATTTAGTCGAGTTATTAGGCTATATGGTCGGAAAGGGTGTGATTATATCGGCACCGCAAGAGTCTGATGATCGAATCGCGATTAAACCGGGTGACGAGGTGACTGTTCGTTATCTTGGTGGTACGAGTAACTATGCCTTCCGCAGTCAGGTTGTTCAGGTTTCAACCGTGCCTTATCCGCATGTGCATTTGGCTTATCCCGGCGGTGTAGAAGCCACCATGACACGGCGTGCCATACGGGTGCCGGTTAAACAACAGGCTGTTCGTCTGGCCTTGAGTGATAACGGCCAGCAGATATCGGTGGCAATGGATGATATTAGTCATGGCGGCGCGCGCTTGGTTGCCGCCAAAGCATTAGCGAACGAAGGTGATCGTTTTAGTATTGATATGCCAACTCAAGCGCCTGACCGTGAATCGGTATTAAGCCTGTCTTGTGTGGTGCGTTACGTGCGAGAAAAGACGGATGGTGAACAGACGACCTTTTATCACGGTATTGAATTTCAAGGGATGGATGCGGCTGCGCGTGTGTTTATCAGTCGTTTTATCCATAGTAATCTGGAATCTTGCAGCTAAACGATGTACCTATGAATAGGTGCGTTAAAGGGGGTAACCCTTACCAGCCATCAGAAACCTACAAGCATTACGCAGAATGAACAGCAGTGAGTCTCTAGTATGAAAAAGTACATGTTAATTCTTTTGGCATTTCTTATATTTCAGAAATGGGATTCGATTAACGCATACGTCAATCCACCACCGGATTATGCAAGTCTGCACGATGGCGCGGTTGTGCTTTATGCTACTGATTGGTGCGGGTATTGTGAAAAGATGCGTAATTTTCTTGCCGAACAAAACATTCCATATCATGAGTATGACATTGAAAAATCAAACGAAGGCAGGCACCAATATGAATCATTGGGGGGTAATGGTGGTGTGCCGATGACACTTATAAATGGCAATGTTGTACGCGGGTATGCGCCTCAGCGAGTTATGGAGTATCTAAAATAATGGCACTTCATTGTTACAGAATAAATAGGAAACTCTACATGGCTGGTGAGGTTGTCAAGCCGTTGAAAGTAAAAATTTTATTAGCTGAGTTGATTCGAGTTTAAGAGTTAAGTAAATACGCTAGAGCTCGGCAGAGATTGTTTTGTCTTATTTTGTACTGATAAAGGATAAACATAATTCAGCTGAAGGGGTGGCACAAGTGCAGCACATCCGGGCATAATAAACACGAATTTCAGGCAGGTAATTCGGCGGTCAAGTTTGCCGTGCTTGTTTGTTAGATCGGGGGGTCGATCTGGGTTATTTCCATCTTCAAGTTAAATTTCAGTTTCCCCTTGTATTGAGCTCAGCTCAATTTGTTTGAGGGGACAATCCCCTTTATGAAAGAAATAGATGCCATAGTTGCGTAAGGTTTCTTCGTAAACCTGGTGTACAAATAAATTTATGTAAAGAAGTGGCTTAGACGTAGATGTATTGTTAAGTTAAATGGAAGATAAATAATGAAAAGAAGTTTAGTTAAATCCGTATTGTTAAGCAGCGTTTTGCTAACTGGCTGTGCCACAATTATTGGCGAGAAAACACAGTTGGTGCCAATTTCAAGCGCACCAAGTGATGCGAGAGTGTTAATTGTCGATGAAACCGGGCACGAAATATTTAAAGGGGCTACCCCAACAACAGTAACTCTGCCAAAAAGCGATGGAAGTTACTGGGGAAAGAAAAATTTCTCAGTCGAAATATCCAAAGATGGATATAAATCCCAATCTATTCCTGTAACAGCAAATGCGAATGGTTGGTATATAGCTGGAAATTTCATTTTTGGTGGATTAATTGGCTGGTTCATAGTGGATCCAATGAATGGTGGAATGTATACATTATCACCTGAGAATATTTCATCCTCTTCTGGTGAAGTGGTAGTTCACAATAACACTGGCAAAGATGGAAGTATTTCAATTGTTCTTCTGCAAGACGTTCCTGCTCATTTGATAGGAAAAATGGAGCGGATTAATTAGGAAAAGTGAGGTCAGAGAATAATTATTTCTGACCTCATTTATTTACTTACTATATTTTCTGACATAGTCTTTCATCTGTTCTTTATTTAGCGCGGTTGAAGCCCCGTACTTTCGTAATATTTTCTTTTCCCAATCTAATAAAAATTTTCCATCATGAAATCGGGATACAAGCCCGCAGGCTCTTGCCATCTGATCTGCTGTCCATACTTTCTTAAGAAGCTCAGGTATGACTAGATATGCTTGTTCAAGTTTGACGGCATCAGGATTGCCACGGCTATCGGTAAAATGATCATGAATTATTTTATCTGCTACGTGATGCATTAACCAATATGCCTTGGAAGCTTCTCCATCGTGCAGATACTCCCTAAGCATTAACCAAGCCTTTAATCCCGTTTTATTATTTATTTCTAATTCGAGTTGTTGGATAAATTCTAAACGTATCGATTGAGGCGCCGTTGTAGAAAGAAGTTCAGAGATTCTAAGATAATCGGCAAGGTGTTTTAATTCAGAGAGTCTTAAACTTTCAAACGCAACCCAGGCAATATTTTTTCTTTGAATTTTATCGGCCCAACCAGCACTGTTAGACTCAGACAACAATAGGGCCGTTTTTACTGTTTTTAAGTTTTTCTGATTTTCACCTTCATAGAATATTTCTGATACTTTCTCTACATAATCAGATGGTAGCCATTCTCCTTCTGGTCTTTTTCGCCCGCCGCCTTGTTGGCTGCCCAGATCGACCAATCCTGCCAGTACCAACCATGCGTCGCCGTCACTGGCAATATATGGCTCTTGAGTCCAGGCTGCATCACTAGGAATGCGAGCGGCAGCAGTGTTGAGATAGCCACGTGTATATTCATCATCTGAAAGCCAATGACCGGATTTTAAGCAGGCCCAATAAAAATCAATGACAGTGTGAACTTCGGTGATGGCAGTCATATCAGCGGCGGCTTCAGCTGCATGACGAAATGTCCAATAACGCTGTTTTAGTTCAAGTGTTGAAACGTCAATCAGGTACTTTATATCTTCTCTTGAAAGTTTGATTTCAGTGAAAAAACGATCATCCATGGAGTCAATATTTTCATCATGAAAAATTATGCTGTCATTACCCAGCGCACGATTAACGATATCTACGGCGACTTGAATAGCCTCAACGGCCTTATCGGCCAATCCGGTTGGTGATGTCATGAGATGTCCTTAATATATACGTATGTGAATCATTTTTTTAGTGATGCCATTTTTGCCATTGGCAACAACGCATTCAACTATGTTGACACCTTGTTGCCACGAATAACGCCGCCGTGTGATATTACAGCTTAAGCGGATAGCTCGTGACTGGCGGTCATACTTCCATTCGTTGGGACGGACTTTCAACACTTGACCATTGATTATGATCAAGACTCTTTCCATGCCAGTGCGATGCACAAATGACTCATTCGCACCCCTGACAGTAATATTCAATGGAACTGATCTATTTATTTTGTACGCAGTCTTGCTGGTAATCGATTTAGGATCATTGAACAGGATGCTTAGACGTGTTCCGCAAATATCCCGATACTCACGTGCTTTCAAAGAACTATCACTGTTCTTTTTACGCACATCAATGGCCAAACTCTTTTTAGAAAGTGTTAAACGTTTAGCGCTGGCCTGTGCCTTGAGAGCTTCTCTAAAGAATTCTTTTAGCTGTGGTGCCGCCATGACTGTACTGGTCGCAATAGTGGCTATTTCTGAAAGACCAAGCTCTTTTGGCAGGGGTACTTTAATAATGCGAGTCAATTCGCGCTGAATATCCCGTTTAAGGCGAGCATCGAGGCGGTTACGAAGTTTGCTATACGAGCTGGAGCTACGCAGTAAGCTAGCCAGCACTCTGGACACGCTTGAAATCTTCTTCAGCGCCTGGTCAGCATACGGCCTGAAGGCCCGCCATGAATCGTTATATACCTTCACTGAAGCACGCATATGCTGGATGCGAACAGTGCTTGGTAACAAGCCATAACCAGGTGTAGCGCGAACGGCTTTTTTGGCCTCATTCAAACCTCGCTCCTGAATGCTGTTTAATGCAACACGGCGCACACTGGCAGAGCGGAAGTAACGGCTAGATTGATCCAGATAATCTGCTGCAGATTCTTTTGCCTGGATTAATTGGCTGTTGACGTTATCAAGTTGTTTTTTGGCACGATCATATAGCCGAGATAGTTTTTGTATCTCTCGCTCAAAAGTACGCATCATTGCGATGGCAGTGGTATTAACCTCTCTAACAAGCGGGTATGAAAGGGCTACAATAAACTGTTCCATTGCTGGCAGCATGTTTTTCTGGACAATAGTCAATTCATCCGCCAACACATCCATCATCAGCCCCGTCAAGGATTGCATCGATGCTATATTCGGTACATAAGCACATTCAAGCACCCCAGCAATAATCTGTTTTGGATCACCCGTATAATCAACATGGCCATCAACTGATTCCAGCAGCTCAAACAGGGTTGTTCTTAGTTTTGCACGGCGTTTTGTTGTCCAAACCTTATTGCCATTGGCTTCTTTAGCCGATTGAAAGATACTCATTAAAAGAATTTTTACGGGTGCTTTTAATTCCTGCCGACTGTGTGTTTGATAAACAGGAATCTGCCTGATCAGGTCAACCACATAGTCGATATAGCCATCCATCCTTCCCCGCCGCAAAGCGCGTTCCATTTTTCCAAACTCATGCGACAAAGAAGTAATTGTTTGACTCAATAAAATATCGGACAGCACAATCACGTTGCGCACCATCACCTTGCTGGCGACAATACTTAAGGTTTGGGAAAAACCCTTTAAGAAGGTTTCATTACGTACACCAGGTCTTAAAAACAGATCTAACTGTTCTAGCGCATAGCTGCCTATCAGGCGCATAGAGGGTTCGACGGCATCATCAAGATAACTATATGCATCTTTAGATTTAGGTATATTTTTACGGCATTCGAGCAATGTGATATTAATGACATAGTCATTGATTAGTTCATCAAGCATGCCTCGAAAACGGCCATACATAACTGTTTGTGTAATATCGCCTGTGCTGGCTGCTATGAAGGCAGTACTTAAAATGTCATCAAATTCCATATCAAGGTGCGTTTTCAGGCTGTATTTTAAAAGCACCAACTCTGGGATTCTTAACTCAAGTTCAGCTGCGAGGCCGCTTCGATTAAGCAGATAGTCGATGGCATCATCTATTTTTAAGCAGTCTGAAGAACTTGCATCAGTGTAAGATTTGAACTCATCGTCCAGCACCGATACCCCCGTATGGCTGGGAAACTCAATGCTATTAGGTGCTGTGCGAATATCATCGACAAAAAGGACGCCAATACCAGCACTGGCAGTGATGCCTTCTTTAAGTTCTTTCGCCAGACATAACACCACCCACAATTGCGCCAGTGGTCGACGTACAGGGACTAGCAGGCTGGGATCTATCGATTCTGCAATCGCTGAAAATTGAGCCGCCAGCGTTGGCAACTGTTCAATGCTTACGCCGCCGGTTTTTAAGGACGTTGCCAGGCTCTCAAGATTGGTTTTAATGAGGCGTAGTTTTTGTTTGCTCAGTCGTCCCTTAGAGACTCTTTCGGCAAAAACATAAATATGTTCCTCGAGGATCTCAAGCGCCACCCGGCTAGCCAAGTCCAGTATAAGCGACTGCATCTTGGCCAGGATGATGGCGTTAATACGTTCAGCCTTCTTTTCTTTGCTGGCAATGTTGGAAGACATTGCCACTTGTGCAATATCATAAGCAAGGTCGAGCGCAAGAGGGATTGTGAATTCTGCTACTGGTAATAGCGGTTTAAGGTTTGAGGGCAAATATTTTTGTGCCTCATCAATTAGCTCTTTGGTAATCCGCTGGGTGATGCTGTTATAAAGTCGGCGGGGGTCTCTAAGTCGAGCCGCAGCGTACATATCCCAACCAAAACCGGCGCCAAGTCCGGCATCAAAACCAGCTTTAATAACAAAACCTGAATCCTGCGATTCCTTCAGGCTACCATTAACCTCTAACCAGGCACCCGCCATCGCCGAACAAGCAGCTTTTCCCCAGACGCCCATTTCAATATCAATTTCATTCAGAAAAATAATGAAAATATCATAGGCAAGTGGCGATAGATCGTTCTTGGCAAGTGCTGAAATTTGCTCGAAATCCAAGCCCACGGCCATGCTTCCTGCCACTGCCGCCTGCGCGCTGGCTTTAACATTGGCAGATAAACCAAATTTATCGAATATGTCTGGTGATAATTTGAGGTCTGCCTTAACACCCGCTTGCGCTAGTGCAGATGCATTAAGGTCGAGCCTTGGTAGAAATACAGTCAGCCCAGCAAAAATTTTCGCTAAGGCCTGAGCTTCTAATTCTATGTTTAGGCCGTGGCAAAACTCAGCCTCAGCAGTGAATGCGAGCCGGGCATCTCCCCCCACTTCACCATCGACGATGCCTTCTTTATAGGCAGCATTGCCATCCAACCTAATAATATTCCCTGAAAATCCTGCTGATGGCATATCCTTATACCCTTTGTGTTATTCAGTTTTGGTGCTTTAATACTTAAGCCAGCATGATATATATCATGCTCTTAATTTAATTGTCAGAGCACTATACTCGACTAAATCAATCGTTGATTCAAATTGTTACGTCGGTGGTTTGATCCCAAAAATTCCTGATTGGGTGTTTTATCCAAGGAATATTCTTGTTTAGTCGCCTAGCCATAATGGCCGGTGTCATAAATACAATGCACCCCAACATATTCAAAAGTATTACCCCGTGCAACCACTTGTTGGGGTGTACAAAGACCGTTTACCCTTTATGCCCACGGGTGAAACCTAGATCTCGGTTTATAAATTAATAATAGAATATGGCCAGGATTACACGAGGTGAAATCCAGGGCTGAGATCTGGTTATACAGGATTAGGCTGCGCTTAAATCGGTCTAATTTCGGTGAAGGAGGCCGGCTAGGGTGCGCAATGCTGGTGCTTCGAAAATAAAAGGAATCGATAACATGGGTCAAAAATATTCTGAAATATCAGACAAACTGAAGCGGTTTATTGAGCATCAGAAGATTTATTTTGTCGGCACGGCAACGGCTGATAGCCGGGTAAATATATCCCCTAAAGGGATGGACAGCTTGCGGGTTCTGGGTAAAAACAGGGTTGTCTGGCTGAATGTAACCGGCAGCGGCAACGAAACGGCTGCACATGTTCAGGAGCATCCGCGCATGACCATTATGTTTTCGGCGTTTGAGGGTGACCCGATGATTCTCAGGCTTTATGGTTATGCCAAGGCTGTGCATAGAAATGATCCCAAATGGGATGAGTTGATAACCATGTTCAAGTCAACGCCTGGGGCAAGACAGATTTTTGATCTGACGGTTGATCTGGTTCAGACCTCCTGTGGCATGGCGGTTCCGTATTTCGACTATATTGAAGAACGGGATCAGTTAAAAAACTGGGCGATCAAAAAAGGTGAGCGGGGAATAATTGAGTTTTGGCGTGAAAAGAATCAAGTTAGCCTTGATGGAAAGCCAAGCAATATAATCAGCAAGAATATTTAACTGGCTTGGCTGGGGCTTAGCTGCGCGAAACGATGAAACCTGAAATCATTAATGGCGATATTCTTAATCAGAATGTTGAGGTGATCGTAAATAGCTGGAATCGGAATATCATTCCCTGATGGTTGCTTTTGCCGCAAGGCGTATCTGGGGCTATTAAACGTCAAGGCGGAACAAACCCTTTCAAACAAGTTGCAAAGTGCGGTGCCATCCCTTTGGGTGAGGACAGGATAAGCTCTGCCGGTTCGTTGCCTTTTAAGGCTATCATCCATGTGGCGGGTATCAATATGCTCTGGTGTGCCACGCAATATTCTGTAGCCCAATCAGTTATAAATGCCATGAGGCTGGTGAATGAACAAAACTATCGTAGTGTTGCGTTTCCGTTAATAGGGTCTGGCTCGGGTAACAGAGGCAAGGCGTAGTCATTGGCGATTATGTTGAAAGCTTTTGAGGCGATTGATAGTGAAGCCCAGGTTGTCATTGTTCAATATGAGAAAGGCGATTAACAAACCGCACAAATTTACAGAATCAGTGTTGCCTATTTGATATACAACTTCCGCTTAACATTCGGTGAAATAATGAAAATTATCGATTATAGTTTTGAACACCTGCCTGACTCAGCTCAGTTCTGTAGCGATACTGTTATTTTTGTATTTCATGATGTCGGCTTTATTGGGTTTAGGGCTTATTGCATGATTAATTCCATGGCACAACCCGTGGCTATTGAACTCGAAGCGGTTGCTGATGACAGCTTTGTTTGTCATGTTGTAACAACATGTGAGCTAACGGCAATGAGCGAAAAATGTATACTGCTGCAAGGCAAGCTGAAATGTAAAGAGGTCAATCAGCAGTTACAGTTAAGCGTTCGCCAACGGTTGATATCAGAAGAATAACGTCAACAATAAACCTAGGTTTGCAACCGATTGTCATTGCTTAAACTAGCCTATTTATACCCCAATGTAATTCAAGATGGAGAAGATGTTGAGTTCTGAAGCTTTTGAAACCTGCCGCAAATGCGGTGCCGTTATGCAGCGTGTCTCTGAGGAAAATCAGAGTCCTGTTATTATGGCGTGTAGCGCTTGTGCTCATCGTGAGCATGCAGAAACCCAGGCCACACCTGAATTCAATTTTGAAAATGTAGAAATTGGATGTAGGCGAGTGGTTGTCTGCAGAGGGTCAAAAAAGACAAGCGCAAAGGAAGTTCGTGCCTTGCGCAGCTTATGTGCTGATCTGGCCAGTTTGCCGATGACTGAGGCGATCAAGAGGATTGAATCAAGCAAGTACATTGATCTTGGTGTTTATCCCTCGGGTGATGCTCAGCTTCTTCTTATGCGGGCCGAGGCGCTAGGATTGAAGGCCGTGCTGGATAATCCTGATGAGAGTTCGATAGCCGATCTGGATGAGTCTAACTTGTATGAATCATCCGGTACGCCGGTTTCCGTTGGTGCGCCTGGCGTAGATAGCATCGTGATTCCTTATGTCTGGATAATTATTTTTGTTGCTTTGATCCTGGCTGCAATTGTGTGGTTGCTGTTGTAAACAGCCTGAATCAATGAAATATAAAAATATCTATTCCGCAATACATAACCTCGGGCAGAGCTTTTTGAGTTTAATGAATTACGTTGATGGGGTATATGTGATCGATGACTTGTCAGACATTACGGCAAGAGGCCATGATGTTGAGATTGATTGGCTAAATAATAGGTTTACGCCAAATCAGCAGGCAACGCCATCGATTTTAAAATCAATGGATTATTATTGCGCTGACTTAAAAACACAGATGCAATCCCAGTGCGTTGAATTGGATAATATTAAAGCGATGAAACTATTTTTCCCTGCCAAAGAAAAAAGTATATGTGGGCCAAGGATGACTGTGGCAAGCAATACAAAATCTATATCTCTTAAATGATCAGCGGCATCTATTAGTCGTCAGTGTGCAGTTGGTGAAGTTAAATATGCAGAAGTAGTGGGTATTGATCTCTTTTATTAAGGAACTGGTTAGATGTCAAATTTAACGTTAATAATTGGTAATAAAAACTACTCATCCTGGTCGCTGAGGCCGTGGATATTGATGAAGTATTACCAGCTTGATTTCGAAGAAAATCGGGTTGCTCTTTTCATAGAGTCTACCGCTGCTGAATTGGCTGAGTACAATTCAGATTTCAAAGTGCCAATTTTGAAAGATAATGATTTGGTGGTGTGGGATTCGTTGGCGATTCTTGAGTATGTCTCTGAGCAGTATCTTGATAACCGAGGCTGGCCCACAGAAGCAAAGACACGCGCGTTTGCCAGGTCAATTAGCGCTGAAATGCACTCCAGCTTTTCTAACGTAAGAAATGAATTGCCAATGAACTGCCGCAAGAAGTTCGACAATATTGAGTTGTCGAAGAGCGCCGAGCGAGAAATTGAGCGGATCAAAGCACTATGGCGGAAATGTAGAAGTGAGTATGGAAGTTCAGGTGAATGGTTGTTTGGCGACTATTCAATTGCTGATGCTATGTTTGCACCAATTGCCCTTAGGTTTGACGGCTACAGCATTCCTCTGTCCGGTATTGAGGCCGATTACGTAAACAGTGTGTTGAAGCATCCCTCGATAGTCGAGTGGGTTGAGGCAGGTAAACTTGAAACGGAAGTTATCGAGGCTGATGAAATAGACTAAAGGCTGCTGCCCCCTTTTTGTCAGCCATGGCAGGTGATATTTATAGAGACTACTGATGATCTACGATCTGCTCGCCGACATTGTCGTGTTGCTTCATTTTGGTTTTATCATCTTTGCTGTGCTCGGGGCGTTATTGCTGGCGCGTTGGCCACGCCTGGTCTGGCTACATCTGCCGACGGTAGTCTGGGCGATGGCGATTGAGTTTTATGGTGGAACTTGCCCATTGACGCCGCTGGAAAACTGGCTGCGTTTCAAGGCTGGACAGGCGGGTTATGACGAGAGTTTTATCGAGCACTATATCGCCGTCATTATCTATCCCGGTGAGATCACAACCAGCGTCAAGATCATGCTGGGCCTGGGTGTGCTGATCATTAATCTTGCCTTGTATGCCCGTATCATCAAACGATGCCGTCAGGGCTGATTTAGATGAGCGTCAAAAAAGTTGTTTAAGCCGTTACGGTAATAATCAATGCCGCTGACGTAGATGCTTTCATTATGACCACCCTTGAGCTCAAGAAACTATTTCGGCGGATTGGCCGCTGCAAACAAACCCTGGCCATGGCTGAAAGGGATGATTTCGTCATCACGGCTATGGACAATCAATACTGGCGCCGTGATTGATGGCAGGTAGTCGAGGGTGTTGTAAGAAAAGCGACTCAACCAACGTACTGGTAACAGGGGATACAAGTCAGCAGCAACATTAGGTACTGAGGTAAAGCTTGATTCCAGCACAACCGCCTTTGGCCGGTGCCGATGTGCCAGCTCTGCTGCCACCGAGGCTCCCAGCGAACGGCCCATGATAATGATCTCCGACTCGGCATAGCCCTGGCTGAGCAAATATTGCCAGGCGGCTTCGGCATCATGATAGGTACCTTGTTCGGTTGGTTTTCCTTCGCTGCGGCCATAACCGCGATAGTCGAAGATAAGGCTTGAAAAGCCCAGCTCATTAACGGCAGGCAGATACCAGGCATCAAGATGCAAACCATCTGCAGTGGTGAGGCTGACTGGGTTGTAGTTGAGCCCGGCTGATGCTGGTGTCGCATCACTACTTGCGCCAGGGTATTTGGGCAGATAAAGCATGCCCGCCTGATTAAAATAAAGGTTTAATAATATTGCTGCATAACCGGCGATCAACAGCAGTAAAAGACTGGTTACAGCGCCTGACTCTAAAAATCTTGGCATGGCAGCGATCACCTCTGGCTAAGGCTATACTTTTACTCTAGCAGTGCCTGGCTTAAAGCAACACTGGGACTAGGCCAATGAATTAAAACGGTCAGGAATTAATGAGGGCTTAGTCGGAATAAATGAGGGCCGAGCAATGGAAAGGCTGGGGTTAAGACAAACGTTTGTCTAATATCAGATAAACACTTACTCTTATATTTAACTCGCGGGCTGATTTTATAGGCAGCACCGCAAAACAAAGGCTTAGGTAAGGCGGAATATTCAACACTTCCAAACGGAAAGGGAAATGTAATGAGCGCTCATGCTGATAAAACGCAAAAAAATAATAGTCATTCGGATGCAAATGGAGCATCGCAAAAACAGAGTGGCAGTGATTCGGCATTTCAGTTTGTAGATAATCGAGCCGAACCCAAGGCGCAAGCAATACTTCAAAAGATGGCGGCTGAGAGTCCACAGCAAAGGCAAACCGCACAGATGCAGGCGGTGGTTGACAGCCATGCTGCCCACCAACACTCCATCATCCAGAAAAAAGAAAACAATACCGGCCTGCCAGATAATCTGAAATCAGGAATGGAAAACCTGTCGGGCATCAGCCTGGACGGGGTTAAGGTGCACCAGAATTCTGCTAAACCCGCCGAGGTAGGTGCGCATGCCTATGCACAAGGTACGGATATCCATGTGGCACCCGGGCAGATGCAGCATTTGCCGCACGAGGCCTGGCATGTGGTGCAGCAGGCTCAAGGCCGGGTTCAACCCACAACCTCGGTGGCCGGGATGGCCGTCAATGATAACCCATCACTAGAAAAAGAGGCCGATGTGATGGGGGCTAAGTCTTTGCAGATGAAGGCCGAGACGGGGGTTGATAAACACAATAAAACTATCGATGCCGTTTCTCTGGTTGCCCAACGCCTGGAAGGCGATGACCTGGTTAACCTACCTGCATTGTTCAGTGCGTCTAATTTGCAGTTTACGACCAAGGCGGCAGGCAGAACGCCAACCTTTTATTTTGATGATGGCACACAGACCGGTCGGTTGAGAACAGATCATTCAAATGGCCCTGCAATATATACCGATGCCTATCGACGTTCACATTTCTTTTTTCCTTCGGCTTCTCTACGAGCGACGTTTAAACAAAATCTGGCGGATGGTCAAACCCTGGCCGAGCAAGAAGGCACACCGGTGACACGCACAGCGGGTAGTTTTCATTATGAAGTAAGCATCGATGCCAGTGGTAAAAAACAGGGCGTCGGTCACGCAAGTGGTGGCAAGCTGGTTTTAAATGCGGGTTCATTTAGTGATGCACAACTAAAAATTATTTATAACCGCATCAACAATAATACGGATGCATTAAAAATTCCTTGGGATGATTTGCCTTAATAAATATCTACGTCATGATTTAATGGAGGATTCAAGATGGCGACAAAACTGGAAGAGGAAGAGTACCTGTACAGGCGTGCGATTGATATTATCAAGTCTGCTGACACAGATTCGCTGAAGGAAGATATGTTGTTCGAGGAGGTGTGGACACCTTTAGCCGTACTGTATGAAGACCGAATCAAAGTGCCTGCTAAGGAATAATTTTTATAAAAATTAAAGATGATGCGACAGCTGATTCGAAGATATAGGATGTGGGCTTGTAAATGATAGGTTATATAACACTAGGCTCAAACAAGATAGCTGAGGCCGCTGGGTTTTATGATGATCTGTTAAATGAATTCGGTGCTAAGCGTGTAATGGAGTCTGATACTTTTGTGGCCTGGGGGCGTGGCGATGAATCGCCGGTGCTTTCTGTGATCAAGCCGGATGATGGCAAGACGGCCACGGTCGGCAACGGGGTGATGGTTGCGCTTAGGGCAGATAGCACTGAACTGGTAGATGCTTTGCACGCAAAGGCTTTGTCTCTTGGTGCTGTTAACGAGGGTGATCCAGGTTTGCGAGCAGGGGGTTTTTACTGCGCCTATTTTCGCGATCTGGATGGCAATAAATTAAATTTTTTCTATCATCCATGACATGTTAAAAAATATATTCATAAGGCTGAGCCATGACGGATAAAACCAGACTTGTTTGCCCAAGCTGCAATACCATAAACCAGTTTCCAAGCGCTCGTCTGAGCGATAACCCTAAGTGTGCACAATGCAAGGCCGCGCTGATGCAAGGTGAACCCGTGACCGCCAATGGCGATTCACTGAGTCGACACATACAAAACAGCGGCGTTGCCGTGTTGGTGGATTTTTGGGCGCCATGGTGCGGGCCGTGTAAATCATTTGCCCCGGTATTCAAAAATTTTGCCCGCAAGGCCGAACCCAATCTGCGACTGCTTAAGATAGATACGGAGGCGAATCAGGCGGCTGCGGCAAAATATGCTATTCGCTCAATACCAACCCTAGTGTTGTTTAAAGATGGCAAAGAGGTGAAAAGAATGTCTGGCGCCTTGAATGAAATGCAGCTACAGCAGTGGGTGGATCAGTAGTTAGGTGTGTGATAGGCAGTGATAAATAATAATATTTTGGCTGCTACTAGAATTAATATTTATTATAGTCGTTAATATAAACTCGATCGAGTTTGAGTAACAGAGAGTGTAAGATTGCTATAGGCTGATTTATTACGATGCTGTCCTTTAGCTGATTGGATTCGAGCAACAGAACTCACAGTCGCTTTGAAACAAATGTTGAGTGAACTAATTTGTCACTCAAGTCTAGGAAGATAAAGTTAGGGTGTGAGCAGAGATATCGTAGTTGATTTTGATTGGCTAATATTGCATCTCGAATCTATTATTTAGTGAATAGTTACCCACTAAAAAAATCGCAATTAATTGTTAGCTTATTATTTTATTTAGTATGGGTTGGTTATAAATAATCAGCCCAGCGTTGATCAAGATTTTTTTTGCCAGAATCTATAGTAATCGCTGTGAATTTACCATTTGAATCTTGTATCAATTCAAGTGCCAATAATTTTTCCAGGGCATCATCAATTTCGAAATTAATGCTGCAGCCCCATTTTTTCATCATCCAGGTTTCAATGTTATGATCGAGGTTGGTTTTCGATAAAGGCTTATCGCTAACTAGCAAAAAATAATAAGCAAGTATGGCTTCCTTGCATTCTTCCTCTTCGGCATCATTGACAAGACGGTGGAATACCCCTGCGTTGTTATCTAAATTTTTGAAATATAGATTTTGAGTTAGTGACTGCATAAATTTTAACTTCCTATTTTTGAAGTTATTAAACTGTTTCCATAGATAGGCTCCAAGTGCGACCAAGCCAGCTAATAGTGCCATGAGTGCTGTTTTGTTTAGTTCAACAGCTTGATTGCTGAGGCCTAGCCAAAAGCCGAGCAGTGAACCTACGATAATCAGTGATGCACCTAGTTTGGTTGTTATGACGATTCCACCACTAACTAAAGCGGGTATGCCAATCAATAATTTGTCGATAGTACGCATGCGTATTCGCGTATTTGGAAACAGCATTTCAAGATCGGCCTTGGGGACATTTTGGAATAGCCTGATCAAGGTTGAGCCTGGTTTACAGGATGGCAGTTGATCTTTCGATTGTTCGTAATCATCTTTGAATCGAATGTAGACAATGACTCGTTCGTAATTTATAAAGTCGATTGTTTTTTTACGCAGGCCCATCCAGCTGGACACACTTTCTTGTTTACTGGATTCACCACGGCAGAATAACAATATTTCTGAGAAGTCATCAAAATCTACATGCAAGGAAATTTTAAACAAGGATGATTTATTCAAAGCCTGGCTAAGCTCAGCTTCGGTTATTCGCTCAAAATTGGCTTTTTCAAGTAGGCCACTGAGAATATCAACAAAATTTTTCTCAGGCTGGTGCTTTGTTAATCCAGTCTGGCGGGTGTCAGAATCAGGGTCAACAGAAGCATAGCTATTCTTTAGTGATTCGATGACTTGGTGGAATTCTAGATGAAATAAAATACTTAACTTGTGTGACAGGTGACGAAAATCATCTTCTTTCCCAAGTAGACGATTATCTTGAATGCACATTTCTACGATATCGTTTTTTCGATATGGAATGAATCTGTATTTGTTATCGCTTGCTTGTTTGCTCATGAGTTCAGATTGTTATGTTTTTAAAAAGCTATAAAATACAGTTTAACAACAACGGTATTAATATTTATCATCATGATAATAACTTCTATTTAGATGGTGGATTACTTTAAGCCGATAATCTCGTTACGACTAAGAATAACTTGAAAATATTGAAACATATATGTATTGAATATCACTAGTGTCCCGTTAACTAACGGGTAAGAAGGCCTGATTCAATCTCGGCTTGGTACAATAGGTTTACCACAACACACTGAACCAAAAAGAAGAATCAGGCCATGGCTCACAATAATACGCTGCTTTCACAAATACTAAAACTGGTCCCGAGACATGAGTTTGAGAGTCTGGCAAAACAGCATCATACAGGGCGCGCCTTTCGTAAAGCATCGCGCTGGTCACAGTTTGTGGTCATGACAATCGCCCAGCTCTCGGGGCGAACCAGTCTTCGAGATACTGTTGAGAGCGTTTCGTCACAGACCCATCGCCTTTACCACCTGGGGTGTAGAAAACTATCCCGTTCAACCTTGTCTCGTATCAATGAAGAGAAGCCTCATGAGCTGTACCAAGCGCTGTTTGGCAAACTGTTGGCCCGTTGCCAGTCGATGGCACCCCAGCATAATTTTCGTTTTAACAACAAGCTGATCTCCTTGGATGCATCCACTATTGATCTGTGTTTGGATGTGTTTCCCTGGGCGCGTTTTCGTAACACCAAGAGTGCAGTGAAGCTTCATGTTGGATTGAATCATGATGGCTATCTGCCAGAATTTATTAAGATCACTGATGGCAAGACCAGCGACATTACTGCGGCGCGCAGTTTCACCTTCCCCAAAGGGAGTATTATCGTTTGTGATCGAGGCTACAATGATTATGCATGGTATAACCAACTGAACGACAAAGAAGTTTTCTTTGTTACACGACAGAAGAGTAATGCCAAATACCGTGTTGTAGAGCGCCGGAAAGTCAACAAAACGCAGGGGCTGAGCAGTGATCAGACGATTGGATTTACGGGCGTTCAGGCGCAGAAGAAATGTCCGGTCGCAATCCGACGAATCGGTTATCGATGTCCAGAGACCGGCAGGCGTTACATCTTTCTGACCAACAACTTCACATTGGCGGCAAACACTATCGCTCAAATTTATAAGTCACGCTGACAGGTTGAGCTTTTCTTTAAATGGATTAAACAAAACCTGAGAATTAAACGTTTTGTTGGCACAACGAGAAATGCGGTGATGACTCAGATTTGGATTGCAATGTGCGCCTATCTACTCATTGCATTCATCAGGTTCCAGTCAAAGGTAGGAAAAAGCATGCAACAAATACTCCGCCTATTTCAGTTCAATCTATTTGAAAAACGAGAGTTGTTTTCATTCTTGCGCGGTGAACCACCAACCGATAAAGACACTCATTTGAAATAGGCTGTATTTTGGTGAAAGTTAACGGGACACTAGTGATTGAATATACTATCTTGAATAGAAGATTCCGAGGGCTACAGGACAGTAGCCGCTCGGGGTTTGATGCTATATTTTAGCAAGGCTTTTGGGTTTACAGTGCGATTATAAAGTCAACCAGTTTTTCTATATCCGCATCGGCGATACGTGGTGAATAAGGAGGCATGGGTACTCCACCAGTCACTGCGGTCCAATTACCTTTTCCGCCTTCCTTAACTTTTGCAATCAATGCGTCACGAGCGCCTGAATCACCTTTGTATCTTGCTGCAACATCTTTCCAAGCTGGGCCAACGACCTTGGCATCAATACTATGACATGCAAAACAACCACTCTTTTTGGCCAGCTCCACGTCAGCCATGGCAGGGGCTGCAATAACAGCAGAGACCAGGGCTGCGGCAGTAAAAAATGTTTTCATGGTATTTATCCTCTTAATTGATTTGAAAATCGCTCATGAGTTGTTCGTCATCTCTTTCCTATAAAACTCATTTGGGAAAAACATCCTACTCAAATATCACATTAGTGGATTCTAGCTGAACCTATCCTGAACAAAAATCCTTAATTGTAAATTTTTGTAAGAGAAGGTCGGGTTGTAAAAATATTACTAACATTTTTAAGTGACTGAGAAGATAACTGTATCTCGAGGTGAACTGATTGCATTCAAGTGTGAATGTTTTTTTATTGACAATATTTTGCAATTATCATCTTGAATGACTTACGTCTTTGTTGTTTGATATCAGGTTAATTGTGTGAATGATTTAACAAAGAGAGAAGCCTAAAATGCATACAATAAAAAACTATGCTTGCAACATGTCAAAATTCACCTTGTCAATTGGGAGTGTTGGTATTGCGCTGGTTGCTGGCTTGATAATTAGTGTCTGGCTTTCAATCCAAATATTGGTATTTTGGACGAGTACACAAATGTAAGGCGAGTCGTTATGTACGTTGTTTAGTGCGGTTCATGATATTTCTGAAAATACCTATTGTTGTTTATAAAGTTTGAACTTTCACTGGCTTGTGTACTTAGTAGTTTTCTTCCCAGCTGATGTAGTTTTCAAGTTCCTGAATTTTAATTTCGTGGCCGCGGATAATTTCCTTGACCACATCCCCCAGCGAAATCATGCCGACTAATTTGTCACCATCCATTACCGGAAGGTGACGAATTTTCTTTTCAGTCATCAGTGCCATGCAATCGTTTGTGCATTGTTTGCTGTGTGTGACTAAGACCTGGCGGGTCATGATGTCCTTAACTAGAGTGTCTTTAGATGTGCGGCCCTTGAGGATGACTTGTCTGGCGTAGTCTCGCTCAGAGAATATGCCGACTAATCTGTCGTCCTTAACCACTGCTAGGGCACCGACACCTTTTTCTTCCATCAGGGTGATTGCATCCAATACACTTTGCTCGGGATGTGCGTGCCAGACATGGTTGCCCTTGGTGCTAAGTAGTGTGTCGACTGTGCTCATGACATATCTCCTTGAAGATTATTCCATACTATTATTATCGGGTATTAGCAGGTAAATCTTGAATAAGGATATTGTGGTATTGGGAGGGCTGGGGGGATCAGTACTTCTTAAATATAACTAATACAAATTATTCTATATTAAACAACAAGCTAACTGGCATTGTGCCCATTGAGTCATGTTCATGAGTGGGTTAGATGTGTTGTACGCTTTGCAGAAAGCAATCTAGTTCTATTAGTCGAGCTGTTTACCCTTAAGAAAATCAGCTAGTTTGCAGTCAATTTTTTGTATGTGCTTGACCAGCCAGTCTTTGAGAAAGTCCATTAGCTCATTGGTGATGTCAGCTTCACCTTGTTTATATTGGCTGGAAAGTTGTTGCATTGTTTGTTTAAATTTTTCGTGTGCCTGAATATGGTTGACGTAATCAGGATATCTGAAGGCGTACATGAGTTCTTCTTCGACATAGAAGTGGGTAGTTGTGTACTGGATCAGACCTTCCAATACTTGTCCAACCAGGTGTCTGCTTGAGTCGCCATCAACTAGCCCCTGCAAGGTGTTGATATATTCAATGAGTATTGCATGCTCTCTATCCATTAAGCGGTTGCCAACATGTAACTTCTCGTCAAACGTCATTGTGCTCATAAAATGTTCACTTTATATGCGGTTGGATAATTAAAGCTAGTGTACGAGATTTTTTTGCGCAGGGTCAATGATAGAGAGGGGGGAAGTGGTTTCTACCAGAACGCATTAACAGACTAATAATGATTTATCAGCATTCGCAGCGCCGCAAATAAGAATCGATTGTTCAATCGATTCTTATTTGTATAAATATTTTCTCTATTGTGTATAGCCGGATAGTTTTTTTCTATGTTCCTCTAGTCCTTCCCAAAATGCTGCGACACCTTCAAGCATTTCATTGCCATCATAGATAAATTTGTCTTCATCGATATAACGGGAGAAGTATAGTTCTTCTAGCTCTTCCTGGGTGTGAGCGGCGTGTTGGGCTTCGATTTTGGCATGCCAGGTGAAGAACCCCAGTGGCAGTTCCGCGTCGTTGAGAAAATTGTATTTTTCAAAGCCGCTGACCAGTTGGTCCCAGAAGCCGGCGGCGGCCCAGTTTTCTACCGCATAACTTGAGGCCTGCGAAGTCATGTAGTCTTCGCTGCCGTAGAGCCGGGCCAGTTCATCACAATAAAATAGTGTTGAGGTGCTGCCGTGGCGGCGTTTGCCAATGTCGTTAAAACTCATGCCCAGTTTTTCAGCCATCTGTAACAGCCATTCAAAGTGGGCCGCTTTGAAATGGAAGGCACCACCCTCAACGCTACCTTCGATGGAAACGAGTTCAGGGTTGTCGACATGGCCGTTGATGCTGGGTTTAGCCTTGCTGGATTTAAACACCACGCCGATTTCATTGGCGAGGATCTCTTTGGATGCGCGCATGCCTTCGATGCTGTCGGCGTTGATGGTCTTTTTCAGTTGGGCGATGAGAAATAGATTGGAGAAGGTGGAGAACTGCACCACAAAATCCATTATCTGTGCTTCGCTGATATCACCTTCTTCAAACCAGCTACAATATTCGTTATTGGTGATGATACGGTGGTGTAAAAGTTCAGCATCAATACGTTTTTGAAAGTTTAGAAACTGGCATGCCTTGTCGATGCTGTAGCCGGGTTGTTGATCCATGATCGCCTGCAAGGACTGCTCGCTGAGTCCTTCAATAGCGTTGTCCTGGGCGAATGTGTTGAGTGCTGCATTGGCGATCATGATTAGATCCTCTATTTACTCGTGGTCCGGTTGGTTCTCAGGCGCGGCATTGGCAAAGGCTTCCAGTGCCATGCAGTTGCTGTAGATCCTGGCCAGGGTAGTAAGGCTGCTGATGTCACATTCAAAACGAATGGCGTTATAGATTTGCGGGATCAGGCATAGATCGGCCAGGGTAGGGTTGTTGCCATGACAATAGGGGCTGTCATGGCCGCTAGCGGTTAGCCGGGACTCAATCGCGGCTAGGCCCTCAGTGACCCAATGTTGATACCATGCCTGGCGGGAAGCATCATCTATATCGAGTTCATCTTTGAGATAGGTATGCACACGCAGATTATTGAGTGGGTGAATATCACAACAGACCGTTAGTGCCAGTGATCGAACCCAGGCGCGTGGGCTTGGCGTGTTTGGCAGTAGTGGTGGTGATGGGTAGCTTTCATCCAGGTATTCGATGATGGCAACTGACTGAGTGATAGGGTTTTCATCGTGACCCGTTAGTAATATCGGTATCAGACCTTGCGGATTGAGTTGGCGATAAGCATCTTTATGTTGTTCACCACTGTCCTTAAGCAGATGAACGAAATGGCTGTGATAATCCAGACCTTTAATATTTAGCGCGATGCGCACCCGGTAGGCGGCAGAGCTGCGGTAGTAGGTGTAAAGGCCCAGGGCATTCATGACTGCACTACCTGGTCGATGGCGCCGAAGATTGAATGTTTGTCTTGATCAAACATTTCTATCCGCACCCGGTCGCCATGTTTTAAAAATGGTGTGCTGGCTGCGCCGTTGTTGATAATTTCCAAAACGCGTTTTTCTGCCAGACACGAACAACCGCGCGCTAGATCTTCATTGGAAACAGTGCCGGAACCAATGATGCAACCGGCACCTAGTGGCCGAGTGGCGGCGGCATGTTGTATCAGGCGGGCGAAGTCGAATTGCATATTTTGACCGGCATCAGGATTGCCCAATAGCTCGCCGTTGAGATGGCTAACCAAGGGCAGGTGAACCTTATTGGCCTGCCAGGCATTACCCAGTTCATCGGGCGTGACCGCCACCGGCGAAAAGGCAGTGGGTGGTTTGCCATGCAGGAAGCCAAAGCCTTTGGTCAGTTCAGCGGGAATAAGATTGCGCAGCGAGACATCGTTAACCAGCATGATGAGCTTGATGTGACGGCCAGCACTGTTTGCGTCTATGCCTTGGCTAACATCACCGGTAATCACGGCGACCTCGGCTTCGAGGTCGATGCCCCAGGCCTCGTTGGAAGCGACGATGGGGTCACGTGGGCCGAGCATAAAATCTGATCCGCCTTGATACATGAGTGGGTCGTCATAAAAACTTTCTGGCACCTCTGCACCACGGGCTTTGCGTACCCGTTCAACATGGGGCAGATAGGCGCTGCCATCCAGCCATTGATAGGCGCGCGGCAAGGGTGCAGCCAGTTTTTCAAAGATCAGTGCCTGGCTGCTGATGTTGTTGTCATTGAGTGCCTGATAGCGTTCTAGTAGTTCAGGTGCTAGTTCGGTCCAGTTTTCTAAGGCCTGTTGCAGCGTTGTCGCAATGTCAGGCACAGAGGTGTAACGTGTCAGCTCTCGATCAACAACAATCAATGTGCCATCACGGCCGCCTTGCTTGAGTGAGGCCAGCTTCATTTGTTTTCTTCCTTGTCAGGTTCTTTCCATGAATCAACATAACCATGCCATTCCACATCATCGGGCAGCTCGTTGACTCCCAATGCATCACGGCTGTCGATCATCACCGCGACTTCGTTGGTGGCTTCGCGTTTTGTTTTCGTACCGGCGGCTAAGGCCTTGGGGTGAGGGCCGTGACTAAAACCGGAGGGATGAAAACTCATCATGCCGGGGTGAATATTGTCACGCGAGAAGAATTCACCCATGTGGTAAAAGGTCACTTCGTCATAGTCTTCATTGCTGTGGAAGAATGGAACTTTAAGAGCGCCGGGATCGCTCTCCATTGGTCGTGGACAAAAGGTGCAGACGATAAAACGCGAGGCTACAAAGGTGGCGTGCGCCGACGGTGGCAGATGATAACGATGGCTCATCAGCGGCCGTATGTCGCGCCAGTTGATGCGCAAGGGCATCAGGGTGCCTTGCCAGCCGATGGCATCGAGCGGATTAAAGGCATAGGTGATGGTGCTGATCTGATTGCGACGTTTCACCAGCACCTGCCATTCATTTTCATCCTGCTGCTTTTTGAACATGGTATTAATTTCAGGTACATCAAGCATGCCGGGATCGAAGATGGCGTGGTGACCGGCGATGCCTTTGTCGGGCAGGCTGTAACGGTCGTTGGTCGCTTCGATGACAAGAGCAGTGAGCAATCCTTGTGTAACTATGCGCCACAGTGTGCCGCGTGGGATGCTGATGTAATCACCTTCGCTGATGCTGAGATGACCGTAGTCACAATACAGTTCGCCACTGCCTTGGTGGATGAACAGCAACTCGTCACCATCGGCATTGCGCACCAGGTGATCCATAGTGCCTTGTGTGTGCCACAAGCGAATCTGGGTGTGGGCATTGCCGAGCAGTTGTTGCGCCTGCCACAGTGTGGTGCTGTCGTCTGCTAGTTTGCTGGTGTCGAAGGCGCGTGGTCTTAACGGCCCTTTAAAGCTGGTCCAGCCTGTGGGTGTATGGGCATGATACATCTGCGTCGATGGACCAAAGAATCCTTCGCGCCCCAGTTCACGTTCGTAACTATCTTTGGGTAGATCAGCATGGGCCTGGCGTGATGTCTTGCCCTGGCTTCTGGGTAGATTGATTTCGCCTGCCATCAGATCACACCTCGCTTGATCTGATCGCGCTCGATGGATTCAAACAGAGCGCGGAAGTTGCCTTCGCCAAAACCCTGGTTGCCCTTGCGTTGAATGATTTCAAAAAAGATTGGCCCGATGACGGTTTGAGTGAATATCTGCAATAACAGGCCATTGTCGTTTTCCAGGTCGCCATCGATGAGGATGCGTTGCTTTTGCAAACGGTCAAGATCTTCGTTGTGACCGGGCAGGCGATCATCTATCATTTCATAATAGCTGTCGGGGACGTCCATCATTGCAATGCCGTTGGCATGTAAGGTTGCTATGCTTTGATAGATGTCATCGGTGGTTAGGGCGATGTGTTGGATACCTTCACCATGATAGGCATCGATGTATTCCTGGATTTGTGATTTGTCATCCGAAGGCTCGTTGATGGGGATACGTATTTTTCCGCATGGGCTGGTCATGGCGCGCGACTTCAGTCCGGTTGCCTGGCCGGTAATGTCGAAATAGCGAATCTCTTTAAAGTTGAACAGCTTTTCATAAAAGCCTGACCAGGTGTTCATTTTCCCTTCGCGAACATTGTGGGTCAGGTGATCAATCTCCAGCAGACCGACGCCCTTTGGTTTTAGGTCGACACCTTCAATAGGAATAAAATCTACATCATAGATTGAACCATTTACATAACGGTCGATCAGATAAAGCACGCTGCCACCGATGCCTTCGATAGCGGGAATGTTGAGTTCCATCGGCCCGACCTTACCTTGAAAAGGTTTGGCGCCGAGTTTTAAAACTTGTTCGTAGCTTTGCGCGGCATCTTTTACACGGATGGCAAAGGCACAGCATGATGGACCGTGCTTGGCAGCAAAGCTTTGCGCAAAGCTGTCGGGTTCATGATTGATGATGAAGTTGATGTTTCCCTGACGATAAAGCACCACGTCTTTGGAACGGTGGCGGGCAATGGCGCTAAAGCCCATTTGTTGGAAAAGCTTTTCCAGGGCTCGCGTGTCAGGGGCGGTGTATTCTACAAACTCAAAACCGTCAGTCCCCATTGGGTTGTTGGTGTTAGTCATAATGACACCTCACTCGCTGGTGGAGAGTAGATATCCGTATCGATTTATCAGCTGCTATATATTTTTGATCATTAATTTGTCTGATTGTTCAGATTGTGTTTTCTGATTCCATATATAAATATCGGCACATTTGATAGATAACCGAAGAAATAAATTAATAGCTTAATATGATGATTGTTGTTGATAAAAATATTTTACAGATAAATATTTGTGACAGAAAAATACTTTAATGAGAGAGTTTTGTGATATTTAACAACTAAGATGAAAATGTTAAAAAAATATACAGGTGTATTAATGATGAATAAATTAATGTTGAGTGTTTTATCTGGGGTGTTGGTTATGGCTGTATTTGGTCTGCCAAAGCAGGGTATGGCGGAATCAAGTATGAAAAATACAGAAATAGAAACGGCTGTATTTGCCGGTGGTTGTTTCTGGTGTACGGAAAGTGATTTTGACAAGGTTAGGGGAGTGGTGGAAACCACCTCTGGTTATATCGGTGGTCACAAAACAAATCCTACTTATAAAGAAGTGTCGGCCGGGGGAACTGGTCATACCGAGGCGGTAAAGATTGAATATGATCCAGGCCAGGTGAGTTATGCCGAGTTGTTAAAGGTGTTTTGGCGTAGTATCGATCCCACTACGCCAGATGCACAGTTCTGTGATCACGGTAGTCAATATCGTTCAGGTGTATTTTATCTGAATGAAGAACAAAAGAGGCTTGCTATGGCATCAAAGTCTGCGCTGGATAAAAATAAGCCGTTTAAAGAAGCTATTGTGACCGAGATTACCCAGGCGAGCATGTTTTATCCGGCTGAGGACTATCACCAGAATTATCACGACAGAAACCCGGTGCGTTATAAATATTATCGCTGGGGTTGTGGCCGTGATGCACGGCTGGAAGAGTTGTGGGGCAAGGGTTGATTCGCTTCACGACTTGAATATTGATTCGCCGTCGTCGGGCTGGTCGCTGCGATAAACCAAAAACGCAACTACAGTCGCTTCGGCGGTTTTTTTGCCATCAACATACAGAGTGCAATCGACAGTATATTTTTTGTCGTTTTTTACCTCAGTGACTTGTGCCCTAAGTTCCAGTTGTTGGTCATTGTCTGTTGGCTTTAAATATTTGATGTTCATGGAGCCGGTAGCAAAACGATAAAAGGGTTCGGATGTTAGTGGTCTGTTTTCATTGCGGATAGCGGTTGCCATTGCTGTGGCCATGCAGTGGCAATCTATCAGGGTGGCAATGATGCCGCCGCAGGTGACTCCTTGCCAGCCTTCGTGAATTTTTTCTGGTCGCCAGCGGCAAACGCCTTCATCGCCTTCCCAAAAACTATGAATGTGCAGGCCGGATAGATTGTCACTGCCACAACCAAAACAGACATCACCAGGCATTGCATCTTGAAAATATTCTTGCTTAGTCATTAGGATTCTCCTGAAATTGCCACAGGTTCATGAATGTAGTGACCGGCAGCGCATCTAGATTGTCTTTGTCCTGCAACAGTTTTCCCAGTGTTTTTACCTTGTCGTCGGGAAAGCGCGTGGCAAGGTTATGTTCGAGTTTTTCTGCCAGCAAGGGCAGGGCGTCTTGACGGCGACGGCGATGACCTATGGGGTATTCAACTTCGGCACTGATACTGCTGCCATCTTTGAAATGTAGCGTGACACTATTGGCAATAGAACGTTTGTCTGGATCGAGGTAGTCCTGGCTGTAGCGTGTCTCTTCCTCAGCCTGCATCTTTTGGCGCAGTGTATCGATGCTTTGGTCGGCGGCAATTTCGTCGCTGTAGTGATGACTTTCGAGTTCACCATAAATTAGCCCGATGGCAATGGCGTATTGCAGACAGTGATCGCGGTCAGCAGGATTATGCAGTGGCCCGGTTTTGTTAATGATCCGCATGGCTGCATCTTGCGTTTTTATGCTGATTCGCTCGATCTTGTCCAGTTTGTCTTTGGCCTGTGGATACAATTGTAAGGCGCATTCAACTGCGGTCTGAGCGTGAAATTCGACCGGGAAGGCGACCTTGAAAAGAATGTTTTCCATCACATAGCTGCCGAAGTCGCGCTGTAATGAAAGTGGTTTTCCCTTGAACAGCACGTCATAAAAGCCCCATTGCTCGGCGGTTAAGGCGCTGGTGTAACCCATCTCATCATTAATCGCCATCAAGGCATGACGCACTGCGCGTGAGGTGGCATCACCCGCCGCCCATGACTTCCGCCAACCGGTGTTGGGTGCATGACGATAGGTGCGTAAGGCACCGCCATCTATCCAGGCATTGGAGATGGCGTTGCAGATCTGTTGTTTATTGCCGCCAAGCAGTTGTGTAGCCACGGCGGTGGAGGCGATGCGTACCAGAATGACATGATCGAGACCGACTCGGTTAAAACTGTTTTCCAGTGCCAACACGCCTTGAATCTCATAGGCCTTGATCATTGCCTCAAGTACATCACGCATGCTGTAGTTTTTATCCAGGAAACGATTGGCATAGTCAGCGCAGGCTAGGATGGCACCGAGGTTGTCTGAGGGGTGGCCCCATTCGGCCGCTAGCCAGGTGTCGTTGTAATCCAGCCAGCGAACCAGGGCACCGATGTTGAAGGCGGCGTGTACCGGTTCGAGTCGATGTGCAGTGCCGGGGATGGGGACACCATTCTTAAAGCCTGCACCGGGCACCACTGGGCCAATATTTTTCAGGCAGGCTTCATTGTTGAGTGCCTGAATGCCACAGCCGAGTGCATCCATTAGGCAATAACGGGCAGTGTCAAAGGCTTCGACGCTGTCGATGACATAGTCGATGACATAATCAGCGATGTCAGTTAGAAGCTTGTCGGTGGCAGGGCGAATATTATTATCAATCGAACTCATTATTTTTTCCGCTGGGATAAGGACGTGGTGCAGGGCCGATGTAGTCTGCAGATGGTCTGATCAGTCGGTTGTTGTGACGTTGTTCAATAATGTGTGCAGCCCAGCCGCTGCTGCGGGCGATGACAAACAAGGGGGTGAAAAAGTTATCGGGAATGCCACAATAGTGATAGGCCGAGGCGCTATAAAAATCGAGGTTGGGAAACAGTTTTTTTTCTTTTAGCATTATATTTTCAATGCGTTCGGAAATATTAAATAGCATTTCGCCATTGTTTTTTTCAGCCAGCTTTTTCGACCAAGTCTTGATTATGGCCGAACGTGGGTCGCCACTTTGGTAAACGCGATGGCCAAAGCCCATGATCAGTTCTTTGTTGGCCAGCATGGTATGAATCCCTTGTTCGGCATCGGCTTCATCTTTGAAACGGGCGATCAATTCCATAGCTGCTTCATTGGCGCCGCCATGCAAGGGGCCGCGCAGTGTGCCGATGGCGCTGCAAATAGCAGAGTAGGTATCGGACAGGGTTGATGTGGTTATACGGGCATTAAAAGTCGAGGCATTAAATTCATGTTCGGCATAGAGAATTAAAGAAACATCGACGGCGCGTTGTTCCAGGCCATGAGGGATTTCACCATGTAGCAGGTGTAGAAAATGGCCAGCGATGGTTTCATCATCAGTGTGTGTTTCGATGCGTGTGCCATTTTGGTGAAAGTGATGCCAGTACAACAGCATTGATCCGAATGAGGCGATTAGACGATTGGCTACCTCTTCTGTTTCTCCTTGTTTGATTTCAGGTTCCAGTGTGCCGAGTACGGAACAACCGGTGTGCAATACGTCCATGGGATTGGCGGTAGCGGGCAGTTCTTCCAAAACAATCTTTAAGGCATTGGGCAGTGCGCGCATGGATTGCAGTTTATTTTTATAGCCGTCCAGTTGTTTGTTACTTGGCAGCTCACCATAAATTAATAAATAGGCGACTTCTTCAAAGCTGGCGTGCTCCGCCAGATCTTCGATAGCGTAACCCCGATAAAACAGGCCAGAGCCGGAAGACTCTACTGTTGAGATAGCAGTTTCACCGGCAACAATGCCTGTCAGGCCCCTATTATTATTCGTCGTCATCGCCCAGAGCCTTGTCGATTTTCTGCTCAAAACGGTAATAATTCAGGTGTTGATAAAGTTGTTCCCGCGTCTGCATCTTATCTAGCAAATATTTCTGTGTGCCTTGTTGACGCAAGCTCGTATAGGCCTGTTCTGCTGCGGCACTCATGCTTCTGAACGCGGTGAGTGGATAGAGGGCAATGGCAACCCTGGCGCTGGCCAGTTCGTCGACAGTGAATAGTGGTGTCTGGCCAAACTCGGTAATGTTGGCCAGTACGGGCACATCAATGGCGGTTGTGATCTGACGGTACTGTTCGAGTTCGGTCAGTGCTTCGGGAAAGATCATGTCAGCACCGGCCTCGATGTAACGGTGAATGCGTTCCAGTGCAGCATCCATGCCTTCGACGGCAAATGCATCAGTGCGGGCCATGATGACAAAGCCTGAGTTATTACGCACTGAGGTGACGGCACTGATGCGATCACACATCTCATCTGTTGAAACCAAATGTTTGTTGGGACGATGGCCGCAACGTTTTTGTTCGACCTGATCTTCAATGTGTAGGCCGGCAGCACCGGCGGTTATAAACCGTTCTGTTGTGCCTGTCGGATCTCCGAAGCCGGTATCGGCATCGATCAGTAATGGTAGTTCGCTAGCACTAGTCACGCGACGGATATCTTCGAGTACATTTTCAATTGTAGTCAGACCTAGATCAGGCAGACCGTAGGAGGCGTTGGCAACGCCGGCACCGGAAAGGTAAAGCGCCTTGAAGCCTGCGTGTTGTGCAAGCAGGGCGCAATAGGCATTAATGGCGCCTACCATTTGCAGCGGTTGTTCTGCTGCTATGGCGTCACGAAGGCGTTGGCCGGCTGAGGTGTCGTTAACCATGGCGGCGTCGCTCGCCTATTCAGCCTTGGCCAGGTCGTTGATTGCGGCCATTAAAAAACGGGTGGCTTCACCGCCGGTGACGGCGCGGTGATCGACGGTTAGCGATAACGGCATGATGCGATGTATCACTATCTGGCCATCGACAGCGACCACTTCATCACGCATGCGACCTGCACCGAGTATGGCAACCGTGGGTGGCACAACAATCGGATCGGCATAACGGCCACCAAAGGTGCCGAAGTTAGACAGGGTGATGGTGTAACCGCGCATCTCTTCCGGGGGGATGCTGCGGTCCTGAATGTCTTGTTTGATCTTGTTGAGTGCGGCGCGCAGGTCATCCGCACTGCGATTGCTGACATCGCGCAATACCGGTACAAACAGACCATCTTTGGTATCCACGGCAACACAGACATCGACATAATCAAGCAGGCGACGGCCCATTTCCTGGCTGTCATACCAGGCGTTGAGTGACGATTCTACTTTGCAGGCAGCGCCGATGGCGCGAATCAGACGCAGGGTGGCGTCGGTACCTTTGGCCCAGGCATGGATGTCGGCATCATCAACAATGGTAACGTCGGCAACTTCTTCGTGGGCCTGGGTCATGATGTGGGCCATGGCGCGACGTACGCCACGCAAGGGTTCGAGTGGGCCAGCATCTGACAGGGACTTGGCAGCTCGTTCAACATCGGCGGCGGTGATGATGCCATCGGCACCGGTGGGGGTAATGACAGACAGATCTACGCTGTGCTTATGGGCCAGGGCGCGTACTGCCGGGGTGGCTTTGATGCCGCCACTGCCCTTGCTGGCCTTGCCAACCTTGGCGGCTGTTTCGGTAACGGTGCCTTTGTCGGTTTCCATCTGTCCGACAACGGTACCGCTGTCCTGTTTGGTTTCCGCTTTTTCATCTAGCGTAAATTCAACCAGGGCATCACCGACCTTGGGGATGTCACCAGCGGCAACAAACAGTTTTTTGATCACGCCGTTTTCAGGGCTGGGCACATCGACGATGGCCTTGGCGGTTTCAACTGCCAGCAGCGGTTGATCGACCTTAACCTCGTCACCTTGTTTGACATACCATTCGACAATTTCGGCCTCTTGCAGGCCTTCACCAAGATCGGGCAGATTGAATGTGCTCATGATGCCTCCAGTGTCTTTTTGACCGCTTTGATAATGCGTTCGGTGCTAGGCATGTAATGATTCTCTAAACGGAAGTAGGGCATGATGGTGTCGTAACCAGTAACACGCTGCACCGGTGCAAACAGATTCAGCAGGCCGTGTTCTGCTAGGTTGGCGGCAATCTCGGCGCCGACACCGCAAGTGCGCGCCGCTTCATGAACAATGACGCAGCGACCGGTCTTGGCTACTGATTTGAGTATAGTCTCCATGTCGAGTGGTTTAATGGTGGCGACATCGATCACATCACAACTGATGCCTTGTTGTGCAAGTTGATCAGCGGCCTGCAGGGTTTCATGCATCATCGCCCCCCAGCTCACCAGGGTGACATCATCGCCATCGCGAAGTTGAAAGCAGACATCCAGCGGCAGTGCTTCACCATCGTCTGGCACCTCTTGTTTTACCATGCGATAAATCCGTTTCGGTTCGAGAAAGATCACCGGATCGGGATCGCGTATTGCAGCCAGCAGCAGGCCATAGGCGCGTGCCGGTGAAGAGGGAATCACAACCCGCAGACCGGGCATATGGGCGAACATGGCCTCGGTGCTTTCCGAGTGATGTTCCGGTGCATGAATGCCACCGCCAAACGGTGCGCGTAAAACCATGGGCACGGTAATACGACCGCGGGTGCGATTGCGCAACCGGGCGGCGTGATTAATGATCTGGTCGACAGCGGAATAGATAAAACCCATAAACTGAATTTCAAGCACGGGTCTTAAACCTTGTGCCGCCATTCCAATCGCCATACCGGTGATAACGGTTTCCGCCAGCGGAGTATCCATGACACGTTCATCGCCAAACTTTTGTTGTAGCCCTTCCGTTGCACGAAATACACCGCCATTGGCACCGACGTCTTCGCCAAAGACAACCACGTTTTCATCATCGGCAAGGGCGCGTGCCATTGCTAGATTAACTGCCTCTACCAGAGTGACCTCAGCCATTGTCTTTGCCTCCCTGATTCAGGAGTTCATCCCGCTGCGCCTGATAGGCCTTGGGCAACTCGGCATATAGATGATCAAACATGCTTTCCGGTGCTTGTGGTGGTGTGTCCAGATAGATATTGACTTCACTGTCTATCTTGGCGCTGCACTCATCGTTGAGCTGTTGTTCATCCTGATCGTTCCAGAGATTAATTGATTCGAGATATTTACGCATGCGCATGACTGGATCGAGCTGTTTATGTTTTTCCACTTCTTCTGGATCGCGATAACGGCTGGCATCATCAGCAGTGGTGTGGTCGAACATGCGATAGGTAATGGGTTCGATCACGCTTGGGCCACCACCTTGGCGGGCCTTTTCTATCGCCTTGCTAATACGGCTACGCGCACCAATGACATCGTTGCCATCGACCTGTTCACCAGGAACACCGCCGGCTATACCTTTTTGGCAAATGGTTTCAGCAGCAGTTTGTGCTTCACGTGGTAGCGAGATGGCCCAGTAGTTATTGATGGTGATGAAGACTACCGGCAGATTCCAGGCGCCGGCAAGATTTATGCCTTCGTAGAAATCACCTTTTGAAGTGGCGCCATCACCGACAACAACCACTGCAACGCGTTCTTCTTTGCGCAGCTTCATGGCATAGGCGATACCGACGGCATGAGGTACCTGGCTGGCAATGGGCACGGCAATGGGAAAGTCTTGCGGCTGATTGGCGTAACACATGCCACGTTCGTCACCACCCCAATAAAGAAACAGTTCGTGCATGGCAACGCCGCGTTGAAACATGGCACCATATTCACGGTAAACAGGGAGTAAAACATCTTCGGCCTTCATGGCATGACCAATGGCTGCGGCTATCGCCTCTTGGCCCAGTGATGAGGCATAGGTGCCCATCTTGCCGGTGCGTTGCAGGGCGATAGCCTTGGTGTCAAATGTGCGAGTCAAGACCATGTTTTTATACAGGGCGATGAGTTCGTCGGTATCGCAGGCAAAGTAGGGCAGCGGTGCCACTAGTTCACCCTGAGGGTTTAGCACCTGGGAATAGAACACCTCAAAACTAGCAACAGGTGTTGGCGTTTGTTTGCTATTGGCCATCTCTTCCTCCGTTTTCTGACGGGCTGCAGGGCCGTTTATTTAGACACCGATTTAATGACATGTTTCCGCCAATTTTTTATTGGCACATATAATAATATCGGCCGATTAAAGACTAATTTTATTTATTGCCTTTGTAATAATGCTGTTATAAAGCTAATCCGATTTGTCTATATAGTCGTCCAGGCCGCGCTGAATAATGCCTTTGTTGAGTGCATTAAAGTCACCATTCAGTGCCTTACGGCCAAAGGCCTGGATTTTTTCATCATCGTTAAAGATTAACTCTCGCAGTGTTTGTTGAATCAGTTGCTTGCTGCTGCGGAATATTTCGTTGGATATCTGCAAGGCATAGTCCCGATTTATATTTTGCGCATATAGGCTTGTGGCGATGATGGTGAATAGTTCTTCACCGACGATGTCGATGCGGTCTTGTCTGCCTTGGTCATCACGCATTTCCTCGCGGCGCATCAACATGGCATAAAAAATCTTTCGTGCTAACTGGCGACTGATCTGTTCTGTGTATTGCAGTTTTTCACGTACGTGTTGGTGGCTGAACTCAGTGCGTTGTGGAATGGGGTTTTTCTTCCATTGTGATAAATACCAAGGTACATAAAACTTGGTCAGCTTGATAAGTTCGCCGACACTGGTGCCATCTTCGATCATATTTTTGATATTTTCGAGGTGAGTGTTGAGCCCTTCTCGAGCAACGAAGGGACGTAGGATGTCGGTAGCACCCTCACCGATTCGATACATGGTAATGTCACGCACCAGTTGTTCCATGCCAAAGGCCGGTTCGCCGCGTTCTCGTTTTGAATCAGCGGTTTCATAACCCATTCCACCAAAGATGATCTGTGCATCATTGAGAAATTTCAGTGATTTTTCAGAACAAATTATTTTGGTGATGGCGGCTTCAATTCTAACGTCGTAATGTTTTTGGTCGGCCATGTTCCAGGCCAGTTCGCATAGGGCCTCCATGGCAAACAGGTCGGTGGCCATTTTACCAATACGCATCTGTTGGGTCTGGCGCGTACCAATCGCCTTGCCAAAAGTGACGCGGCTATTGGCGCGGTCCAGGGTTGGTTGCCAGGCTTGTTTAGCCATGCCCAGACAAATCGCCGGTACGCTAACAGCGCGACCGATATTTAATATAGACAACGCATACTTCAGACCGCTGCCTAAATCACCAATCAGATTTTCCACCGGGATGAGAACATCGGTATAGGTCATGTAACCATTTTCGATGCCTCGACATCCTTCAAACTGGCAACGTTGTGTTACCACAACGCCGGGAGATTTCATGTCGAGGATGAATGCGCTATGTACTTTCGCTTCAGCACCATTACCTTCCGCGACCGCGTTCCATTTTCCGCTGTTGCTATCTTTGTTGACCGGCACACGGGCAATCAAAGTGATGTAATCAGCAATCGGACTATTGGTACACCACTGCTTGGCACCATTGACGATGAAGTATTTTCCGTCGGCGCTCAGTACCGCTTCGGTTTGTACGTTGGCAGCATCAGAGCCAGTGGTGGGTTCGGTTAGGGCAAAGGCGGAGATGGCCTTGCGTGCTACCAAGGGCAGGTATTTCTTTTTCTGTTCGTCATTGCCATAAAGCATGATGGGCATGGCGATGCCGATGGATTGTGGTACGGCAACGGTGAGTGAAAGGATATTGCTCCAGCTGGCTATCAGGGTTAGCACTCGGCCATAGTTTTTATGCGAAAAACCAAGCCCACCGTATTCCTTTGGAATCTTCATGCCGAAGGCGCCAATTTCCAGCAGGCCGTCGAGCACTTGTCTGGAAATTCCGGTACGTTCTATTTCATCGGGATCAACATGCTCGATCAGAAATTTTTCTATCTCGCGGCAATACGCTTCACCGATCGCCTTTTCTTCAGCCGGTTCGGGCTCTGGCAGCAACAGATCAAAATCAGGCCGGCCGACAAACAGGCCTGACATAAAGCTCGCGCCCTTGAGGTGTTCGCGCGCCGCTTCGATACGTTCAAGTCCTTCAAAAAGCTTTGACATCACCATGCTCCTTTCTTAGTGGAAAGGCCTGATTAACTGTGGTTTTGTTATCAGGCTGATGGGTGATGGAGTTGCGTTTTACGCAGTCACCATTAATTAATATCGACCGCTAGTGTCATAAAGCTGAATTTTGAGTTGAAGTGTTTGGTCTGATTGTTAGTCGACATAGGGTCCGTATTGGACGATAGGTTCGCCATGAGGGGAACCGTAACAAATCATTAGTCGACTTTTTTGCTGCGCAGTTATCTTGATACCAGCCTCTTTCTCAAAAAAAGCGGTGTCGGCAGGTTTATATGTTTCACCGTTTATTTCAGCTTCACCATCAACCATATAGACCAGTCCACGCATACCGTCTGCTATGACTTCACTATAGTTAGCGTCGGCATTTAGTTGTAGCTCCATGTATGACATTGGTGTTTTTATTTCTAGAGGTGAGTCTTGGCCAACAATTGTTTTTAGTATGCCACCTTCGATGTCTTTAATCGGAAACTCATCATTATTAACCTGTTGATATGCGGGTTTAATTTTTTTCAGGCGTTGCGGCAGGTTGATCCATAGTTGTATGCCGCGGGTTGGATTTTTCTCGTTGGGCATTTCCGAGTGAACAATGCCGCGGCCTGCGGTGAAGCGTTGGGCACCGCCACCGTGTACGGTTGAGGCGTTGCCGAGATTATCTTCATGGCGAATAGAACCATTAAAGAGATAAGTGATGGCTTCAAAACCACGATGGGGATGATCAGGGAAGCCGTTTCCGGGTTTGATAGTGAAGTCATCCCACAATACAAACGGATCATAGTTGCGAAACTGGGGAGTGGGCATCAGGCGTTTGACGATGACACCTTCACCTTCATGGGTTTCCACGGCTTTACGTTTGATGATCATGCTTAGCGCCTCTAGTGTGTTGCTTAGGGTTCTTCATGGCTGCCATCACAAAACGGCATGTTGCTGGATTTGCCGCAACCACAGACATATAACACGGTATCTTGTTCTGCTTTATGCACCAGTGGTTCGGCAGGTGGATGATCGGCATGTGAGCCGTCGCAGTAGGGTGGATTTTTGCTTTGGCCGCACTGGCAGATATAAACTGAATTTCCGGCTTTTACATCCACATGATAGGGCTTACCTTGTTTGTACATGCTCATGCTGATCTCCTTAGGTTTATGTTGTTGCGGTTGTGCGGCTTATCAAAATCCAGTGCAGGGCCTCTTGGCACAATCCGGCTTGGGTTGATTGTGTCATGACTATAGTAGTAGTGCTGCTTGATATGTTCCATGTTGACCGTTTCTGCAATGCCAGGCACTTGATACAGCTCACGCAGGTAGTTACTGAGATTGTCATAGTCTGCTATGCGCTGACGGTTGCATTTGAAATGTCCGACATAGACGGCATCAAAACGAATCAGGGTGGTGAACAGGCGCCAGTCTGCTTCGCTGATTTGATTGCCGACCAGGTAGCGTTGTTGCGCTAGTTGTGTGTCTAATTTATCGAGTGCGCCAAACAGTTGTTCAAAGGCTTCATCATAGGCGCTCTGTGTGGTGGCAAAGCCGCAGCGATATACACCGTTGTTGATGTTGTCATAGACAAATGCGTTGATAGCATCGATCTCTATTTGCAGAGATTTAGGGTAGTAGTCATCAGTCACATCGGTTAATCCATTAAAGGCACTATTGAGTATGCGGATGATTTCGGATGACTCATTGCTGACAATGGTGTTTTGCTGTTTGTCCCACAGCACAGGCACGGTGACACGGCCGCTGTAGTCGGGTTTGGCCTGGCTGTAGAGCTGGTGAAGAAAGTCGTGGCCATTGACTTCATCCAGATCGCTGCCAAGATTTCCGCTAAAGGCCCAGCCCTGTTGCAGCATGTGCGGGTCGACCACTGAAATGCCGATGTGTGATTCCAATTTTTTCAGTTTGCGAAAGATCAGTGTTCGATGTGCCCAGGGGCAGGCCAGTGAAACGTAGAGATGATAGCGGTCAGTTTCTGCCTTGAAGCCACCTTCTCCACTTGGACCAGCCGTGCCATCCGCTGTGATCCAGTTGCGAAACTGCGACTCGTTACGGACAAATGCGCCACCTGTTTTAGTGGTCTCATACCATTGGTCGTGCCATTCGCCATTTATCAATAAACCCATTATTAACTCCTTTAAAACGATGCTCCACCTCAAACGAGGTGGAGCTTGATGTTGATATTAACCAAGGCTGGCGCTGGTCGCATGTTGAGAGTTAAGTGTTTTGTTTGAACGGCGAGCGTCCAGGCTCCAGGCGCCGGCACCAAAGCCGACAACAAATAGCAACCCACCGGCCATGGCGAAGTTCTTCATAAACATGATCATCTGCATCTGATCGGCAAGGTTGTTGTGGAATATCAGAGCTGAGATGATGCTGAATCCTGCCAGGGCAGCGGCAGCCAGGCGTGCTTGAAAGCCCAGGATCAGGGCGGCACCCGCGCCAATTTCAAGCAAGATGACGGCAGGTAATAGAATGCCGGGTATGCCCATGGCCTCCATCCAGCCCTGTGTGGCGGCATATCCTGTGCCCAGCTTGCTGATGCCAGCCATGACAAATATGTGACCGAGCAGGATGCGGCCGATGAGTGTGGTTGGCTTTTCTAAGTTGTCCATAATTATTTCTCCGTGTTTGTGTTTGGTGTGGATAATTATGGCCAACAAAATTAGATAAAAAAGCGCAAATACTTGCTAATAACTATCGAATTTATTGATAATAGATTCATGAATAATCCCAGAGTTTCATTAGAACAGTGGCGCGTCTTGCAGGCGGTGATAGACATGGGCGGTTTTGCCCAGGCCGCCGAGCATCTGCATCGCAGTCAGTCTTCGGTCAGTTATGCCGTGGCCAAGTTGCAGGAGCTGCTGGGTATACCGTTGTTGCAGATTGAAGGGCGAAAGGCCAAACTGACGCCGGCGGGCGAGGCCCTGCTAAATCGTTCGCGGCAGCTGGTCAATGATGCTGTCGAGCTGGAGGCCCTGGCGCATAATATTGAGCAGGGCTGGGAGCCGGAGGTGCGGCTGGTGGTTGATGCTGCCTTTCCTAGCTGTTATCTGATGGCGGCCTTGAAGCAGTTTGTGCCGCTGAGTCGTGGCACACGGGTGCAGTTTAATGAGGTGGTGCTGTCGGGGGCTGATGAGGCCCTGATCGAGGGTCGGGCTGATCTGGTTATTGCTGGCCAGGTGCCAAAAGGGTTCCTCGGGGATCGCTTGATTGAGGTCGAGTTTGTAGCTGTGTCTGAGCCGGGGCATGCTTTGCATCACCTGGGCCGAGAGCTCGGTAATGATGATCTGCGCCGTGAATTGCAGGTGGTGATTCGTGATTCTGGCCTGTATCTGAATCGCAGTACGGGTTGGTTAGGCTCTGAACATCGCTGGACAGTGACCAGTATCGATAAGGCGGTGGAGGCCTTGTTGAGTGGTCTGGGTTTTGCTTGGGTGCCCACACATCAGGTACAGAGTTATATTGATCAGGGCAGATTAAAACCGCTGCCGATGAGCGAAGGACAACGTCGTTATGGTCATATGTATATGATCTTTGGTCAGCCAGGGCGGGTGGGTCCGGCAACTCAACAGTTGGCTGAAATCCTGCGGGAGAATTGTTGTAATGAGTGATGATGTAACACCTTGTCCGTGTGGTTCAGGCAATGATTATGGCCAGTGTTGTGGGCGGTATATAGATGACGGTGAATTTCCAGAGCGGCCAGAACAATTGATGCGTTCCCGTTATACCGCCTTTGTTCGGCACAACAGTGATTATTTGCAGCAGAGCTGGCATGAGAGCACGTGCCCCGAGCAACTTGAATTTGAGCAAGGTGTCAGCTGGTTTGGTCTGCAGATTGTTGATTGTCAGGCCGGTGAGGCAGATGACAAAGAGGGCTGGGTTGAATTTATTGCTCAATTTAAGGGCAATGGACGTTTACAATCCTTGCACGAGCGTAGTAGGTTTGTAAGAGAGCAAGGTCGCTGGCAATATGTCGATGGTCAGATCCATCAGCAGCCAGAGGCTGAAAAGATCGGTCGCAATGCTCCCTGCCCATGTGGCAGTGGTAAGAAGTTTAAACGCTGTTGCGGTTAGGGTTTTGCAGTTAAGGGATTGATATGAGCCAACGTTTGACTGACGAGGAAATCGAAGAGGTTGAGGCCCGGGTCGAGGTGCTGAGGATAGAGCATCGTGACCTTGATGATGCCATTGCCACGCTTCAGGAACAGGCCTTTATTGACCCAATGCAGATGCGGCGAATGAAGAAGCGCAAACTCTTTATCAAAGATATGATTAACAAACTTGAAAGCATGATGATTCCCGACATGCCCGCCTGAGTAGCAATTCCATGACTAAAAAAATCACCAAAACAGATGCCGAATGGCAGGCGCAATTAACGCCCGAGCAATATCGTATTTCACGCCAGGATGGAACCGAGATGGCCTTTTCGGGTGAATATTTCGACTTCAAACAGCAGGGCAGTTATCAATGCATTTGTTGTGGCATGCCATTATTTATATCTGATCAAAAATATGATTCTGGCAGTGGCTGGCCCAGTTTTTGGCAGCCTGTTGATGCGGCCAATATCGACGAGCGAATTGATGAGAGTCATGGTATGCAACGGGTCGAGGCCAGATGCGCCGCTTGTGATGCCCATCTAGGTCATGTCTTCAAGGATGGTCCTCAGCCGACCGGACTGCGTTACTGTATTAATTCTGCATCACTGCAATTTAAGCCTGATTAGTCTTGTATGCCCTTGGCTGAATTAAGTGCAAAGGAACTGCTAAGCATAATTACCCATGTTAAACAGTGGGTAGGCAATCTGCGTCGGGCCAAACAACAACGCAAGTTGGAATCCAAAAAAGCCCTGCGGGCGGTGATCTCGGTGGTTAGAGAAACCACAGTTTATCTGCGCAGCATCAAAGAGGGGCACCCAAAGTCGATTGAAAAGGAAGAACGCTTGTCGCTGAGTTGGACACAATTGGCCTTTGCGTTGGAAGACCTGGGTCTAAACAGACTGGCCAGCCGCTGCAGCATTAAGGGGCGATATTGGGCTAACCCGACTGACTATGACCAGAATTTCCTTGAGCGAGCCGGGATGCGCCTGGCTGACATAGAACGCATGGCGCAGAGCAGCCTGAAAGAGCTGGGCAAATAGAGCCGGCGCCTGTTTTAAACCATTCACTAAACTCAACTTTTTCCGTTTTCTGCCGTAACTTATTGTAACAACGTAAGTTTTGGGTGATGAGGGCCGTTGTCTGAATGTTGAGTAAGTCTTTAATTTTAATCACTAAAATTACTTGCCTACGGCAATGGTTTGGCCGTGTTGCCGTCATTTTTGGGCTGTTTTGTGTGATTGGCGTGGCCAATGCCGCCTCTTATGTGTTGCCAGGCAAGGATGATGTCATCGGTCAGGTGCAATATGCCCGGGCCAAGGCTTCTGATACCTTGCATAAGATTGCCCGTCGTTATGATGTTGGCATTAACGCTCTTAAGGCAGCAAACCCGGAAGTTGAGCCCAAGGCTCTGAAGCAGGGCCAGCGAATTGTGATTCCAACGCGGCATATTCTGCCCAAGGGGCCGCGCGAGGGGATTGTCATCAATATTGCCGAGCAGCGCCTATATCACTACACCCGTCCTGATGAGGGTCCGGCATTGGTGAATACCTATCCGGTCAGTATTGGCCGTGATGGTGGCTCCAGGTTGTCGGGCAGTTACAAGGTAATCCAGCGTATGCGTAAACCGAGCTGGGAGGTGCCTGATTCAGTCAGAAAAAATAACCCACGTCTGCCGGCAGTTGTTCCACCGGGTTCGAAAAACCCCCTGGGGGAATATGCAATGAAGCTGGATGTGCCGGGGTTATTGATACACGGCACTAATAATCCAAATAGTATTGGTTCGAAGGTGAGTCGTGGCGGCGTGCGTCTTTATCCGGAAGATATTGCGATACTGGTGCATCGTTCGGTAAAAGATACGCCGGTGCGATTCGTCAACGAGACATTCAAATACGGTTACAAAAATGGTGCGATCTATTTTGAGATTCATAAACCTGAGTCGGCGGGTAAATTGAATCTGGCGGCATTAGTCAATAAGGTCACTGCGCTTATCCCAGATCAGCTCTGGCAGGAAGGCTGGCAGCGGGTAAGAGCCGTCGGCGAAAAAGCGTCTGGTTTTGCCGAGCCGGTTGAGCAGTTACGCAAAAAATCAAAATACCCGCGTCGCTGGATGTTGCAGGTAGCGACTTATAAAAACTACTCAACTGCACGCAAGCTGATGTTGCAACTTGAAGAGCTGGACCTGCCAGTGACCACCAAGGGCTGCGAAACGGGTAAGTGTAAAGTATTGGCCGGGCCGTTTACCGATCTGGAATATATGAAGCAGCAGGCAAAGAAGATCAAATGGATTACCCGCATCAAGGCGTTTAATGTGCCATATAAACCTGACAATGATCTGCCGCAAAAGCTCGCAATGCTTGAGTGATTTTTTTTTACAGTCTGGTGAGAGATAAATGAGCCCCATGAATATACGCTACGATTTTGATAGTGGCGATCAACATAGGGAATATGCTATTCAAGTGGATAGAAAGTCGCTGGAGTGCATAAAGCCTGACGATAGCTCCGTGGCTGATTGGGCAGCGTTGAATTTTCACCAATGCCCCAATTGTCCGCTCGATGTTAAGGCGGTTCCTCATTGTCCGGTTGCGGAAAACCTAGCCCCTTTGATCAGCCTGATCGGTGACTTGAACTCTTACGATAATGTGCGGGTTAGTGTTACGTTTGATGATCGTGAAATGACGATCGAATCTACCATGCAGCGTGCGGTAAGTTCATTGCTTGGTTTAATAATGGCAACCAGTCCATGTCCCTTTACAACCTTGTTCAGGCCCATGGCGCGCTTCCATCAGCCGTTGTCGAATGATTTAGAAACTATATTTCGTGCCTCAGCAACTTACTTGATTGCGCAATATTTTCGCGTCAAAGATGGCTTCGAGTTTGATGCTGAGTTAGAGGGATTAAAAAAGATTTATCAAAATATTCAGGTGGTTAACAAAGCCTTGGCAAGCCGCTTGCGTGCAGCCTGCGAACAAGATGCGGCGGTTAATGCGGTTATTTTGCTAGATCTTCTGGCTAAAGAAATTCCCTATAGTATTGATGACGCCCTGGATGATATTCGTTTCATGTTTGAGCCCTATTTAGAGCAACCAAACACACCTTCAAAATAATCGTTTAGAGCTAGCTGGCTTTGTATTTTTAGCCTTCAGGGATATGCACTTTGTCTCTCAACGAGAGCTACTCTGTGCAGTTGAATTCAGCTTGTAGAGAGGGGTTGAGCTAGTCTGCCTCAGAGTCCAATTTTAAGTTGCTGGTATCAATGTCGGCTGGTGGAACCTCTTTGTGTTGCATAACATCCTCACCGGCATCAGCCATGGATAGTTCGCTGATATCGATGTTGGCATCGGGCACGGCCTCGTATTGCATGACATCTTCACCTGTTTCACCCATGTCGAGTTTACTGATATCAATATCTGGTTCCGGGGGTGGTGTGTATTCGGTGACATCCTCGCCTACTTCACCCATGGATATCTGCTTAATGTTGATGTCAGGTTCTGGGGGGCTTGTTGCTTCAACCAGTGTTTCGCCGGCGGAGTCCATAACAAGGCCGCTGGTGTCGATGTCTGCTGGCGCAGCCGCAGGGGTTTCATCCATGGTGCTACCCGTGGCCGCCAGCGATGCATTGTCGAGTGAAGCGCTGGACGTATTGTTGCCTGTGTCAGTGGCTGCATTGCTAGTCATGGGGGCGACTGCCGCAGCCAGGCCTGCATTGCTGATGGCGGCCTTATATTTCAGGGCAGTCTCTTTATCCAGGCCTTTTTTTACCGCTAGCTTACGGCCAGAAAACATCGCCTCGACCTTGTCAGGAGTCGTTTTGAAAAGCTTAGCAATGTTTTGTTTGACCTGCTCGATCTGGGCACCTTCTGTCAGCGTGCCATTGACTAGAATCTGGAACATTTCTTCAGTCATGATTCAAAACCCTTTTGTCGTCACGTCTATAGTCATGTCTATGACATCGGCAGAATAGCTGATTATTTCAGTTCTGCTAAGAACTATTCAAGTTTTCGATCAAGGGATGCAGCGCAAGGTAAAAGTGACCGAAAAAGCACAGCATACACGAAGTATGTGAGCATTTTGAGAGAGCTTTTTACGCAGCGATGCGCCCTTCAGCAGGGTCTTGAACGGGTTCTTTATGGTCGTGTGGCGGTGAATATGGCCCGCATCGGCGCCGGATAGCCTTCAGCTGTTTTGCTCTGGTCATCGGGATCGAGGTAGTCAATCAGTGATTCGTATGTCATCCATGAGCTGCTGCGCTGTTCGGTGGTGCTGGTGGTGGAGGCATCGACCAGCTTGATGTCCCTGAAACCACAACGTCGCAGCCATAGCTCAAGCGTGGCGCAGGAGGGGATAAACCAAGTGTTACGCATCTTGGCATAGCGTTCTTCCGGCATCAGGCATTCACCTAGCTGACCTTCTATGACTAGCGTTTCCAGTACCAATTCGCCGCCATGGCGCAGGTTTTCACGCAATTCGACCAGGTGGTCGAGCGGTGAGCGGCGGTGATAAAGCACGCCCATGGAAAAGACCGTATCAAAGGCTTTCAGGTTGACAGGCATATCCTGGATGCCGAGCGGTAAGACAAAGGTATTAAACTCGCCGACAAAATGTTTGATGGTCTGGTGCTGAACTACGAATAAGGGCGATGGGTCGATGCCAATCACGAGTTCAGCGCCAGCCCCGGCCATACGCCAGCAGTGATAACCACTGCCGCAGCCGACATCAAGCACGGTGCGGCCCTTAAGTGGCTGGATATGATCCTTGAGACGATCCCATTTCATATCAGAGCGCCACTCGGTATCAATCTCGACAGCATGGATCGAGAAGGGACCTTTGCGCCAGGGCATGAGTTGTCTCAGGGCTGCCTCTATTGTGCCGCGCATTTCAGCTGAGCAGCTGTTTTCATCGCCAACCGTGATGGCGTTGGTATTCAAGTTGACGTTGCTGGGTTCAATGACGGGCAGAGCCTCAAGGGCTGCAAACCATCTGGGCAGATCACCATGGCGTGCTGGGCTGAAATTCTGTTCAAGCAGGCCAGGCAGGGCCGTGGCCAATGGCTCAAGGTCGGTGCCATTTAGTTTTTGATAAAGCGGGCTGAAATCGATCATTTGATGGCAAGGATAGAGGCGAAGTTAAAACACTGAAACCAGCTGCTGCTCTGCTCAAAGCCGATAGCCTTAAGGCGCTGATGGTGTTGTGGCAGTGATTCCGGGATGAGTACGTTTTCAAGGGCGGAGCGTTTCTGGCTGATCTCCAGTTCGCTATAGCCGTTGGCCTTCTTAAATGTCAGGTGCAGCTTGTCCAGCAATTCGGCTTCATCTGCGTCATCAAAAATAATCTTTTCAGACAACACCAGAATGCCACCGGGCAGCAAGCTGGCATAAATATTTTCCAACAGTTTTGTGCGTTGTTCGGGGGGCAAAAATTGCAGCGTGAAGTTGAGTACGATTACAGAAGCCCGCTCGAACTTGAGTTCGCGAATGTCGCTGCAAAGTACGTCAACTTTAATCGGCGACAGGTCATCGGCAATATTGTCGCGGCATTGTGCCACCATGGCTTCAGAGTTATCAACGGCGATGATGCGGCAGTCATGGTGCGGAATACGCCTGCGCATGGACAGTGATGCAGCACCCAACGAGCAACCAAGGTCATAGATATTGCTATTTGGTTGAGCATATTCCTGAGCTAACAGGCCAAGCATGGTGATCAGGGTGCTGTAGCCAGGCACCGAGCGGCGGATCATGTCGGGGAAGACACGAGCGACATTTTCATTGAACTCAAAGTCAACGATCTGCTCATGGGGTTTGGCGTAGATGGCGTCGGGGGTTTGTTTATCACTCATGGGACTGGTTTCGGCTGATTGAAGCAGGCCCAATAATACACCAAATGCCCGTTACACAGGGGGTGCCTGAGTTGACGTACAATGTTTTGCATGGAAATTATTGATAGCCATTGCCATCTTGATGTCGTCGATTTTGATGTGGATCGAGACGCCGTGCTGGCCGATTGTCGGGCGCAGGGTGTCACTAGAATCGTGGTGCCTGGGATTGCCGCCTCTGGCTGGGGCAATCTGTTGCAAGTGTGTCGTCAACATAACGGACTTTATCCCGCTCTGGGGCTGCACCCGGTCTATGTTGACGAACATGGTGCGGACGACCTGAAAATATTGCAGCAGCTTCTCGCTACAGAGAGTGATGTGGTGGCCGTCGGTGAGATTGGCCTGGATTTTTTTCTGGTTGATTTGGACAGGCAGCGTCAGATAGAACTATTCGAAGCTCAACTTACTATTGCAAACACTGCTGAGTTGCCAGTCATCCTGCATGTGCGCAAGGCGCATGATCAGGTGATTTCTATCTTGAAACGTTTTAGGCCCAAGGGTGGCATTGTGCACGCATTTAATGGCAGCCTTGAGCAGGCGCAGCAATATATCGGCCTAGGTTTTAAGCTTGGTTTTGGTGGCATGATTACCTATGAGCGGTCAAAAAAACTGCGAAACCTGGCCAAACAGCTGCCATTGGAAAGTTTGGTGCTTGAGACAGATGCGCCCGATATGTCGGGCCAGCCTTGCCGTGGCCAGCGCAACAGCCCTCAATATCTGCCGCAATATTTGGCAGCCTTGGCTGAGGTTAGAGGCGAGCCTGCTGAACATGTCGCGGCAGTGACAACACGGAACGCGATGGCAGTATTGGCTATTAAATAAGGCCGCCTTAATTGATTACCGATAAGAAACAAAACATGAGGATAGCGACAAGGTGAAATATAAAATCATTCCGGTAACGGCCTACCAGCAAAATTGTTCTTTAATCTGGTGTGAAAATACCAATAAGGCTGCCTTGATTGATCCAGGTGGCGATATTGAAGTGTTATTGGCGCAGGTGGATGAGTTGGGGCTGCAGCTGGAAAAGATCCTGCTGACTCATGGCCATCTCGATCATGTCGGTGGTGCAAAGCAGATAGCAATAAAACTTGAAGTGCCAATTATTGGTCCACATCAGGCCGATGCCTTCTGGTTGCAGTCACTGCCCAAGCAGTCAGAGATGTTTGGTTTTGCCTATATTGATGCCTTTGAGCCAGATCAATGGCTGGAAGAAGGGGAGACGATCAAGGTCGGCGATGTGGAGTTGTCGGTATTGCATTGCCCTGGCCACACCCCCGGCCATGTGGTTTTTTATAGTGAGGCCGATGGCTTGGTCTTTGTCGGTGATGTTTTGTTTCAGGGCTCAATTGGGCGAACAGACTTTCCACAAGGAGATTACGATTCGTTGATTACCAGTATTAAAGAAAAACTACTGCCTTTAGGTGATGATGTGATGTTTGTACCTGGTCATGGCCCCATGTCTAGTCTGGGTCATGAACGTCAAAACAACCCTTTCTTACAAGACTAATAAATAGTGTTGTTAAATTTTTACGGAGATAAGAGTTTGTCATCGAAAACTATATTTTTGAATCAGCCAATATATGATTATCTGTGTGATGTTTCGTTACGCGAGCAGGAAGTAATGAGGTTGCTGCGGCATGAAACAGCGGAGCTTGAAATGGCAGTGATGCAGATCGCTCCTGAACAGGGACAGTTCATGACCTTGCTGGTGCAGTTGTTGGGTGTGCGCAAGGCAATTGAGGTTGGCACCTTCACCGGTTATAGCGCCCTTGCCATTGCCATGGGCCTGCCTGAAGATGGCAGTTTGATCGCTTGTGACATTAGTGACGAGTGGACTGCAATTGGCAAAAGATATTGGCAGCTTGCCGGGCAGTCGGACAAGATTAACTTGCGCCTGGCGCCTGCTATCGAAACGTTGGATGATTTGTTAAACAATGACCAGGCGGGTGAATTTGATTTTGCCTTTATCGATGCCGACAAACAAAATTACCTTAATTATTTTGAACGTTGTTTGCAGTTGCTGCGTCCGGGCGGCTTGATTGTGATGGATAATGTTTTGTGGGGTGGCAGTGTTGTTGATGTTGAAAATCAAAAGCCTGACACCTGTGCTATCCGTGATTTTAATTTATTTGTTAAGAATGATGCGCGGATAGATATCAGTATGATCCCAGTGGGTGATGGCCTAAGTTTGATCAGAAAAAAGTAGCAACAGGGGGCTTCAGCTGTTTCTGAATTTCAGCAGCTCTTCGGCTTGTGAGAACTGTTTCACGTGGCGAAACTCTGTGAATAGTTCGGCTGCCTCTGGGTATTGTTTTTTTAAATAGACCAGCCACTGTTTTAGTCTGCCCAGAATTCTTAGGTCGTCGGTTTCTGGTTGTGTTTGCATGGCCTTGGCCAGCTCCATAACCAGGTCGCTGACTTCATTCCAACGCATTGGTGTTGCTTTAGATTGTGACTGAGTTGCATTTATTTGTCTGGCTAGGTCGGGTTGGGCAACAGCGCCACGGCCGAGCATGAAATCCTGGCAGCCACTGATTTCCCGGCAACGTAAAAAGTCATCAACACTGTTGATGTCACCATTGGCGACCATCGGGATTGAGAGTGCGTCATTGATTTTTCCCAGCCATTCCCATCTGGCTGGATATTTGTAACCATCAACTTTGGTACGGGCGTGAACGGTGATAAAGCTGGCATTGGCCGTCTCTACCGCGCGGGCGTTTTCCAGGGCCAATTCCGTAGACTCATAACCCAGGCGTATTTTTGCCGAGACGGGTATTTCTATCGGAACCGTTTTGCGGACAGCATCAACAATTTTAAAAATACGTTCAGGCTCTTTTAGCAGCACGGCGCCACCCGCCTTGCGATTAACAAATTTCGATGGGCAGCCGAAATTAATATCAACAGAGGTCGCGCCAAGTTCAACCGCCAATTGCGCATTCTCAGCCATAACTTCTGCGATCCCGCCAAGCAATTGAATGGTGACGGGTGTGCCTGAGTCTGTTTGGCATTGTTGTTCTAATTCTGGACAAATGCGATGAAACAGGTGCCCGGGTAACAGGCTGTCTGTTACGCGCAAAAATTCAGTGACGCAATGCTGATAACCACCGATGCGTGTAAGGATGTGACGCATGTGATGGTCGATGAGGCCTTCCATCGGGGCGAGGTATATTTTCACTTGATTGGGTCTGCTTGAAGAGTGGTGGGATTATATCGCAGTATGGGGTCTTAAGTATGTGGTTACAGGAATGACTATAAGATGAAAAAGAAGATTTTATGTTTGCACGGGTATGCCATGAATCGCGACTGGTTTCGTCAGTGGCTGCAACCTTTCGAGCAGGCCTTGCAGTCGAAGGCTGAGTTTGTCTATGCACAGGGGCCGATTGCTTGTCCTGAAGATGAGGTGCGTGCCATGGTGAAGCAGTTTCAGTTCAAAATGCCGGCGGATCGCATCGGGGCTGATCTCAACTGGTGCTGGTACCGGGCAACCACAGATAAGCCACCACGTTATCTTGGTCTGGATGAGGCTCTGCAATGGCTACATGAAATAGATGAGCGCGAAGGCCCGTTCGATGCAGTATTTGGCTGGAGTCAGGGGGCTGTGATGGCCGCCATCATGGCCGCGCAGCAACAGAATGGTGTTGGACATGATTTCGCTTTGAAGTGGGTGTTAATGTGTGGTGGATTTTTGCCCGGCGACCCTGAGATCAAAGCTTTGTTTGAGCCTGTTATTCAGCTGCCCAGTTTGCATGTGGTCGGTAAGTTGGAGTCCAATTTTATGTATCAGCGCGGCAAAAAGTTGCATGCTGCCTTTCACCAGTCGGACTGGCTTGAGACGCCGGTGGGGCATGTGTTGCCGCTGAAGTATCCGGATTATATGAGTCGCATCATTGAATGGATGGCGGAGCAGTTGGATGATTCAGATCAGCTCGAGTGAATCAAAATTATTGTCATCAGGTGTTGCAGCTTTAGCTGCGCTTATGTTGTTAGGCTTTGGCTAAGTTGGTTTGAGGTTGAGCTGGAGGACAAAGCGTCAGTCAGGCGGATTGATCTTGGGCAATTGACGGGCAGAGTGGCAGGCGAAAAAGAATAGGCTGCCAGCGATGGCGCCAATAATGACAGCGCCTGACAAAATAAATGTAAAGAAAATAATTCCTGATGCATACAGGCTAGCGTCTTTATTAAGTTGTGCGCGACGCCCGCCGAATATGAGTGTGGGTATCAGTAGAATGAAAAAGATAGTGTGCTTGGCGATATCCTGAGTGATTGCAGACTTGATGTTTTCCACAGAATTAATTTTTTTGAATAGCTGCTCAAGCCTTTGCTTGTCAGCGACGCTGACGTTTTGTTTGTGTTTAAGTTCTTGGTATAGGGTTTCATATTCCTGCATGTTGGCAGAGGATGATTCTTGCAGGAACAGGCTGGATGAATATGAAAACAAGGCGGCAATTATTGTGATTAGAATCAGCTTGTAAACTTGTTTCATATTTATTTAGGCCGGTTATTTTTTGATGAAGCTGCGCACCTTCTCGCGATATGTAATATGGCACTCAGTACAGCTTTTGGCCAGCTCGGAATATCGTTCAAGTACGCGAACACGGTCTTTTATGGCTGCAGCGTTCATTAGGTTAAGTGCATTCTGACGTATTTTGTCTTCATGTTGTTTGAATGAGAGGGCGTCGAGGTTGAGTTTTTTCAACAGAGCGATACGTTTCTCCAGTTCAGGCCCGGGGTGATAGGCGATGTCTTCGGCTATGTTGGCGACCTGCTCGTAATCCTCAATCATGATGCCAAA